>ENA-OQCK01000318-OQCK01000318.1-human-gut-metagenome-genome-assembly--contig:-NODE-318-length-27975-cov-3.778045_pt1 | contig 27975 bp, 41 predicted proteins | sample MGYA00242498_ERZ504578 | MGnify/ENA primary metagenome ERZ504578 (study PRJEB26092, sample SAMD00036229) | human gut metagenome | host: Homo sapiens | study: EMG produced TPA metagenomics assembly of...
CTTCCGGGCTCTTGACAGATTGCTGCGGATGGCTTCCGGTCCGCATCCCGTGATTTCGGCGATTTCGTCCGTTTCGTATCCTTCGATGTCCTTCATCCGCATGATGGTGCGTTGAAGATTGGGCAGCGAGTCGATGATTTCGTGCATCAGACGGATTTCATCTTTGATTTCCAACAGCCGTTCCGGTGTTCCGGTGGGGGATGCCGCCTGCACTATGTCGAGAGATAGGGTATCGTTGCGTTTGCAGCGCCACATATCTATACAGATGTTGTGCGTCAACGTCATGGCAAATGCTCGATGCTCCGGTATTGCTCCAGTTCAAGCCTTTTGTTCCATAGCTTGAGCAGTACCTCCTGGACGGCATCTTCTGCATCCTCCGGTTCGTCGGTCAACTTCCGTGCATAGTTCAACAGCTTGGCACGGAGTGGAAGAACGGTTATTTTGAATTCTTTGAGTTCCATTTACACAGATAAGACGAATGGGAAATACAAACGTGACATTGTAAAGTGAAAAAAGTTGGAATAAAAAAAGGGACTTACTAACATTAGCAGTCCCTTTTCTTCACATTACTATAAAAGTATAGGATTATTTCTTGAAATAGCGGTTGTACAGACCTTCGAAACCTTTACCGTGACGGGCTTCGTCCTTAGCCATTTCGTGAACGGTGTCATGGATAGCGTCGAGGTTCAATGCTTTGGCACGGGTAGCGATACGCTTCTTGTCTTCGCATGCACCTGATTCTGCGTTCATTCTCTTTTCGAGGTTTGTCTTGGTGTCCCATACGCAGTCACCCAGCAGTTCAGCGAATTTAGCAGCGTGTTCTGCTTCTTCCCAAGCGTAACGCTTGAAAGCTTCTGCAACTTCAGGATAGCCTTCACGGTCTGCCTGGCGGCTCATTGCCAAGTACATACCAACTTCTGTACATTCGCCCATGAAGTGGTTGTTCAGGTCCTTAATCATTTCGTCGTCGCAACCTTTGGCTACGCCGATTACGTGTTCGTCGGCAAATACCAGCGGGCCGTCAGCTGTTGCTTCTTCAACTTCTACAAACTTGCTTGCGGGAGCTTTACACAATGGGCACTTTTCGGGAGCTGCATCTCCTTCGTATACGTAACCGCATACAGTACATCTAAATTTTTTCATTTTCTCTCAGATTTTAATTAGTTGAATTAGTTATTCTTTGTTGTTCTTAAACGTTCTTCTTCTATGCAATGTTTACAGATTCCTTTATAATAGTAGTGGATTTCCTGCACATCGTGCCCGTCCATATCCATGTCGACCACCTTCTTGACGTTGTTATTGCACATCAAGTCATAAATCTTTCCGCAACGCTTGCACAAGAAATGGCCGTGCGGGCTGGTATCGGCATCATAACATGTGTTACGCTCGTCGATAGTCAGGGTTTGTGCGGCGCTTGCTCGCTCAGTAGTTTCAAGGTATTGTATACCGTTGTTTTAGACAGTGTCGGTATGGAGGGAGACAGTGCCGTATAGATTTCATCCACCGTGGGATGCGTACGATGCTCTATCAAGTAATTCATGATGGCTATGCGCTGTACTGAAGGCTTGATATTATGATTCTGCAATCGTTTTACTACATCCATATAATCTAAAGTTTCAAACTTGTAATTATTACATTTTTAATTCACTTGCAAAGATAGGAAGTTCCTATAATTCTCCAAAAGATTTTCGGAATATTTTTAGTTGCGGTCATTGAAAATGTTTATATATGTTCCTCTTCTTGCAGCAGGTTGCCGTATTTTTGCCATAAAAGCGAAGACAGGATGCACCCGGCTTCAGTCGGTTTCTCGTGCCGATATAGAGAAAACGTTTTTTCTCTTATCTCTCTTAATCAGAATTTTGCCGTATCTTTGCACCGAATAAATAATATAGCATCCTTATGAATTACGGATATGTAAAAGTAGCGGCGGCTGTGCCCCGTGTCAAGGTGGCTGACTGTAAGTTCAATGCCTCAGAGATTGAAAAAGAGATTATTATAGCCGATGGGAAAGGTGTGCAAATCATTGCTTTTCCGGAGTTGTGCATTACCGGATATACTTGTGGCGACCTCTTTGCCCAGCAACTTCTGCTCGAAGAGGCGGAAATGGGGCTGATACAGATTCTGAACAATACGCGCCAGATGGATATCATTTCGATATTGGGCATGCCCGTTGCACTGAACGGTGTGTTGCTGAATGCGGCGGTTGTCATTCAGAAGGGGAGAGTGCTGGGCGTTGTCCCGAAGACTTATCTTCCCAATTATAAGGAGTTTTATGAGAAGCGCTGGTTTACTTCCGCATGTGATGTGGCAGAAAACAGTGTGCGCCTTTGCGGGCAGATTATTCCGATGGGGAGAGACCTGCTGTTCGAAACGGCAGATACCACTTTCGGAGTGGAGATATGCGAAGATTTGTGGGCACCCATACCGCCCAGTTCCACGCTGGCACTGCAAGGTGCGGAAATCTTGTTCAATCTTTCGGCCGACAATGAAGGTATCGGCAAGCACAATTATCTGCGCTCGCTTATCAGCCAGCAGTCGGCACGGTGCATTGCCGGTTATGTATTCAGCTCATGCGGTTTCGGAGAATCCACTACGGATGTGGTGTTTGCCGGCAACGGACTGATTTATGAGAACGGGACTCTGCTGGCGGCAAACGAACGCTTCTCTTTCGAAGGGCAGGTGGTCATCAGTGAAATTGATGTGGAACACTTGCGTACGGAGCGCCGGGTGAATACGACCTTCGCGGCTTGCCATGCAAATTGTGTTTCGGCCCTTCCGGTACGAATCTCTACGGAGTATGTCAACAGCAGGGATTTGAACCTGACACGTACTTTTGAACCGCATCCATTTGTTCCGCAGGGGATAGCGTTGGACGAACGCTGTGAGGAGGTATTCTCCATCCAGGTGTCCGGACTGGCGCAACGTCTGGTGCATACTAAAGCGAAGAGTGCCGTTATCGGCATTTCAGGCGGACTGGATTCTACGCTGGCGCTGCTGGTTTGCGTAAAGACTTCGATAAGTTGGGATGGTCCCGCCAGGGTATTGTCGGTGTCACCATGCCGGGATTCGGAACGACCGACCGTACTTACACGAATGCCATCGACCTGATGAACTCCCTCGGTGTGACTGTCCGCGAAGTCAGTATCAAGGAGGCCTGCATACAGCATTTCAAAGACATAGACCATGATGTCCATGTGCACGACGTGGTTTACGAGAATGCGCAGGCACGGGAGCGTACCCAAATCTTGATGGATATTGCCAACCAGACCTGGGGAATGGTTATCGGTACGGGCGACCTTTCGGAACTTGCTTTAGGATGGGCCACTTACAACGGCGATCACATGTCGATGTACGGTGTGAATGCCAGCGTCCCCAAGACTCTGGTGAAGCACTTGGTGAAATGGGTGGCAGAGCATGATATGGACGATGCTTCACGTGCTACCTTGCTCGATATTGTGGATACTCCCATCAGCCGGAACTGATTCCGGCAGATGAGAACGGTAATATCCAGCAGATTACCGAGGATTTGGTGGGGCCGTATGAGCTTCACGACTTCTTCCTTTATTACTTCCTGCGCTGCGGTTTCCGTCCTTCCAAGATATTTTTCCTGGCAGCACGCACATTCAAGGGGATGTATGATGAAGAAACCATCAAAAAATGGTTGCAGACTTTCTGCCGTCGTTTCTTCAACCAGCAGTTCAAGCGTTCCTGTTTGCCGGATGGTCCGAAGGTGGGCAGTATCTCTCTGAGTCCGCGCGGTGATTGGAGAATGCCGAGCGATGCTTCGTCGGAGATGTGGCTAAGGGAGGTGGAAGGACTCTAATTCTTTACTTCGGGTATGCCGTAATATCGATATGGGTATTTGATGACTGCATCTTGTTTGCATTCTTGCTGCATGTATTTTGCAGTGCGACTGCAAACGTGTTGCAGTATCACTGCATAACTGTTGCAGTCGTACTGCATATCGGTGTGCAGTGCCACTGCAACGGCTTTGCAGTGGCACTGCAAAATGTATGCAGGATTTTGCAGTAATAAGCTGTTGATTGATAACTAGTTGTAAAAGTAGGGATATGCTGCGTGTATGGAAAAGTGCAGCTTAGTCTCGTTTCCCGTAGTATCGTTTGTAGATTTTCTTGTATTCTTTTCCCTTTTTGAAACTATCCAGCCATGTGTTGAGGCTGTCCAGCAGGATAGGGGACTGTTTGCTTACCCCCCAGGAATAGAATTGCGTGAAGCTGATGGCGGTATTGATGTCTATTTGAGGAATGCTGTCGGCTGCGGTACGGGCAATGCTTTCGTCGCATACGGCATAGTCGATGTCTCCATGGCTACCAAGGCAATCAGTTGTTCGGAACCGTACTTCTCTATTTCCTCAACGTAGATGGTGTCGCCTATCTCATTTCCCAGGTTGCGGATGCGTAGTATGGAAGGGGAGCCTTTCACTACGTGCAGTGTCTTTCCAGCCAGGTCCAGTTGGCTTTTGATGAATAATGACGAGTCGGAAATATTCTCAAGCTTGCGTTGCACCAGCACTTGCTTGTTCAGCACAATAGGGGTGGTAAGCAGCAAGGAGTCTTTCAGCTCACTGGTGGCGAGGATGCCGTAGGCAATCACGTCATATTGCCCGTCGGCCAGGCCTTCCAGCCGCTTGTTGAAGCTCATTTCCGGTGATATGGCCGCTTGCAGCCCGTGGTCGCGTGCAAAAGCTTCTATCAGCTCGTAGTGGAAACCGGACAAGGTGTCATCATCCACATAGAAACTGATGGAGTTGTATTCCGTCGAAGCATGTATGATGCCTTCGGCAGCTATCTCGGCATAATCGCGCGGATGACCTTTCGGTTTCTCTTCTTTCTTGATGAGATAGTGGGCAATGAGAGCCGCTGCAATTCCCAGAAGTGCGTATTTGAGCAGTCTGCTTTTCGTCATACAGTCATCTGTTAGTCATAGAAATTCCATGAGACGCCAATTTTGAACAAGCGCGGATTGATGGGGTAGTGCGGCACCAGGAAGGAATTGGCGCTTCCCATACCCGCGTTGACGTGATACATCATGGCAAAGATACGCGTCCGCTTCAAGTGCAGGTTGGCATATACGTTTACGATGGGGTAACCGCCTATTTCCACCAAATCGTCCGTAGGTTGCAGATGGAACTGCTGGACGCCGGGTGCATAGGCAGGTGCGTTGTACTTGGTGAAGTAACGGACATCGGCACCCAACTGAACGGTCAGCACCTTCTTGGCGAGTTTAGCCAGTATGTAGAAGTTATGGTAGAGCGAGAGTTGGGGCAATGGAAGTACTGTTTCATTGCTCGTCTTCTGCCAGGTCACCTCATTGTCCAGGTGGAAGACACCGAGGCGGAAGTCTTGTTTCAGTGTGGCGGACAGCACTTGTATGTTGCCTCCGTTCTGTTCGGGCAGGGCGCTTTGGTTGAAGTAGGTGTAGTTCTTGATATTCTCTACGCCGGCACGGAGATTGGTTCCCCAACGGGAAATGTTCAGCTCGCCTTCCACACGCGTACGGAATTCCTTGTCCATGTTGTCGTTGTCCCAGTTGTAGTGGTTGGAGTGGTAATGGCGCATGTAGAAGGAAGGAAGCGTGTTGCTCACATAACCGCGGGCGTAGAAGTTCACCGTATCTTTCCATAGACGGAAGTTCAGGTCCAGATTGGCGTTGACGCGGAACTGCCCGATGGCTTTGTCTACCAACCCCACTTCACCGTTTACGTTGTAGTGCAGCAGTTTGCCTTCGCGCTTGGCGAGTTCGCCACCCAGGAAGATTTCCTGCTCGGTGTAGCGGATGCGGCGCATGTCGGTAAGTGTGTCCGTATTCATCAGGTCGTACCGGCTGAACTTGTGGGAGATATAAGCCGTAAGTCCGGCTTTGGCGTATTTGTTGAAACCTTCCAGCAAGGCTATTCCGAACACGTTCTTTACACTGAATGCCGTGGTGGAGTCGTTGCTGTAATTCTTGTAAAGCTTGTAGTCTTCCGGGAAGAATCCTTCGGGCTCGCTTCCCGAACGGAATTGGTGTCGCGACCGCTCTACTTTCAAGGTATGGATAAAGCTGGTGACGGGGACGAACTCTTCTTCGAAAAGTGAGTCGTTGTCTGCGGTAGAAACAGACGGCAGGCTGTCATTGGCAGCTGCAAGTGTGCTGACCGATTTTGATGCTATGCTGTCGTTTGGCAATGCTATGTCGTTGTTCGAAGCGGATATTTCGGCTTCAGAGGACGGGGAGGATGAGGCTTTGGGTGCGGATACCGTCGGTTTGCCTTCTTGTGTGTTCCGTACTCTCCGCGTAAAACCAAGACGATAGCGCTGTGTCAGATAGATATAAAAATCCTTGTTACGGTTGGAACTCTGTTCCAATTTGACCGGAATAGTGGTGGACTCGTACTCTTTCTTTCCTCCGGACATGTTTTCGGGACGGGTGATGTATTGGTCGTCTGCAATACCGCCGTTCTCGTTCATCTTCAGGAAAAAGTTGTTGTAGACTGCTTGTACCTGGTATTTCTCGCCGATATAGCTACCGAACAGACCTGCATTGAAGTGCGAGGTGGACTGGTTCTGGTAATAACCGCGTCCGTACAGATAGTCGATGTTAAAGCCAAATGCCAACTGCTTGTTGACGTTGACGGAGAAGTAGGACTTGAAGCGTTCTTCACCGTTCACTTTGCTGCCGGCTTTGTAGTAGGTAAGATTGGTGTAAGGCACGTTGCTGTTGGTGAAAAGCACCTGGTCGGGACGTGTGAAAAAACTGGAGAAGGGAGCCATGAAGATGGTAGGTTCGCTTTCCTCCCGTTCGAAGAACAGACGTGAGAGGCGTGGAGAACCTAAATTTCCCAAGTAGTTGTAATGGCCGAACATTCCTTCCACCAGATTGGTGCTCTGGAAGTTGAGGCTGGCTGTGTCGGCAGGTATGATGGTACGGTTGCCCAGTGTCTCACTTAGTTTCCACATGTAAAGCTTGGGTGGAAGACTTTGAATCTCAGTATTGGTACTGTCTTCCAGATTGTCCGGCTGGGTATTCGGGTCAATCTGGTTACCGAACCGGTCGCGATTGTTCATCGGGTTTAAGGTGTTTTGCGCCATAGCCCCCCATATCCCTATAACGGACAGAAATATATATGTCAGTACAATTCGTCTCATAATTAGGCGCAAAGATACAATAAAAAATTATTTGCTTACTGAATTCAGCCTTTTTTGCTTCTTTTAAACTGTCTTGTTTTCTGTTTTGTTCTATACTGCTTCCGGTTCTCTGCCCTTGAATCCATACTTTTTCCGGCTTGAAATGAAATAAGCCCTTGCAATAAATCAATATCACAAGGCTTATCCGTTTTCCTTTATCTCTTATTCTGGCGTAAGTTCCTCCTCTTATGGGGAGTGGCTTTACATAGCTTTCATTTCATTTCCTGAATAAGTTCCATTCCTTTCTTGATAGCTTCTTCGTTCATCGGTATCAAGTGGTGGTGGCGTTCGGGCAGTGTCTTCTTCAATCCTCTGAGTACACTGTCCAGTGTAACCATCGGCTTGATTTTCAATAATCCACCCAATACAATCATGTTGAATGCCTTGGCGTTGTTCATTTCATTGGCGGCATCCATGGCGTTGATGCGGTAAACGTGGATGTCCTTACGCGTCGGCGGGTTGATGATGCCGTAACCGTCGTAGATAAGTACGCCTCCGGGTTTTACCTTGCTTTCGAATTTCTCCAGTGACGGCTGGTTCAGGATGATGGCGGCATCGTACTTGCTTAAGATGGGTGAGGATATTTTCTCGTCACTTACGATGACTGTTACGTTGGCTGTACCACCACGTTGTTCCGGTCCGTAAGCCGGCATCCAAGTCACCTCTTTGCCTTCCATCAATCCGGAATATGCCAAAATCTTTCCCATGGACAATACACCTTGTCCACCGAAGCCTGCTATAATGATTTCTTCTTTCATTGTTCTTCTGTCTTTAGCATGATTATTTATCTTTCAGGTCGCCCAGCGGATAGAAGGGGAACATGTTCTCTACCATCCATTCATTGGATTTCGCAGGAGACATCTTCCAGCCGGAGTTACAGGTGGAAACGATTTCCACAAGGTTGGAACCTTTGCCTGCCATAGAGTTCTCGAATGCTTTGCGGATAGCCTTTTTCGCTTTGCGGATGGCGGGAACGGACTGTACGCTTTGGCGTGTCACGTAAGCGGTTCCTTCCAATTGTGCAGCAATATCGGCCATCTTCAGCGGATAGCCGTGCAGATGCACGTCACGTCCGTAAGGGCTGGTCGATGTCTTCATGCCTACAAGGGTAGTGGGAGCCATTTGTCCCCCGGTCATACCATAGATGGCATTGTTGATGAAGATGATGGTGATGTTTTCGCCGCGGTTCAAGGCGTGGATGGTTTCAGCAGTACCGATACAAGCCAGGTCGCCGTCTCCTTGGTAAGTGAACACCAGGCGGTCCGGCCAAAGGCGCTTGATGGCAGTGGCAAGTGCGGGCGCACGTCCATGGGCGGCTTCCTGCCAGTCGATGTCTATATAATTATAGATGAACACGGCACATCCCACGGGGGAGATGCCTATTGCTTTGTCTTCCAGTCCCATTTCTTCGATAACTTCGGCTACGAGTTTATGAACTACGCCGTGACTGCATCCCGGGCAGTAGTGCATGGGATTGTCGTTCATCAGAGTCGGTTTCTTGGCAACCAGATTCTCGGGCTTTATAATATCTTCTTTTGTCATAATCACTTCTCCTATCTGTTGGTGAACCGTATGAAAAACTCCATCAACTTGACGAATATCGCCGCGCCGCAGACGTAGATGAACAGCTTGAAGTCATCTTTTGCAGCAAAATATATAATGATAGCTGCCAGGGCAAGTACCATGAAGAGAATGTTCAGTACGTTTCTTATTTTATCAGGATTCATTTCTTAATCAGTTTTTCTTTCAATGCATCTACTATCTCATCCGGATCGGGAACAATGCCGCCGAGGCGTCCGAAATGTTCCACTTTCACTTTACCGTTCACGGCAAGGCGGACATCTTCCACCATCTGTCCGGCATTCAATTCTGTAACGAGCATACCTTTCACCTTGTCGGCATACGCGGCAATGGCTTTGGTCGGGAACGGCCACAACGTGATGGGGCGGAGCATACCTACCTTTATTCCTTCTTCGCGTGCCAGCTCCATTGCTTTCTGTCCGATGCGTGCCATAGAGCCGAAGGCTACAATCAGGTAGTCGGCATCATCGCAATGAATTTCCTCGAAGCGAACCTCATTCTCTTCTATCTGCTTGTATTTGGCCTGGAAACGGATGTTGTTCTTTTCCATTTCTTCCGGTTTCAGTTCCAATGAGGTGATGACGTTGGGTTTGCGGCCGTTGGTTCTGCCGGTAGTGGCCCATGGGCATTGTTCGATGACTTCCGCATCGGTGCGGCGTGGCTTTTGTGCCGGGAGCACCACTTTTTCCATCATCTGGCCGATGACACCGTCGGCAAGGATGATTGCCGGATTACGGTATTTGAAGGCAAGTTCGAATGCCAGTCCTACGAAATCTGCCATTTCTTGTACGGAAGCCGGAGCAAGGGCAATCAGACGATAGTCACCGTGGCCGCCTCCTTTTACTGTCTGGAAATAGTCGGCCTGGCTCGGTTGGATGGTTCCCAGACCGGGACCGCCGCGCATAACGTTTACAATCAAGCAAGGCAGCTCGGCACCTGCCAGATAAGAGATACCTTCCTGCTTTAGGCTGACACCGGGGCTGGAGGAGGAGGTCATGACCATTTTACCACTTCCGGCACCGCCGTACACCATATTGATAGCTGCCACTTCACTTTCTGCCTGAAGAACCACCATGCCGGTCGTCTCCCAGGGTTTCAGTTCGGCAAGAGTTTCCAATACCTCCGATTGCGGAGTAATGGGATATCCGAAGTAACCGTCTGCACCGCAACGGATGGCTGCGTGGGCGATGGCTTCGTTTCCTTTCATTAATACAACTTCTTCTGCCATATTCTACTGATTTACAGATTTATTCTACTTTTATTTTATATACTGAGATACATCCGTCCGGACATACTGTGGCGCACGAGGCGCAGCGTTACAAGTATCTTCCAATATTTGGTGGGCATAGTTATACCCTTTCACATTCACCTCCTTGGTGAGGGCTATTACGTTGAGCGGACACGCTACCACACACAAGTTGCAGCCTTTGCAACGTTCGGTGTCTACTACGATTGCTCCTTTGATTTTTGCCATAATTTACGTTCTTTATTTATTGATTGTACATATCCTTGTTGTAGAAGTTCAGGATGTCCATAGCCATTTGATAGGCATGTTGTGCCGGGCTTTCGGGGTTCAGGTCGATGGCATACTGATAGTTGTTCAGTGCTTGTTGCCAGTTGCCTTGTTTCCGATAGGCATTTCCCCGCAGGTAGTAAGCTTCGTCTTTGCCGGGAAAGTCTGTTTGCAGTATTTCGTCAAGCTGCTGGATGGCTTGCTCTACATTTCCCTGGTTGATAAGCTCTTTTATGGTATTCAGTCGTTCCATATCTAAAAAATATCCGGGTTATCGAACCACAAAGATAGTTTTTATTTGAAGACAATGAGCATCTTCACTGTGAAAAATAAGAAAAAGGGGCAAATAAAAAGCCCGAAGTTTCTCACGATTCTATCAGAATGTCAGAGCTTCGGGCGGATATCATAAAGAAGGTGATTCTATTGCTTTACAAGTGTACCGGTATCTTGTCCACTCTTCGTTGGTGGCGTCCGCCTTCGAATGGTGTACTGAAGAATTCCCTCATAATCATGTCGGCTTCTTCGGTACTGATGAATCGCCCTGGCATGACAAGCACATTGGCATCATTGTGCTGGCGTGCCAAATGGGCTATTTCTGCCGTCCAGCAGAGGGCTGCGCGGATACCCTGATGCTTGTTCAGCGTTATGCTGATACCTTCACCGCTTCCGCAGATGGCAATTCCCGGATAGCACTCTCCGGCTTCAACGGCCAGTGCCAAAGGATGTGCAAAGTCGGGATAGTCGCAACTCTCGGTTGAGTAGGTCCCGAAGTCCTTGTAAGCCCAGCCTTTGGCTTCCAACCAGCCGCGAACATATTCCTTCAATTCGAAGCCTGCATGGTCGGAACAGATTCCTATTGTTTTCATGATGGTCAGTTAATATACCAATGTGCCAATGTGCTGATGCCTGCAGCTTGTAGGGCGCGGGCAATCAGCACATCAGCACATTGGATAATGATTATAACATTGCTTTTACTTGTTTGTAAACGTTCTCTGCGGTGAAACCGAGCTTTTCGTCCAGCACTTTATAAGGTGCCGAGAATCCGAATGATTCCAATCCCCATACTTTACCGCGGGGACCTACCAGCCCTTGCAGTGTGACGGGCAGACCGGCTGTCAGGCCGAATACCTTGGCACCACACGATAATGCCTTCTTGATATCCCGGAGCTTGGCTACGGAACAGACCTTCGGAAGGAACGGACACGATACGCACCTTGATGCCATCCTTGCGCAGCAATTCAGTACCGGCTACCAATGTGGCAACTTCCGAGCCTGAAGCAACGAGGATTATATTTGGATTTTCATCGGAGCCGGCTACAATATAAGCGCCTTTGGCAGCTTGTTCGTAATCGTTGCCTTCGGGCAGGTTGGCGATGTTCTGGCGGGAGAAAATCAAACCGGTTGGGGTTGTGGTATTTTCCATTGCCAGTTTCCATGCCACAGTTGTTTCTTCTGCATCTGCCGGGCGGAGTACCAACATGGAATTATGTCCCTTGTGGTTTTTCAGTTTTTCCATCAGGCGGATTTGGGCTTCCTGCTCTACCGGTTCATGGGTAGGACCGTCTTCACCTACACGGAAGGCATCGTGTGTCCAGATGAACTTCACGGGAACTTCCATCAGGGCTGCCATACGTACGGCAGGTTTCATGTAGTCGGAGAATACGAAGAAAGTTCCGCAAGCGGGGATTACACCGCCATGCAGTGCCATACCGATACAGCAACATGCCATAGTCAGCTCGGCAACACCGGCCTGGAAGAATGCACCGCTGAAGTCACCTTTCTTGAAGGCATGTGTTTTCTTGAGGAATCCGTCTGTCTTGTCGGAATTGGAAAGGTCGGCAGAAGCAACAATCATATTTTCTACTTGAGTGGCGAGAGCACTGAGCACAGTGGCAGATGCTGCGCGGGTGGCAACGCCTGCTTTCTGTTCGATGGCGGCCCAATTCACTTCGGGAGCCTTGCCGGAGAAGAACATTTCCAGTTTGGCAGCCTTTTCCGGATTGGCTTTTGCCCATACGGCTTTGGTGCATACTTTTCAGCCATGATTTTCTTCAGCTCAGTTGCACGCTTGGCATATAGTTCGGCCACTTCGGGGAAGATGACAAACGGATTTGTCGGGTCACCACCCAAATTCTTGATAGTGTTTATATAAGCGTCGCCGCCCAGAGGAGCACCGTGCGTGGCACAATCAGCTTCGTAGCTGCTGCCGTCTGCCTTGCGGGCACCTTTACCCATTACGGTATGGCCGATAATCAGCGTCGGACACTCTTTCTCAGCTTTGGCTTCGTTCAGTGCACCGCGGATGGCATCGGGATCGTTACCATTGATTTTAATGACTTTCCAGCCCCAAGCTTCGTATTTCTTGCCGGTATCTTCGATGGTCACATCCTTTGTCTCGGTAGAAAGCTGAATGTCGTTGGCATCATAGAACATGATGAGATTATCCAACCCTAATGCTCCGGCGATACGGCCTGAGCTTGGGAGATTTCTTCCTGGATGCCACCGTCAGAAATATAAGCGTAGATGGTCTGTGGCATTACTTCTTCGAAACGTGCCTTCATGAACTTGGCTGCGATGGCTGCACCGACTGCAAATGTGTGTCCCTGGCCGAGCGGTCCGGAAGTGTTTTCGATGCCGCGCATGATGTCACGTTCGGGATGTCCCGGAGTAGGGCTTCCCCATTGGCGGAACTCTTTCAGTTCGTCCAGCGTGAACTTGCCGGTCAGGGCCAATGTAGAGTAAAGCATCGGTGACATGTGTCCCGGGTCGAGGAAGAAACGGTCACGACCTTCCCAAGCCGGATTTTCAGGGTCATATACCAGGAACTCTGAGAAGAGTACATTTACAAAGTCAGCACCACCCATGGCACCGCCCGGATGCCCGGAGTTGGCTTTCTCAACCATGGATGCAGCAAGGATACGGATATTGTCCGCCGCACGGTTCATAAGTTTGTTGTCGTTCATATTGAATCTAATTAATTTTGAATATTATCAATAGGTTATTTGGTCCTTGTAGGTTTTCCAAGGGCAAAGATAACTCTTTATGCGTAATTCACAACACTCGAAGAGTGTCTTTTTTATCAGTATTACTGCCTTTTTGCTGCTAAAATGATACTAAACGTATTTAGCTGATTTTGTGCGGTGCACGGTAGTTTTACTGTAACTCAATAGTAACGATTGATTTGGCCGGAAGTTTAATCTTGAGAATATCTTTATTGATTTTTACCTCTTTGAACGGAACGGGTTTCACATTGTCGGGATTTTCAAATGAATTGTAGTCCGTCAGATTGGTGGAAGTCAATATTTCACCAACTGCTTTCTTGGCTTTCGTTCCAGACAGATTGATGGTCACTTCCTGTGCATTGTCTGCATCTACGTTGGACATGGAAATGTGTATCTTGCCGTTTGGGTCTTTGGAGGCGGTAGCGCTGACCATTGGTATTCTGCGGTTGTCGCGTACATCCATCATGTCGCAGTTCAGCTCAAGAGGAATGTAGGTGGCATCCTGGTGTACATTGTACATTTTGAATACATAATAAGTGGGGGTGAGTACCATGTTTTTTCCGCTGGTCAGAATCATGGATTGCAATACATTGACGATTTGGGCAATGTTTGCCATTTTCAGACGGTCGGTATATTTATGGAAGATGTCGAAGCTGAGGGAAGCGACAAAAGCATCACGCAATGTATTCTGTTGGTACAGATGTCCGGGATTGGTACCCGGTTCAGTGTCCCACCAGGTTCCCCATTCGTCAAGCATAAGAGCCACGTTCTTTTGAGGGTCGTATTCATCCATAATGGTGCAATGCTTCTTGATGACATCTTCTATTTCGCGGCATTTGCCAGTGTCCAGTAATAGTCGTCTTTACTGAATTGGGTGGCGGCGCCTTTACTGCCGTTCCATCCGCTGACGGTATAGTAGTGCAAGGAAAGACCGTGCATACGGCCGCCTACGCGGTCCATCAGCACTTTGGTCCAGTTATAGTCGTAGTCGCTGGCACCGCTGGCTATCTTGAAAAGACTATTGCCGTCATAGTTGCGGCAGTAGGTGGAATAGCGGCGGTAGAGGTCGGCATAATATTCGGGACGCATGCTTCCACCGCAACCCCAGCTTTCGTTACCCACGCCGAGGTATTTTACTTTCCAGGCTTTGTCGCGACCGTTCTGGCGGCGCAGGCGTGCCATGGGGGAGTCTCCTTCGGAGGTCATGTATTCCACCCATTTGGCAAGTTCTTCTACGGTACCACTGCCTACGTTTCCACTGATATAGGGTTCACATCCCAGCATTTCGCAGAGATTGAGGAACTCATGGGTTCCGAAACTGTTGTCTTCGATAGTGCCTCCCCAGTTGTTGTTCACCATTTTGGGGCGGTTTTCTTTAGGGCCGATACCGTCCATCCAGTGGTATTCATCGGCAAAGCAGCTCCCGGCCAGCGAAGGACGGGTACACGGAGCTCCTTCAGTGCATTGAATACGTCGGTGCGATAACCGTTGATGTTGGGAATATCGGAGTTTTCACCTACCCAAAGTCCACCATAGATACAAGTTCCCAAATGCTCTGCAAATTGGCCGTAGATTTCTTTGGGAATGATTTGCCCGCTCTGGTCTGTGTGTAAAGTGATAGTGGCACTTTTCTGTGCGAAGAGTGACAACGAGGTGGAGAGAAATATGCTACTGATAAATAACTTTGTGTTCATAGTTTTTTAGTGTTATTAAATACTTAGTTCTTGAATCTTACTGCTGCTTCTTCGATGGGCAAACCAGCTTTATAGCTTTCGATGTAGGTGTTGAATCCGCTTACATCTTCGCTGTCGGTGAGATTTCAATACCGGCATTTCCGGTGAATACATGCTTGTCCAGGAAGTCGGCAAGGGATTGGTCGTTTCCGTTGTTTGCAAGGTAGGAAGCGAGGAGGGCAATACCCCAGGCACCACCTTCGCCGGCTGTTTCCATAACGGAAATGGGTGAATTGATGGCAGCTGCCAGTATTCTCTGGCCTACTCCTTTGGTTTTGAAGAGTCCTCCGTGACCGGTGATTCTGTCTACTCTGATTTTCTCTTCATTGAAAAGGATGTCGTTGCCGATTTTGAGAACTCCCACTGAAGCATACAGATGGGTGCGCATGAAGTTGGCAAGGTTGAACTTGTCGTTTGCCGAACGTACAAACAGTGGACGTCCGGCTGCCAGTCCCGTTATAGGCTCGCCTGATATGTAGTTGTAAGAGATGAGGCCTCCGCAATCTGCATTGCCTGTCAGGGCGTGGTTATAGAGTTTTCCGTAGATTTCGTCCATATCTACGGGGATACCCATCAGTTCCTGGTATTCTTTGAAAATATTGATCCAGGCATTGAGGTCGGAAGTGCAGTTGTTGCAATGCACCATAGCTACGAGGCTTCCGTCGGGGGTGGTTACCATGTCAATCATTTCGTAGGGCTTGGACAATTCTTTTTCCAATACAATCATTGAGAAAGAGGAGGTGCCTGCCGATACGTTTCCAGTGCGCTGCTTTACGGCGTTGGTGGCAACCATGCCGGTTCCAGCGTCACCTTCGGGTGGACAGACGGGAATTCCTGCTTTCAGATGTCCCGATACGTCGAGGCGACTGGCTCCTTCGGGAGTAAGGAAGCTGCGTTTTCACCGGCCGACAATACCTTCGGCAGAATATCCCGAAGTTTCCAGTCGTATCCTTTCGGAGCAATAAGTTTGTCGAACTTATCCACCATTTCAGAAGAATAGTTTTTGGTGATGGGATCGATGGGGAGCATACCGGAGGCATCTCCTATGCCCAGTACCTTTTGGCCGGTTATTTGCCAGTGGACAAACCTGCAAGGGTGGTCAGGTAATTGATGGATGGAACGTGCTCTTCATTATCCAGGATGGCTTGGTAGAGGTGGGAGATGCTCCAACGCAGAGGGATGTTGTAGACAAATAGTTCGGATAGGGCTGCGGCAGCCTGGCTGGTATTAGTATTTCTCCAGGTACGGAGGGTACAAGGATTTCTTCTTTTTCATTGAATGCCATATAGCCGTGCATCATGGCACTGACACCGATGGCTGCCAGGGTTTCTATCTCTGTATCGTAGAGGCTCTTTACATTGGTACGAAGGTCTGCGTAGCAATCCTGCAACCCATACCAGACAGCCTCGACGCTATATGTCCACAGTCCGTCGACTAACTGATTCTCCCAAGTATGGCTTCCCTGGCGATGGGTTTGTTTTCCTGGTCAATCAAAACCGCCTTGATTCGTGTGGAACCGAGTTCTATACCAAGGATGGCCTTACCTGCCTCAATGGTTGATTTTGCATCTAATTTCATGGTATTAATGATAAATTACGGATTTATAGTACGATTATAAACTACGGATTACTGATTGCAAACTACTAGTTACGTTTGTGGTACGTGTAATTAGTAGTCCGCAATCGGTAATCTGTAATGATTATCAGCAAAGTGCCTTGTTCAGCATATAGTAGACTTCATTCATACGCAATTCTTTTTGAACTCGCTAATGGTGGTATTTTCATCGATAACCACCATTTCGATGCCGGCCATTTCGGCAAAGTCTTCCCAATATTCCACCGTCAAGTCGTAGGAGAAGCTGGTATGATGTGTACCTCCGGCCAGAATCCAGGCTGCAGCGCCACCTCGAGGTTGGGCATTGGAATCCACAGTGCACTGGCAACGGGCAACTTGGGCAGAGGCTTGCTCTTGATGCATTCTACTTTGTTCACAATGAGGCGGAAGCGGTTGCCCAGGTCTACGATGGTAGCGGCTACACCTTCACCTTGCTTGCTGGTAAATACCAGGCGGGCTGTTTCGCTGTCGATACCGATGCTCAGACGGTGCACTTCCAGTTTCGGCTTCTGTTCGGCAATCAGTGGACAGACTTCCAACATATGTGCTTGCAGGATGGCGCTCTTTTCTCCGTCGAAGTTCAGCGTATAGTCTTCAAGGAAGGAGCACCCCTTCGGCATACCTTGACTCATCACCCAAGTGGTACGGTACAGTGCTGCAGTTTTCCAGTCGCCTTCGGCACCGAAGCCGTAACCTTCTGCCATCAGTCGCTGTGAGGCCAGTCCGGGGATTTGGTCAAAGTCGCCCAAATCGTTGAAGTTGGTGGTGAAGCCTTTGGCACCCGTGTCTTTCAGCACGCGGCGAATGGCGATTTCGGCCTTGGCGGAGTTCCATACTTTGGTGTAGGCTTCCGTACGTGCGTCTTCCAGTTCGGGAGCGTGGTCGTAGAGCTTGAAGTATTCTGCTACGAGTGCCTTCACGTCCTCGTCGCTGACAGCATTGTAGTATGTCATCACATCATTGATGGATAGTAGTCCACATGATAGCCCAATACCTGTTCGGCGCTGACCTTGTCACCGTCTGTCACAGCCACGTTGTTCATCTGGTCGCCGAAGCGGATGATGAGCATATCCTGCGCATCAGCCCATGCGGCAGCTACGCGCATCCATGCGGCAATCTGGTTTTGGGCTTTTTCGTCCTGCCAGTGGCCTACTACCACTTTGCGGTTCTTTCGCATACGTGTCACAATGTGTCCGAACTCGCGGTCGCCGTGAGCCGATTGGTTCAGGTTCATAAAATCCATGTCCATCGTCTCCCAGGGAATTTCCTTGTTGAACTGTGTATGGAAGTGTAGTAATGGCTTCTTCAGTTCCTGCAAACCGTGAATCCACATTTTGGCAGGAGAGAAGGTGTGCATCCAGGTGATGACCCCGATACACTTTTCGTCGTTGTTGGCGGCCTTGAAGGCAGCAGTTACTTCTTTGGATGAATTGACCGTACCTTTATATACTACCTTTACGGGCAGTTTCCCGGAATCATTCAGACCTTTCACCATTTCATTGCTATGTGCGTCTACCGCGATAACTGCGTCACCTCCGTACAAGAGCTGTGCTCCGGTTACGAACCATACTTCATATTGTTCAAATGCGTTCATACAATTTATTTTTATAGTTTATATTTAAAGAATGATAGTTATTTCTGTCCATAATAAGCGTTAGGACCGTGCTTGCGGCTGAAATGCTTTTCTATCAGTAACGGATTCATGGTCAGATTGGGGTTCACGGCATAGGCTATACTTGCCATTTTTGCCACCTGCTCCATCACTACGGCATTATGTACGCTTCGTGTGCGTCTTTTCCCCACGAGAAAGGACCGTGGTTCTTACCAATACTCCGGGAGTATGTACCGGGTTCAGCCCCTCAAAGCGTTTTACGATGACATTTCCCGTTTCCAGTTCATACGCTCCTTCCACTTCCTCCTTCGTCATGTCTGCTGTGCAGGGTATGGCGTCGTGGAAGTAATCGGCATGTGTTGTCCCGATATTCGGTATGTCACATCCGGCTTGTGCCCAGGCTGTGGCGTAAGTAGAGTGCGTGTGCACCACACCGCCGATTTCGGGGAATGCTTTATAGAGAACCAGGTGGGTCGCGTGTCTGAAGAGGGCTTTAACCGTCCTTCCACGACCTTGCCGTCAAGATTCACTACCACCATATCCTCTGCTTTCATTTCATCGTAACTCACCCCACTGGGCTTGATGACTACCAGACCAGATTCGCGGTCAATGCCCGATACATTGCCCCATGTGAAGATAACCAATCCGTGCTTCACCAGTTCAAGGTTAGCATGGAATACTTTGTCTTTCAGTGCTTCCAGCATATTATTTAAATTACTAATTACAAGTTGTTGAATATTAGGTTCTCAGAGCTTAAATTTCGGAGCTTTGCGGTATGCCTTCTCATTAAACTGATATAAAGCAGCTCCACGTTTGGACCCCGTTTTGTCTATTTTGTCAGTTTTTTCTATATAGTCCATTTCTGCTATGCGTTTTCGGAAGTTCCGTTTGTCAATGCTCTCGCCGTATATAGCTTCGTATAAGCTTTGCAGTTGTGACAGCGTGAACAGTTTAGGTAGTAGATTAAAGCCGATTGGTTCGGTGGACGCTTTTTGTTGCATCAACTTCCGAGCTTTCTCCACCATTTGCGGATGATCAAAGATTAGCGCTGGCAGTTCATTGATATTTACCCAGAAAGCATTGTGTTGCTGTACGGATTCTTTGTCGTATTCGTTGATGTTGATGAGCGCATAGTAAACAATGGAGACTACGCGTTCTCCTGGGTCACGATCTATGGCTCCGAAAGCTTGGACTTGTTCCATATATACATCTTCCAGTCCGGTTAGTTCATTCAGGACTCGTTTGGCTGCATCATCCACGCTTTCGTCTTCCTGCACGAATCCACCCATCAGCGACCATTCGCCCATTGCCGGTTCGAAGTTACGCTTCAGCAACAGCAGGTTCAATTCTCCTTCATTGAAACCGAAAATAATGCAGTCGATACCTACATAAAGTTTCGGATTTGAACTATAGTAATTACTCATATCTTAATTTTTGTTTAAGGGGTATGCTGCATGGATATATATCATAGCAACATACCGATTTACCAGAAATACCAATAAAAAGCAGCAGTAATACCCAGGATGATAAGGGTATGAATGATATCCCATTTATTCCAACTCGCACGTGTAGCTGCTTTTTGTTCAGGAGTTGAAGTTCCGAATACCAGCCTTGAATCTTTTCAGCGCTTGGGGCAGCTGTAAACATGCTGACTGCGATAACCACTACGATGCAGAACAAGAACATCCATCCGCAGAAAAACAGCCAGTTCATATCATAGAACAGATACTTGAAGGTACTGCTTGACACATCTCCTACATTGCTGTAATATACTTTTGCCCCCAGACGGGTTAAACCGATAATCATTCCGGCAATCAGTCCCCACATACCGCCTTGTGCAGAGGTGCGTTTCCAGCAGATCCCCAAGAGGAAGGCTGCGGCAATGCCTGGTGCTAATACAGATTGTACATCTTGTAAGTAGGTGTAAAGTACATCGCCTACACTGCGCATAATGGGAATCCAGAGTATACCCAATATCACAATCGCAACAGTTGCCATCTGTCCAATTCCTACCAGCTTTTTTTCAGAAGTGTTCGGCTTGAAACGTTTGTAGAAGTCAATGGTGAAAAGCATAGCAGATGAGTTGAACAAAGATGCGAGAGAACTCATCAATGCTGCAAGAATACCGCAAACAACCAAACCTTTGACTCCTGCAGGAAGCAATTTTGCTACTAGAGTTGGGAAAGCAGCATCTGCATTGGCATTTCCGTTTGCCAGCATAGGTAGAAAACCTTCTCCCCCGGTTCCGAGATATTTTTGGTGTAATGCGAAAGCAATCATGCCTGGGATAAGGAATAAGAATACGGGCAATAATTTCAGGTAAGCTCCGAAGATGGTACCGCGCCGTGCTTCCTTTTCATTCTTTCCGGAAAGTACGCGTTGCACGATGAACTGGTCTGTACACCAATACCAGAATCCGATAATGGCTGAACCAATCAGTGCACCCAACCAAGGGAAGTTAGGGTCGTTATTACTGCGTATAAGTTCTGTCATTGTGTTGCCATAATCGTTCACTGTGACTGCACCGCAGATTCTCATCATCTCATCCCAGCCTCCCAATTCTTTGAAGCCGAGTACAAGGATTATCAGTGAACCTAACAGCAAGATGGGGGTCTGCAGGATGGAGGTATAAAGTACCGACTTCATTCCTCCGAAGATTGTGTAGAGCGCAGTCAGTATAACCAGACCGATGGCGGCAATCCAAAAGAAGTCGATTCCCCAAAGTTCTTTTATACCGAATACTTGTTGGAATACTAATCCTCCTGCATAAACCGTCACGGCAACTTTTGTCAGTACATAGCTGATTAAAGATATTACAGACAATATTGTACGTGATTGTGGATTATAGCGACGTTCTAGGAATTCAGGCATCGTGAATACCATGCTTCGCGAATAGAACGGTACGAATACCCAGCCTAAGATAAGGATCATCCAACCTTGTATTTCCCAATGTGCCATCGCCATACCGCTGGAAGCACCGGCACCGGCTAATCCGATTAAGTGTTCCGAACCGATGTTGGATGCAAAGATAGATGCACCGATAGCGAGCCATGTGGCATCACGACCACCTAAAAAATAGTCTGCTGAGTCATTCTGTTTCTGTTTGACAACCCAGACAATAATTCCAATCAAAGCCAGGAAAAAGATTCCAATGACTAACCAATCTAATGTTTCCACGATAATAAATGATTTATAAGGTTATTGTTATTTTTCTACGGAAAATTTGAAGACACATTCACTGTTGTAAATTTGTCCGGGTTCCAGTACGACAGAAGGCCATTGGGATTTGTTGGGGCTATCCGGATAATGTTGTGTCTCGAGGCATACGGAAGCGCGCTGGTTGTAAGTAATGCCTTTTTTACCTTTTACGGTGCCATCCAGGAAATTCCCGGTATATACTTGTATGCCTGGCTCATTGGTATAAACTTCCAGGGTGATGCCGCTTATAGGCGATGTCAGTTTGGCTGCCACTTGGGATAGGTCACCTTTAGTATTCAGTACCAATTGTGGTCATATCCGTTTCCGTTCTTTATTTGTTCAAAGTCCGTCCGGTTGATGTCTTGTGCCACACTCTTGGGAGTGGTAAAGTCCATTGGTGTTTCTTTGACGGAGATGATGTCACCCGTTGTCATGAAAGTACTGTCTACCGGAGTATAGTTGTCTGCATTGATGTATAAGATGTGGTCTGTTGCTGCCTTTGAAGGGTCACCTGATAAATTGAAATAAGAATGGTTAGTCATATTGATAACCGTCTTTTGGTCTGTTGTTGCACTGTATTTTATATCAATGGCATTGTCATCCGTTAACTTGAAAGTACTTTTGCCGTAACATTACCCGGGAAATTCTCGTCTCCATCCGGTGAAATGCGGGTGAGCTCCAGAGTTGTGCTGTCAATGGGATTGGCACTGTATACTTGGTATTGCCATCCTTTGGGGCCACCGTGCAGGCAATGTCCGAAATTGTTCTGTGGTAACTGTATGGTATCTCCGTCAAGAACGATTTTCCCTTGGTTAATCCGGTTGGCGTAGCGTCCGATAGAAGCACCAAAGTCACTTGGTATGTTGATGTAATCGGCAATGCTGTCAAAGCCAATACTACATCCTGCATAACTCCATTTTTGTCGGGTACCATAATGGATACAATACGTCCTCCAAAGTTTGTGATGCATACTTCCATGCCCGCTTTATTCTTCAGCGTATAAAGCTGTGTCTGGGCGTCATTGACTGTTGTTTGGAATTTTACTGGATCAAGACCGGACAGCGTAAGCGTTGTTTCTGTCTTTTGATTGCACGCAGTTAGCATCATTGCGGCAATTCCTGCAAGTAGAACATGTCTTTTCATGGTTTTGTATTTAATGTAAATGAGATGATTATCTTTCTTTGGGTGTAAAAGTAACACTTTTCTTTAGTGTAGGCTGTACACTTTTATATGTTATGCAACATAAGTGTCAAGAAACATATCTGTGCCAACTGGCTGTACAGATAGATGTGTTCGGAATAAACTTCTCGGATGATTTTGTTTTTAGAGTGGAAAACGGTGGAATAGGGGAGAAGAAAAAGGCGCTTCTCATTACTGGGAAACGCCTTTTATTTGAATGCTGATGTCTATTATTCTAATCTGCGGGCACCGTCGCTGATGACTACATCATATACTTTTGGGCTTCTGCCGAACTTCTTCTTGATTCATCTTTTGCTTTTTCGATGAATGTACTGTACAATTCATCCTTTACCAGATTGATTGTACATCCACCGAATCCACCGCCCATGACACGTGAACCGGTAACTCCACAATCGAATGCAAGGTCATTCAGAAAATCGAGTTCTTCGCAGCTTACTTCATACAACTTACTCATGCCATGATGTGTTTCATACATCTTTTGGCCTACAGTTTCATAATCGCCTTTTTCCAGGGCGTCGCAAACGTCGAGTACGCGTTGAATCTCTTCGATGACATATTCTGCACGCATATAGTCTTCTGCGCTGATGTCGGCTTTGGCTTCTTCCAGCATGCCCATGGTAACGTCACGCAGGAATTCTACGTGTGGATGCTTCTTCTGAACAGCGGCAACAGCAGCTTCGCAGCTTTGAGACGTTTGTTGTATGCTGAAGATGCAAGTTCGTGTTTCACTACAGAATCTACAAGAACCAGACGATAGCCTTGCGGGTCGAATGGGAAATACTGATATTCCAGTGAACGGCAATCCAGGCGGATGAGGCTTCCTTTCTTTCCGAATACAGAAGCAAATTGGTCCATGATACCACAGTTTACGCCACAATAGTTGTGTTCTGTAGATTGTCCCACTTTTGCCAATTCAAATTTGTCTATCTTGTTGTCACCGAACAAGTCGTTCAAAGCATAGGCATAGGTACTTTCCAAAGCTGCTGACGAGGACATTCCTGCACCCAGAGGCACATCGCCTGCAAAAGCGGTATTGAAACCTTTTACATCTACACCGCGTTTCATCATTTCCCGGCACACGCCAAAGATATATCTTGCCCAGCTTGCGCGGGGTGCATCTTCTTCATTCAAGCCAAATTCCACATAATCTTTCAAGTCGATGGAATAAGCTTTTACTGTGTTTGTGCCGTTGGGCTTTATTTCTGCAATCATTCCCTTATCGATTGCTCCGGGGAATACAAAACCACCGTTATAGTCTGTATGCTCACCGATAAGGTTGATGCGACCCGGAGAAGCATAAACAGCTCCCGTTGTTCCGTCAAAGTGCTTGATGAAACGGCTTCTTACGTATTCTATATCCATGATATTTATATTTTATAAGGTGAATAAATAAATTACCTATATTTTCTTGTTAATCGACCTTGATGTCCTTATTGACATTTTTGCAGCCTACCAAACCGTAGAACAACAGATAGCCAAGGGCTGCGATGATAACCCAGTAACTCGGCATGAAACCTGCAATGTCGGCCACCAAACCTTGGATAACGGGCAAGATGCCGCCGCCGCATACCAATACCATGAACAGACCGGAAGCCGCTGCCAGATATTTACCCAATCCTTCTACGGCCAGATTAAAGATACCACCCCACATGATGGAAGTACACAGACCTACCAGTACCAGATACATTGCGTTGATAGGTACTTCTGCAAATCCGAAAGAGAGACCTCCCGTAGCACTTTGTTGGAGTACCGGCAGATTGACAAGCGAACCGTAGATGAGAAGATGGCAAGGAATACCAAAAGTAAGCCTAATGCGGAAGTAAAGGTAAGCATTGCCTTACTGGAGATTTTTGCACCCAATGAAGCGCCGGCCAGACGTCCAATCAGCATGAGGAACCAATATGTACCTACAACAAAACCGGAAATGGTGGAAGAAATGCCTGCTCCTCCCTTTTCAATCGGATCGGTCAAAAACAAGTTCAGAGTACCCGGTACACCAACTTCGACACCTACATATACAAAGATTGCTATAGCTCCCAAAATGAAGTGGCGGAATTTTAAAGCGCCTGACATCAACTTACCGATAGGTTCTGTTGAAGTTGCAGCATTGGGTTCCGGTATGGGCACAATCAAAAGAACGAAGAACGCGATGGCAAATACAGCCATTGCTGTGTACATTACAGGGAATATCTGAGAGATAGTAGCTTTTTCAATGGAACCGGCAATCAGGATACCTACGAACATCGGAGTAATGGTGGCCATTACGGAGTTGAAAGAACCACCCACTTGGATAAGCTGGTTTCCTTTGTTACCTTCGCCGCCGAGCTTGTTCAGCATCGGGTTGACTACCGTATTAAGCAAACACATGGAGAAACCGGCGATGAAAGCGCCAATCAAATATACGGCAAAAGCCATATCAGGCTTGAATGACCTGATAAATATTGGATACCTACACCGATAAAGCCTACAGCTACTGCTATCAATGCCGTTTTTTATACCCTACCCGTTGTAGTAAGATGCCGCTTGGTATTCCCATCACTGCATATGCAATAAAGTTACCAAAGTTACCCAACATCCCTAAAGCGTTGGATACTGAAAACTGATTTTTCAGTACGATTCCCATAGGGGCAGCAAGGTTGGTAACAAATGAAATCATACCAAAAAGGAAGATCATCGTGATAATTGCGATGAGTTTACCATTCTGTTTTTGTTGTGTCATGGTTTTGTAAAATTAATAAGTTTATAAATTGGATTAGTTATTTCATTCTTGTACACCAAACTTGTAGATTGTCACTTGCTGGTACTCATCACCCGGTAGCAATACTGCCGACGGAAAATGGGACTTGTTGGGCGTATCGGGAAAACACTGGGCCTCAAAGCAGACTGCACTTCTTGCAGGGAAAGTGGCTCCATGGGCACCTTCAAAGCCCCCGAGCCAGTTTCCTGTGTAGAGCTGGACGCCATTTTCAGTGGTATATACTTCCATCGTTCGCCCGCTGTTGAGCTCTATGCAGGTGGCTGCAAGGCTCAGCTCTCCACTTTCAGTCTTGTTCAGTACATAGCAATGGTCATATCCTGCGCCATTCACAATTTGTGTATGTTTCTCATCAATTCGTTCACCAAGAGTATGGGGAGTACGGAAATCCATAGGAGTACCTTCTACCTTCAATATCTCTCCGGTAGGAATGGATACTTCATCGATGGGTACATAAAAATCTGCGTTGATGGTAACGATATTGTTTAAGACTGTAGGGGAGGGATTGGCTATACCGGCAAGATTGAAGAAACCGTGATTGGTCAGATTGACGATGGTGGCTTTATCGGTAGTAGCCCGGTATTCGATGACCAGAGCATTGGTCTCATCCTCCAGGCGATAAGTCATTTCTACTTCGAGATTTCCGGGGAAGCCTCTTCGCCGTCAGCGGATGTGTAGTTGAAGATGACTGTTGATGGCTCTGGCTGGACAGCATCCCATACACGGGTATGAAAACCAGTCGGACCGCCATGCAGTGAGTTGGGACCATTGTTGATTGCCAATTGGTGCTCTTCGCCGTATAAAGTAAACTTTCCTTTAGCTATCCGGTTACCGTAGCGTCCGATGGTAGTGTTTAGAAAAGGTTCCGGGCTGTTGATTACATGTTCAATACTGTCGTGTCCTAATACAACATTGGCATATTTGCCATTTTTGTCGGGTACCATGATGGAAAGTATTGCACAGCCGTAATTAGTAACTGCAACTTCCATTCCCTGGGCATTCTTCAGGATAAACAAATCTGTCTTTTTGTTATTTATATCCTTTTGAAAGTCTTTTTGGTTCAAACCGGACAAATTACTTTCTGTTGGAGTAGTGTTTATCATATCCATGGTATTAATTAAATTTCTTGCAAATAAAAAGAAATTCTTTTGTTCCCCCAAGTAATTGGAAGGAAATGTGGAGAACATTTTAGGAAAGTTTAGCGTTTAACAAATGGAATACAAATTGATATTTTTTGTATGTTTGCCCCCGGAATCTAAAAAAATCACATCATTAACAGAAAGTTCTAATAAAAACAACGAATGTATCCTCTAAAATTTGAGCCTATTCTGAAGCAGACGCTTTGGGGAGGCGACAAGATTATTCCATTCAAACATTTGAATGATACCCTTGCCAATGTAGGCGAGAGTTGGGAAGTGTCGGCAGTAGAAGGCAGTGAGTCTATAGTGGCCAATGGTGCAGACAAAGGATTGACGCTGCCGGATATGGTCAGAAAATATAAGGAAGACCTGGTAGGAGAAGCCAACTATGCACGTTTCGGAAATAAGTTTCCTTTATTGATAAAGTTTATTGATGCCAAGTTGGACTTGTCGATTCAGGTACACCCGGGTGACGAGTTGGCTAAGAAACGTCATAACAGTTTGGTAAAAATGAAATGTGGTATGTTATTGCTGCTGACCAGGGTGCCAAGCTGATTTCCGGTTTTGCAGAGCAGATTACTCCGAAAGAATATAAGGAACGAGTGTATAATGGTACGTTTGCGGATGTTCTGCAGACTTGCGCCATTAAACCGGGCGATGTGTTTTATGTGCCTGCAGGTCGGGTACATGGAATCGGTGCGGGAGCTTTTGTAGCAGAAATACAGCAAACGTCGGATATCACTTACCGTATTTTTGATTACAATCGTAAGGATAAGGATGGTAAATCAAGAGAACTGCATACAAGCCAGGCCATTGATGCCATTAATTTTGCAGATGTGCAGGACGATTTTCGTACGGAGTACGAGCAGGTGCAGAATGAACCGGTAGAAATGGTGGCAAGCCCGTATTTCACGACTTCCATCTATGACATGACGGAAGAAATCACTTGTGACTATTCTGAACTGGATTCTTTTGTTATCTTTATTTGTGTGGAGGGTTCTTGCCGTATTATTGATAATGAGAAGAATGAAGTTTCCGTACAAGCGGGCGAAACAATCCTGCTGCCAGCTGCAACCCAAGAAGTGACGATTGTGCCTGAAGGAGCAGTGAAGTTGCTTGAGACGTACGTATAAAAGTGCTCAGACTATATCGTAAAGAGGGGATGACTGTTATGGCCATCCCCTCTTTTTTTATCCGATATTCTATCTCTTTCTTCCAAATATTTTTCTGAATTTCTTCATTACCTTTACCCCCAATACTATACCGTCAAAAACAGCCATACCCGTGTTGAATGCTCTCATCATGGCATTTGCCTTGTTGGTAGCTGGTTCCAGCGGAGCAAAAATTTCTTGTGTAAGCCCAGTCATGATTTCTTTCTGGAGTCGTATTTCTTGTAGCAGCATGGCTTTTTTCTGGGCGATGCTTTCTAAAGTGACGGGAG
>ENA-OQCK01000319-OQCK01000319.1-human-gut-metagenome-genome-assembly--contig:-NODE-319-length-27966-cov-3.874457_pt1 | contig 27966 bp, 29 predicted proteins | sample MGYA00242498_ERZ504578 | MGnify/ENA primary metagenome ERZ504578 (study PRJEB26092, sample SAMD00036229) | human gut metagenome | host: Homo sapiens | study: EMG produced TPA metagenomics assembly of...
TCCGGCCTGCGGTACGCCGCTCCGATGTTAATCTTTATCTCCTCAGCCGTGCGCTCGCCAATCAGAAGGTTGTGCTTCTTCCTCATATAGCGCACCAGAGCCTCGTCAAGTCATCACCCGCAATTTTGATGGATGTGCTGACAACAGGACCTCCCAGGGAAATAACCGCAATGTCAGCTGTACCGCCTCCGATATCCACGATCATATTGCCGCAGGCCTTGCCGATATCAATGCCTGCGCCGATGGCAGCCGCAACCGGCTCCTCGATAATGGCCACTTCCCTGGCTCCTGCCTGGTAGGTGGCGTCCTCCACTGCCTTTTTCTCAACCTCTGTGGCACCGCTGGGAATACATACGCTGATTCTTGGCTTGCGCAGCGTCTTCTTGCCCACTGCCTTGCTGATGAAATATTTGAGCATCTTCTCTGTAATGGTATAATCTGAAATAACGCCCTGACGCAGAGGACGGACAGCAACAATATTGCCCGGGGTACGTCCTATCATAAGACGGGCTTCCTCACCGATGGCCATGATTTTGTTGGTATCGCGGTCAATGGCCACAACGGACGGTTCTTTTAACACAACGCCTTTTCCCTTGATATATACAAGGATGCTGGCAGTTCCTAAGTCAATTCCAATATCATTGGACATCATCGAAAACATATAAATAGTTCCTCCTCGCTGACTGAACCGGACCGGTAGCGCCCACAAGGCTTCCATGCTTGTCCTCCTACGGGGACCAAACGCCGGGACAGGCCGCATCAATTGCTTAAAATATAAATGGTTGCATTGCATTACTTCTATGCATTGCTTCTATTATATACAATATTGTAAAGTTTTCAAAGGGTTTTTTTCTTTTTTATTTTCTTTATGTTTTTTTCATGCCAAGGACATATTTTCGTCACAATTATTGCTTATTATAATAACAAGTTCACCGAGAGGTGGACGAGGCCTTTGTTTCAAGTGATTACTTGAAATCACAAAGCTTTTTCATACTCATACCGGACGGAGTAATCCGTCCGGCCCCCCTATAACATTTTCTTTTATATATATACCTACCATTCCCACGCAGGCAATGAGCTATGCGAAAAAAAGCAGAAAAAGAACTGGCGACGTATTTTACGGACGCCGGTTCTTTTTTTTGCCGTATCACATAAATTTTCTGCCTGCATAATATCACAAGCCTGAATCACAGGCATGGTCTGCGCAGTCCTCTATCCCTTTACCCCCGCTATATCTGAACTAAAGACTGTCTATACTTTTCCTTATCCGAAGTATAATCAACTAGTAATGCAAAAAAGGAATTTTAAAAAGTATTTCAAAAAGAAAAAGGAGAGTGCATTAATTATGAGAAAGCAGACAAAGTTAGTTGCTGTATTATCAACAGCAGCACTGCTCGCTATTGGTGCATCCATGACTTCTTTCGCAGCTACAGGATGGGCTGAGGAAGACGGTACTTGGGTATATTACAACAGAGACGGCGAGAGAGCAACTGATCAGTGGAAGAAATCCGGTAACAACTGGTATTGGTTAAACAGCGATGGCGAAATGGCTATCGATCAGCTGATTGAGGACGGCGACAACTATTATTATGTAGACATCAACGGTGTTATGGCAGCTAACCAGTGGGTAGCTATCGACAACGAAGATGCAGGACAGGACAATGAGCCGGATCATTACTGGTATTACTTCCAGGCAAATGGTAAGGCTTTAAAGAATGGCGACAATGCTAAGGTTGCTCTGAAAACAATTAACGGCAAGAAGTATGCTTTTGATGACGAAGGCAAGATGCTGTACGGTTGGGTTTCTGAGGACAATGCAGAGCGCGTAGATGATACAGACGGCGACGGCTTTAAGGAAGGTACCTACTACTTCGGTGGCGAAGATGATGGTGCTATGACTGTTGGCTGGCTGCAGATGGATATCACATACGATGAAGCAACTAATGATAATGAGATTGCTCCTGTATTCAACGATGATGAGGATCAGAGCCGTTGGTTCTACTTCCAGTCAAATGGTAAGAAGGTTCAGGCTAAAGATGGCGATCTCCAGAAGAGCAAGACCATCAACGGCAAGAAATATGAGTTCGACCAGTATGGCGCTATGACAGCAGAGTGGTCTCTGGATGTTGATGCGGCTTCTAAGAGTGGTACAAGAGACGGCTACAGCACATCAGCTACCAACAGTGTATCTGCTAAGTATGCTGAGCAGTGGAGATACTTCAACAGCGTTGAGGATGGTTCCCGTGTAAGCAAGGGCTGGTTCAAGGTAGTAGCAGCTGAGTATCTGAACTACGATAAGTATAATGATGATGAAGATGCTTGGTACTATGCAGACGGAAGCGGCAATCTGTATGCAGGCGAGTTCAAGACCATCAAGGGCAAGAAGTATGCGTTCCGTAATGATGGCCGTATGGTTGATGGACTTAAGTTTATCAATGATACTGGCAGTGGCCTGAGCGTGATTGCTGATGATGACGATACCTATCCATTCGATGATGAAGACAGATTCGATGAGAACGCACCTAAGCTTAATAAGCTTGGTTACAAGTGCTATTACTTCGGTGATGGAAATGATGGCGCTATGAGAACAAACAAGGCCACTGTTTCTATTGATGGTGATAACTTCAGCTTCTATTTCGAGAAGTCCGGCGGAAGCAAGGGTGCTGGACGTACAGGAGAGAAGGATGATAAGTTCTATCAGTCTGGTAAGCTCTTAAGAGCTGGATCTGATGAGAAGTATCAGGTGGTTAAGGCTGTTGATGATACTGATTCTCTGGGTTACGTAAAACTGGATGATGCAGACGATTTTGTTAAGGATCTTGGCAGTAACGTAACATCTACAGAAGTTACCAAAGAGAATATTTCTAAACTTGGTCTTAACAAGAAGGTTGATGATATTAAGGAACTGTATATTATCAACGACGGTAAGGGTATGGATACTGATAAGTACTTCCTGGTAAATACATCTGGTAAAGTGATTGATAGCAAGTCCAAGAACAAGGATGGCAATGACTTCCAGTACGTAGTAGCTAAGGGCGGTAAGATTATTGGTATCTACGTAGAAGATTAATTATAAATAATAAGTCGGTGTAGTCTGGCTTTAAGGGGGAAGGCGTTGTGACTGATCTATTGTATTAGTCATAGCGCTTTCTCTTTTTTATATGAAGGACATATTACCGCAAAATATAATACATAGAAAGATTTTCCTGGAGGTATTTATGATAAGAAAAAGAATCCTTATATTGGGGGCCGCAATGTTAATAGGTCTGTCAAGCACGATTCCAACATTGGCAGAGACGGCTCCGTCTATAACAATGGAAAACAGCGGGGCCTACCTTTTTACATGGCGTCCGGTAGATTATGGAAATGGACAGTCATTTGCAATCCTTGTAGGAGGGAATACCATTAACGAAAGTGATGTCATCTTGAACCGTGGCTACGATTATGGTTATACATTCCAGCCAAACAAGTATTCACGCCCATGGGGACAGGTTCCTGATTTGGTCAATGCAGGCGGTGTCTGGGCAATACCGGATAACTGGTCATCGCTTCCTGAAGGAATACAACCGACCACCCGCATTGTTTTGCTTACGAACAATAAAAATTATTCAAGCAATGAGCGTTATGTTGATGTTGTGCATTTGCCAAACGGAGTTTCTGCTTCTGAGCTGCTCCTGAGGTCAGAAAATATCTTATTAATGTGGACGGATCAGATGCAGGAGCATATGACGGAACCATAACTTCAGGATGGATAACCGAGGGCAATCAGCGAAAATACCGTAAACCGGACGGCAATTTTGTGGCAGGCGGATGGCTCAGGGTTGATGGTGAATCCTATTATATGAATGATGAGGTATCATGCTGGCAGATACCGTTACTCCTGACGGGATCTACGTAAATGCAAAGGGCGAGAAGACTAATTATATGCCGGGATGGAAACAGGACGAAAAAGGTTGGCGCTATCTCATGGGCACGGGCAATTATGCCGCGAATACCTGGTTCAAAGATGCAGACGGAAAATGGTATTACTTCAATATAGGAGGATATATGGTAACCGATAAGGAAACTCCTGATGGTTATTATGTAAATGCTGACGGCGTTTGGGATGGAAATGCCTCCACAATCGTGAATCAAAAGAGCGGCGGGCCTGGTGAAAACAGTGCATCCAATACCTCTCAGGAAGGTTGGGAGCAATTCGGAGACACTTGGAAATATAAATTGTCGGACGGAAGCTATGTCACCAATGCCTGGAAACAGAATACGGACGGGAAATGGTATTATTTCGGTGGGGATTCTCTCATGGTTACCAGTCAGACTACGCCGGATGGATATCATGTAGATAAAGATGGCGTGTGGGTTGAGAACGAATAAATTTCTCCCATAAAAATTCCCATGGGGAAGCGGCCCAAAGTTTGTGTAAACCTTCAAACTGATGTAAGATAAAATTACTCAGTTTGGAGGTTTATTTTATGACGAGGCCGTTAACGGATCTTGAGTTAAGATATACGGGTATGATGTCAGAGAATCTCTTGGCGGCATATCACAGAGGTGACCGGATTGCTGTCATCTGGAGGTTGCAGGTCTTTACGCTTAGCTTCAGGCATCTCCTTGTAACCATAATCATGCTCCCCAAAGTATTTATGAAATTGTAAAGTTATGTTTATTCATAAAGTTGCGGAATAAAGGGTAAAATGATATACTGTAAAATATCCTTCAAAAAATATAGGAGAGTGAATTAATATATGAAAATAGAGACAGAAGATAAGAAGTTGAAAGAAGAACAGGATTTATTAATATCCTGGAGAAGAGTGAATCAGATAATAAGTTGTGTATCGGTCATATTAGTAATTGCAGTTCTTCCGCTAGTTTTTCATAATTATTATTATGATATACTAACTGTAAAATATATTTTTTATTATGGTACGATTATTCTCATGGCGATAGTTATGTTAATTACTGCCATTATATTTTTATATAAAGATTCCCGTTACTACTCTAAAGAAAATTATAAAGTTCTAAAGAAAAAATTTAGTATAAAATCATTAAGAAGCTCAGACTGGGCGATGCTTGCTTTTTTGACTTCTGTTACAATTTCTACATTTCAATCTGATTATTTTTATGAATCATTCTGGGGAAATGAAGGAAGATTTATGGGAATGTTTTTTACTCTGTTATATACTGTAAGTTTTTTTGTCATCAGTCATTGCTTGAAATTTAAACAGTGGCTGCTTGATGTCTTTTTGGCTACGGGAATGATTGCCTGTATCATAGGCATTGGGCATTTTTTTAGATATGATCCAATAGGTTTTAAAAACGGAATTTCGCCATATGAATACCCTATGTTTGTATCCACGATTGGTAACATTAACACCTATACATCTTATGTAGCTCTTATTTCAGCTATTGCTGCTGTTTTGTTTTCAATCGAAAAGAATAAATATAAAAGAATATGGTATTTATTTACTGTCATTATATCATTGTTTGCATTGATTACAGGTATGAGTGATAATGCATATTTGACTTTAATGGCACTTTTCGGCCTGCTTCCCTTATACCTATTCAATAGTTTGGACGGTTTTAAGAAATACATGGTATTAGTATCAATTTTATTTTCAGAGTTTCAGTTTATTGATACCATTAGTCACAAATTCCCTAATCATGTATTGGAGATTAACGGTTTGTTCAATGTTATTGTTGAATATGACAGATTACCATATTTTGTAATTGGATTATGGGGGATTTGTATTATTCTGTATATATTAAAAGCTTGTATTAAAAAGGAAAATGTTCTAAACAGAGTAAGTAATATTGGAAGGTGGATTTGGCTGTGTATAATTGTTTTAGTTGTTTTAGCGGGCTGTTATATTCTTTATGATGCGAATATAGCAGGTAATACGGATAAATATGGTTCTTTGAGTGGATATCTTGTTATAAATGATGATTGGGGAACGCGAAGAGGATATATCTGGAGGATTGGAATGGAAAGTTATTCGAAATTTCCTGAAATTCATAAAATATTTGGTTATGGACCAGACACATTTGGGATTATTACGGTTAATAATTATTATGAGGAGATGATTAGCAGATATAATATAAAATTTGATAGTGCTCATAATGAATATTTGCAGTATCTTATCACTATAGGAATTGTTGGGCTTGTAGCTTATGTGTCTTTACTGTTTACATCCATTATGGAAATGATACGGGCATCGAAGAAGGAGCCGGTAATAATGGCAATTATATTTGCTGTTGTATGCTATGGGGTTCAAGCAACGGTTAATATAAGTGTCCCTATAGTAGCGCCCATAATGATGACATTATTAATGGTGGGAGTATCAGCTTCGGGAGATATAAATAAAGAATCCCTTCATAAGCTATAGTCTGTGATGAGAGACAGGCTGTTAGTGTTAATTATTCTGATGAAATATCCAGTTCTTCCATTTTTTTATTTGCAGTGATAGTTGCGGTTATAGATTTTAAATGATATACTGTATTGAGATTTATAGGGCAGGAATCATGAGAAGTATAAAAATGAATTTTGCATGGGAGCTCTCACGATGTATAAAGAGTACTCAGTTTTGATGTCTGTTTATCAGAAAGAATATCCGGAGTATCTTCGGGCAGCAATTACCAGTATAGTCAACCAGACTTTAAAAGCAAAAGAGTTTGTTTTAGTTTGTGATGGTCCATTGACAAATGCATTAGAGCAGGTATTGGATGAATTCTCAAATATATTAATTCTGGTAAGGCTGGAAAAGAATGTTGGACTAGGAATGGCCCTTGCAGAAGGAATGCGCTATTGCAACTGCGAGTGGATTGTTCGCATGGATAGTGATGATATTGCATTTCCAGACCGATGTAAAAAACAAATTATATATGTTCAACAGCATCCGGAAATAGATGTATTAAGTGGAACGGTGGCGGAATTTGAGGGAAGTGCATTAACGGCGGAAGAGGCTAAGCAGCAGGTAGTGTCCTTAAAGTTTGTACCGGAGACAGACAGGGAAATTGCTGAATATATAAAATTTCGTAATCCAATTAATCATCCCTGCGTTATGTTCCGTAAATCAAAAGCAGCTGCGGCGGGAGGATATCAGCAGTGCCACATGTTTGAAGATTATGATTTATGGGTAAGAATGTTTAAAAACAAGTGTGTATTTGCAAATTTGACTGATACGATACTATATATGCGTGTTAATAATATGCATATGCGAAGAGGTGGGATATCTTATGCAAAGGCGGTACTACATTTTTGGTCGAGAATGTATAGACAAAAGATGATTGGCTTACCTCAATATATATTTATAATAGCTTTACGAATAATAATAAGCTTGTGTCCAAATCAATTCCGAAAGATGGTTTATGATAAGAGACTAAGGAATCATTCATTATGAAAAAAGAGAAGGTAAATAGTCGCCAATTTGAGCAGTATAAAAGAATCGTAAAGTTTTTAAGTTCTTCTGTAATTGTATTGCTTGAATTAGCAATTTATTATTATGTTTGGATGAATTATTACAATAAGAATATGACGATTGCTTTCTGGCGGCGAGGAAATTGGCTTGTAACAGGGGAGTACCTTGTGTTGTCGCTCATCCTCCATCGCCTTTATGGCGGACTGAAGGTAGGGATATTTAAATACTGGAATCTTGTTTATTCTCACATGATTTCTATTTTGGGTGTAAATCTATTTTCTTATGTACAGGTTGTTTTGTTCGATAAGAAAATGCATAATCCAACGGCAATCATTGTTATGACAGTGGTGGACCTGGCAATAGTTATGATATGGGCATTTGCATTCAAAAAATTGTACGTGTTCCTTTTTCCGAGGAGACGTCTGTTGCTGGTTTATGGAAAGAATCCGATGTTTCATTTAATGAATAGGATTGATACAAGGGAAGATAAATATGAAATAGCCATGAAGATATCTATTGATGATGGTATTGAGAAGATTATCAGCTTGGCGGAAGAATATGATGGTGTTATTATCGGTGATATTTCTGCCGGATTCCGGAATCAGTTGGTGAAATTGTGTTATGCAAATAACATTCGGAGTTATACTGTTCCTAAGATTAGTGATATTCTTTTAAGAAGTTCAGTTGAACTGAATATTTTTGATTCTCCATTGTATTTATCACGGAATTTTGATGGACTTGCTTTGGACCAGGCATTTGTAAAAAGAGCGATGGATATTGTTATTGCATCATTAATGCTAGTGGTCAGTAGCCCTTTTTTTGTGGTAATCGCAGCTTTAATAAAAGGCACGGATCATGGACCGGTATTTTATACACAAAAGCGACTGACAAAAGGCGGAAAGATATTTTCTATATATAAATTCAGAACCATGATAGTTAATGCTGAAAGCAAGAGCGGACCTGTAAAAGCTGGAGAGAGGGATGCAAGAGTTCTGCCTGTCGGACGATTCTTAAGGGCAACCAGATTGGATGAACTGCCACAGCTTCTAAATATTATAAAAGGAGATATGAGTTTAGTTGGCCCAAGGCAGAAAGACCGGAACTGGCAAAAGTCATAACAAAAAACATTCCTGAATTTACATATAGGTTAAAAGTAAAAGCTGGTCTGACAGGATATGCTCAGATTTACGGGCGTTATTGTACGACAAGTTATGATAAATTAAAACTTGATTTAACCTATATAAGAAAGTATTCGATTTGGCTTGATTTACAATTAATTCTTATGACAATAAAAGTACTATTTATGCGAGAGTCAACAGATGGATTTGAAGATGGTAAATGGGAAGATCCAGCACTGAAGGGATAAATGGAAAGATAATGAATGATAAAATATTAACTGTAGTAGTTCCGACATACAATGCGGAGAACTATTTGAGAGATAACCTGAATGCTTTTATTTATGAAGATATACTGCCGGATGTTGAGATTTTGATTATTAACGATGGTTCTAAAGATAAGTCTCTGGATATAGCGATGGAATATGTTCAACGTTATCCGGATAGTTTTAATGTGATTACAAAAGAAAATGGGGGCCATGGGTCAGGTATCAATTGTGGTATTCAGAATGCTACAGGTAAGTATTTTAAAGTGGTAGACGCAGATGATTGGATTGAAGCAGATGCATTTAGAAAATTATTGCAGAGCTTAAAACGGATGGACGCTGATGTAATATATTCAGGGTTTTTATGGGTGTTTAATCAGGGACAGGGGGATAAGAACCTGTTTAGGAAGAAAGCAGAGATTAGTCAGCCATTTATAGGGGTGCTTTATGAACATAATTATGATTTTGACGAAATTGCAGATAAGCTTTACATGAAAATGCATAATATGACAATTAAAACAGATATTTTAAGAAAACATCATATATTAATTGATGAAAATTGCTATTATGTAGATACGGAGTATATTACGTATCCAATACCATATGTTAAAACAATCAGTTTTGTAAATGAATTTGTGTATATGTACCGGATAGGCAGACAGGGTCAGAGTGTTGGAATTGAAAAGATGCAGCAGAATGAGACAAATTATGATAAAGTACTTCGATCACTATTTGACTTTTACTTACAATTAGGAAGAGAGATACCCTGTTCATATGAAAAGAAGAGGTATATAGAAAGAATTATTGCAAGGGTAGTAGCGGGAAAAATCAAGATTATGCTGAGTTTTCCCGCCACTAGGGGGAAAAAGAAAGAGCTGCAGACATTCGACGATAAATTGAAGAAAAATTACCCGAATATATATGATGAAAATATTAATAAAGCTATAGCTATATTGCGAAAAAGCAGATATTTTTTGTATTATCCAATTAGTTTTGCTGTCAGAAGAAAATTTTCTTGAGAGTATTCAGGGGTAACCATTAACCATACATGTAGGATGGGAACGTCTATGATTCAATTACAGAGTATTTTGCTGCCAGATAAAGAGGTCTGTGAGATATCTGAGTTGTATTACCATAAAAAGGTAATCGCATCGATTATAATGGATATTTTAATTTGTTTTATGTAGAAAAGCGAAAGAAATACACAGACATAGAAAATCTTAAGATATCAATCCGCCTATGCGGATATGAAAAGTTGGTTCTTGTACATGATGGGATTGACGTAAAGGAAGTGGCTCTTGAACCAAAAAGATATAAAGAATATTTGATTGATTTTCCTTATAGCGATTATAATAAGGGATGTTTTTGGGTTGCTTTGTATGAAGATAAAAGTAGCCCGGAAAAAGGGATAAATGGATATTATGTTACTGACCCAATGAATTACACCCCTAGAAAGGTCAATATAGGGGTTGACATTTGTACATTTAGAAGAGAAGAGTATGTTGCAAGAAACCTGAAGCAATTAAAAGAAAAAATTTTGAGTAATTCCAATTTAAATGTTTCAAATCATATCGGTATATATATTATTGATAATGGACAAACTTTGCAGGATTGTAAGGCAGTCCAGCTTATAGTGCGGGAATGTAACGATAAAGTAACTGTTGTACCTAATATAAACGCAGGCGGAGCAGGTGGCTTCTCCAGAGGGATGATAGAAATCCTAAAAAAGAAAGACTTGGAGGATTTTACACACATTTTATTAATGGACGATGATGCAATCGTAGAGCCGGATTTACTTGTCCGGATTTATGGTTTTCTTTCCACTATAAAACAAACCTGGAAAGATATCACGATTGGCGGAGCTTTGTTAAGAGAAGATTATCCGTATTTGTTGTTGTGCGCTGGGGAGTGGTGGAAAAAGGGAAAAACGGTAAATACAGAAGCTAATCTTGATTTGAGAACGCTGAAAGCAGCCTCAAACGAATATCTCACTGGCACTGGAAAGGAATATGACGGTCAATATTCGGGGTGGTGGTGTTGTTGTTTTTCTTTAAATGTGGTTAGAAGTGATAATATGCCCATACCATTATTTATTCATCGAGATGATATTGAGTTTGGGCTGCGCAATGCAAAGTACGGGATTACGTTTTTAAATGGTGTGGGAGTTTGGCACAGGGGATTCGAGTACACGATTGATGCTAATAGTTATTATGATACCAGAAATACATTGATTGAATTGGCGATAAATAAGGAGAAGGGTAAAAAAAGAATCGCTATGCAGGTGGTTTTAAAATCATTGTCAGCAGCAGCGGTTCGTTTGACCTATAAAGAAGCACATTTGGTATATAGAGGCATACTTGACTTTTTAAGAGGACCTGCATGGCTTTATGGCCAAAAGCCGGAAAAGCTAAATACAGAGATACGTCATATGGCCTGCCAAATGTATTCGATGGAAGATTTGAAAAAGTATTTGACAAAATGGGAGTTTATTCTTGCTGAAAAACAGATTAGAGAGTATCAGAGAAACATGGGAGCTGATACTATGAAACAAGGTAAGATGCCTAAGGCGAAAGCGACTATTTGGCATTATCTAACTTTAAATGGATGGATTTTGCCAGCGAAACGAAAACATATAAAAGTGATTGCTACTTCAGAATCACCGTTTGAGACTTTCCGCGAAAAGACAGTAGTTTGGTATGAACCGCAGAACGGTAAGGTTTATCTTACACATAAACGGTATAAAGAACTATTTCGAGTGTTGTGGTTGTGTGTCAAATCAATTGTGATTTTATGGAGGGCGTTTGATAAGACGACGGTTAATTATCAAGAACATATAGGAGACATTACTACCCAGGCAGCATGGGAAAAGTATCTTGGGCTTAATTGAAATAGGGAGAAAATTAGATGAAGAGGTTAGGCAGTAGATAGAAACGTTTAAACGATATCGTCCATTAATGAGCAATTAGTTATAAAGGATATTAAGCTGAAATACAGAAGAAGTTTTTTGGGGTATATTTGGAGTATTTTGAATCCGTTAATGATTATGTCTATAATGGTCATTGTATTTAGCCAGATGTTTCGGTTTGATATAAAGAATTATCCGGTATATTTGATTATTGGTTCTACCATGTTTAGTTTTATGACGGATGCTACGACCCAGGCCATGTGGTCAATTACGGGGAATGCGGCATTATTAAAGAAGACTTACGTTCCTAAATATATTTTTACTTTATCTAAGGTGAGCAGCTGCTTTGTTAATACTTTGTTTTCACTGGGAGCCATGCTTATTGTGTTCATTGTTTGCAGAGTAAATTTTAACATTAATATGTTGTGGATTCCAGCTATATTACTACAAATTTATGTTTTCAGTGTTGGTGTAGGATTTTTTTTAGCACAGGGGACAGTGTTCTTTCGTGATATACAGCATATTTACTCTGCTGTTACTACAGCATGGATGTATTTAACACCCATCTTTTACCCCATTAACCAATTACCAGAAAACATACAATGGATTATCAAGCATGTGAATCCAATGTATGCGTATATTACGCAATTTCGGACGATTGTTTTGGATGGATTATTTCCGGATGTTAGATTGATATTCTATGGCTTTACTGTTGCGGGTATTTCCTTAATATTGGGAAGCATAGTTTTTCTAAAAACGCAGGATAAGTTTATTTTGTATATTTAGGTTGGTGGGATGATGAATCAATATAATAGTGAGAATATCGTAGTTTCAGTGAATGATGTTACAGTTAGGTTTAATATGGCATCAGAACGCATAGACAATTTAAAAGAATATTTTGTTAAAATCGTTAAAAGGGAATTGATGTTTAAAGAATTTTTGGCTTTGAAAAATATTTCTTTTGAAGTGAACAAGGGTGAGGCATGGGGAATAATCGGAACGAACGGTTCCGGAAAATCTACGTTGCTGAAGGTAATATGCGGAATCTTAAAACCATATAGAGGCAGCCTGACTGTTAATGGGACAATAGCTCCGCTTATTGAGCTGGGGGCCGGATTTGACGGTGATTTGACGGCAAGAGAAAATATTTATCTGAACGGCGCGGTACTTGGACATGACAAACAGTTTATGGAGACACACTTCGATGAAATTATCGACTTTGCAGAGCTAAAGGATTTTCTGGATATGCCGATTAAAAACTTTTCTTCTGGTATGGCAGCAAGATTGGGATTTTCTATTGCGACGGTTGTAAAGCCCGACATATTAATTTGCGATGAGGTTCTTGCGGTAGGAGATTATGCGTTCCAAAGAAAATGCGAACGGCGTATGTCCGATATGAGAGACGCAGGAACTACCTTGCTGTATGTTTCTCATTCTATGGAGTCGGTAAGAAAAATCTGTGATCATGCGCTTTGGCTGGATAAAGGCATTGTAAAAGCAAGCGGAGAAATACGAACGGTTGCCAGAGCGTATCTAAATAGTCTGAGTGGAGTGCCGGATGTCAAAGAGAATATTAACAGAATAGAGGAACTATCAGATGATAGCTGCAAATCATTGAGTATATTTTGCTCACCAGAGGCAAGGAGAAAAGGGACGGGGCTGGTTCGTTACACAAGCATTGAATTATTAAATGGTGAAGGAGTTTCAAGTGCATGTTTTGAAACGGGAGACAAGATTACAATCCGTTTTCAATATGCAGGCAAAGTTGCCAATACCCCTTTAAGCTTTGCTTTTGGAATTGTGTCAAAGGATCACATCCCTATTTATCGCACTTCTACAAGACTCGAATACGATAAGATGGTTTTAACAGCTAATTCGGGCATGTTAACCTGTACATTAGAGTCAAATAAGCTGTTGGATGGACAGTATTATTTTGAGGCACGTATATGGGGGAGAATGAGGTTCTGCATGATAGTGTTACTGACTTTATATTGCTTGATATAAAGACCAGGCTGATAAGGGAGCGTGGCTTTTTGCAGATGGACCATACATGGAATATGTATCCTGAATCCTCCTTTTTTGAAAAGGAGATACGAAAAGGATTTGAAGTTTCAGAAATGAGAAAGCATATCTGGGCTATTGAGTTAGATATGGCAAATCGCTTAATAACTGTGTGCAGAGAAAATAATTTAAGAATTTTTGCAGATGCAGGAACTATGCTGGGAGCAGTCAGGCATAAGGGATTTATTCCATGGGATGATGATATGGATTTTGCTATGTTTCGGGAAGATTATGATAAACTGTGCGCAATCGCTCCTAGATATTTCCAAACACCATATTTTTTTCAGAATGTATATACTGATAAAAAATATATACATGGTCATGCACAGATAAGGAATAGCTTTACGACAGGTATACTGGTAGGAGAAGAAGACAAAGAATTTAATCAGGGTATTTTCATTGACTTGTTTGTATTAGAAAGTGTATCAAGCGATAAAGAACGGCTTGAGCGTCAGAGATATGAATGCGGAGTGATTAAGGAGTGCATTTATGCGTTAGAGCAGGGAGAAAAGTATAGCTGGCCGGAAAAGTTTGAGGTTCCAGAGGATTTAAAGGAAAACCTTACTGTAAGAAAATGTTGGAATTATATTGATAAGATGTTTCGTGAGGTGCCATTGAGTTCGACGAATCAGGTTGCGCCACTAAATTTTATATTTGATACAGAAAAGCGGATTCGCGATAAGCATATTTATGACAAAACAATTATGATGGATTTTGAATATGTGCAGCTGCCTGTGCCGGCTGGGTATCATCAGTATTTGTCAAGTCGCTATGGAGATTATATGACACCACAGAATATACCGAACACTCATGGGGAAGTTATTTTTGATGTGGAGACACCTTATGATGAGTATTTAAAGAGGATACACGCAAAATAGAATTAACAATATATAAAGGAAGGTAGACTATTATGCCATTAATATCAGTTATTATGCCGACATATAAGGTGGAGGAATATTTACCGCAGTGCCTGGAGAGTGTAATGAACCAGGATTTTCAGGATATAGAGATTATTCCTGTAGATGATGGTTCACCAGATTCATGCGGCGCTATTATTGATAAGTATGCAAGTCAGGATAAGAGAATTCACCCAATTCATCAAAAAAATGGAGGATATGGAAAAGCTGTTAATGCAGGAATGGCTAAAGCTTCTGGAAAGTATATTGCTATTGTTGAAACGGATGATTATATTGAACCAGATATGTTATCGGTATTGTACAGGGTAGCAGAAAAGTATCAGGCATCAGTGTAAAGGCAGGATTTAGAAAACTATATTCAGATGGTGGAGAATGTATTGTACATCCCCCATTTCTATTTTATGAATCTGAAATTAAAGTTGAACCACAATATAGCAATGATTTGATGGTCATGGAATCGTCCATATGGGCGGCATTGTATAAAAGAGAATTTTTAGAGCAGTACAATATTAAGGTGTTAGAATCTTCCGGAGCAGCATACCAGGATGTTGTTTTCAAGTTTATGGTATATTCAATGGCAGAATCAATTATATGCATTGATAAGCCGGTATACAATTATCGGGTGATGACAGCTAATTCGTCTAGTAAATCAGCAAAAAACTGGGATGTTCAGTTTAAGAATTATGAAGTGATTAAGCAGTGGCTTGCGAAGAATGAAAAATTTGGTTCTTTTAGAGATGCGTTTTATTTACATGCATACTTTGATTTTATATTTCATTATAACAGGCTTTCCGAAGAATCGCAGGAGCAGTTTATTGAGCGGGCAAGGGAGTTTTATAGTGAAGGAAAAAGGAACGGCGTTGGAGCTGAAAATGCAAGATTTTCTGATAGTGCGGTTAGGCAATATTATTGGGATGTAGTTTATCCATTTTTAATGGGTTTAGATAAAACAACGGCGGATAGAGAAAAAAAGTTAAGTGTTACTGATGCTCAATACTGGAGAAACATTGTAAAAGATATATTACGTAATTGTTATCATACAAAAGCGGGAATTCGGATATGGGATAAAATTAATAGTTTTATTCATCGCCCTTTTATATGGAATAAAATTAATGAAGGCGGATATAGCTCTTATGCTTCCAATCAATTGCAAAGCCTGAATTTTGATAACGGTATTTTTGAGTTGGACCGGTTTGTGGGGAGAAGACAGCCTTGGTCATGGTGCCATGGTACCTGCCCAATGCAGCTATTCATTATATTGAACAAATAGCTATCACAATGAAAAAGAAGGGATATAAATTACATTTGTTTATATATTGGGAACAATATGCTCCGCAAAATGTTAATAGGAATGTATGGGATCGTGTTTTTTTTCAACATGCGAGCAATCCTTATTTTTCCCATTCAAATTATTCTGAAAACCGTATGGATGCGGATCACATTGATGACTGGGTTGATGCGGATTTCTTACAGTCTATAGTTAGACTAAATGAGCACTATAAATACTCCGCATGTATGGCTAATTATTTATTTTATTCGAAAGCTTTTGACGTGCTTTCTCCTGCGGTTAAGAAAATTTTATGCACACATGATAAATTTGCTAATCATAATAAATCATTACATAATGCAGGCTATCCAGAGTGGAGTTTTTGGTTTGGTGTGGGTACTGAAGAAGAGGAAGCCAAAGCTTTGCGCAGGGCAGATGTTGTTCTTGCGATACAAGAAGATGATTGCAAGTACTTTAGAAGAATCGTAAATAATGAGGTTAAAATTATTACATTTCCATTTATACCAGATAAACATCAAATAAAATATAAAGGCATTGAAGACAAAGATGTGATGACAGTAGGCTATATTGCTTCATCGAATCCTCCGAATTATTTTTCAATTAAAAAGATTATTGCTGAACTAGAAGGAACCCATAATATACATTTATATATTGCAGGAAGTATCTGCGATATGTTAAAAGAGAAGGACACCTCTAGTTCAGTTACAGTACTTGGGCGGATATCTTCTTTAGATGAATTCTACTCCTCTTATGATTTATATCTGAATCCAGACACGTTTTATTCAGGATTGAAGTGTAAAACATTGGAAGCTCTGTCCTATGGTGTTGGAATTGTGTGTACAAAAGTTGCAAGTACTGGAATCGGGCTAGTTCAGGAGTACCACTTATTAGATACTGAAAAAGATTGCGCTCAATATCTACTTAATCTTTCAACCAAAGCATATGAAGAACGTGTTAATATAGTGTGTTTGATGAAGGAAGAAAGTTGTGAAAAATATGATGAGTTCTGTGAAAAGTATCCGATTGATGATTTAACAGAGGAAATGCTTGGTATTTGATTTTAAGTTCATTGCTTAAAGAACAAGAATTGGTAAAGACGATGATAAAAATAAAAAGAGGCTTGTTAATGTTGCTTTTAATTATTTCTATAGGGTGTATTTGCTTGCTTGTATTTTATAATATTTGCAGGAAGGGTAATAGTGCAGCATCAAGCGGATTTATTAAATATCATATTATTGCGCATAACATGGGGGGTGGGGTGGACTCGAAAGAAGGATTTGAAAATGCATATGCCAGGGGAACACGGCTATTTGATGCGGACCTTCGATTTTCAAAAGATGGAGAATTGATTTTGTGTCATGAATGGGAGGGGGTATCAGGGTATTTTTCATTTAGTAAAGAAGATATCTATTATAATGATATAAATGTGGGGCAGGTTGAGCGTTCTTTACTGCCAAGTAAAGAAGAGTTTTGCAAAACAAAAATCGATAATCAGTATACAATGATTTCATTTGCTGATGTAGTTGAACAGATGAAAGAATGGAAAGATATCTACATAGTTTGTGATGCAAAAGAGGATGTTGAAGAAACATATTTGAGTGTATGTAAAACGGCAGATTATAATCCAGATGTTTTAAATCGTATTGTAGTGTCTTTATATCGGGCAGATGATTTCGATATCGTTAAAGACATATACCCATTTAAACATCTTGCCATTAGGCAGTATGAAAATCTTCCGCGCAGTGCCGATGAAATTATAAATATCTGTAAAGAAAAACAGATAAATATTGTTAATGTAGGTACCGCTTACTGTGATACAGACACAATAAAGGCATATAAAGAAAATGGATTACAGGTTATAATGCCGCAGTCGTGAATGATATTTCATATTTTGATAAGTTGAGAGATATCGGAGTTGATGGAATTGTGTCAGACTTTATTTATGAGGACATGATAGATGCAAAGTAATAAAAAAGAGGATTCATATTTGTGTAAATATAAAGTGGGCTATACAACGGGGACATTTGATTTGTTTCATGTTGGACATTTGAATCTTCTCGAAAGGGCAAAACAACAATGTGAATATCTCGTGGTAGGGGTAAGTACGGATGCGCTGGTTGCGGAATATAAAGGAAGAGCCCCCATTATTCCATTCGAGGACAGGATAAGAATTGTAGCTGCCTTGAAATGTGTTGATGGAGTGATACCTCAGGAAAGTATGGATAAAATTATCGTATGGAATAAAATTCATTTTAATGTTTTATTTCATGGGGATGACTGGAAAAACACACCACTGTATAATGAAACTGAAAGACAATTACAAGAGAAGGGGGTAGATTGTATATATTTTCCTTACACGAAATCTATATCCAGTAGAGATATAAGAGAAAGGATAGAAAGAAAAAGTTAGATTTGAGACTGTGGGATTACTGTGGAACAGTTAGGAGCAAATAAATATGAAACTTTATTATATTCCGGTGATATCCTTTTACATTTTTACATTTTTAAAACAGTTTTATATTTTACCTTCTGGATCGATAGGAATTGGTGATATGTTCCTTGCGGCATCAGGCGTCTTTTTAATAATCCAGACAATTTGCAGTAGAAAAAGATTTTTCTATAAAATCGACATTCCATGGTATGTATTTATAATTGCTGTATGCATAATTAATGGATTCTATTACTGCTATAACCAAAATGGTCAGTTCCTTCTTTTTACTCTTTATTGGATGTATGTTACTATGGCCATATGGATATTCCGTACGCTGGCCTCAGAACAGTTCCTTTTTGGACTTGGTATAGTCTGCCAGATTAATCTTCTGGTTCAGACTATCATCTATTTTTTAGGCAAAGGTCGTTATTTTCATGAACTGGGGTGGCTCCAGGTTTATGGGTACATTTAACGACCCCAATCAATTTGCGTTTTTTATTTTCACAATGTTATTGATTTTAGTTTTAATATATCTGAGAAATCAGCAAAAGAAATATATCTGGTTATTTTGGGCGGATGCAGTTTTCTTAATTGGGGTTTCCAAATCAACAGGGGTTTTTACAGGGCTTTTAACATTGATAGTACTCTTGGCGGGATGCTTGATTTGAAATTATAAGAAATCAAAATGTAAAACACTCTGGAATATTAGTTTGCTTTTAGGGGCTGTTTTTATTATGATGGCATTATATTATATATGGCCTAAAGCAGACTTCGATATTTCTTTAACAGATTATACATTACTTGATAGAATTCGGCAAAAAATATGGAAGTTTTCTCATGGAAATTTAGCGGATTTATTATATGATCGAAGCGCTGAACGGCTGGTTCTTCATCCCAAGTATCTCCTGTATGGAGCTGGTGAAGGAATGTTTGAACGTTTTCTTCCGGGCGATTATGTTAATCAAATCACACCAGGGGTCTTTGATGTTGTACGTGTCAATGAAATTCATTCCAGTTTATTTTCAGTGTGGTTTTCATATGGCATCTTTCCTCTTTTGGAGCTTCTTTATTGGGGCGGAAAAAAAAATATTCGATTCTGTGATAAGTGGCAGCTAATAGTAGTTATGGCTTTAATAGTGGAGAGCTTTTCGCTAATGAATTGCAGGCAGCCTTTCTTCTGGTTTATTATAATATTTGCTAGCTGTTATAAAAAGATGGGGCGAGAAAGACAGGATAAAGGTGGTGTTTTTTTAAACTAGCATCCAGGCCCCCTTGGCAGGCCAGGAGAAACAACAAAAGCAGAAAAGCGCTGCTACGGCATGGGCATCAATTCGATGATAATACTTGCTGGCTGAGTCCGATAGAGGCTTAATCAGCAGACACTAATTTAAGAGGAGAAATTATATGTATGACTATTTAGTGGTAGGTGCGGGCCTTTATGGAGCAGTATTTGCACATGAGGCATTAAAAAAGGGGAAAAGGGTTTTAGTTATTGATAAGAGACCTAATATCGCTGGAAATATTTATACTGAGGAAATCGAGAAAATTAATGTGCATAAATATGGTGCACATATTTTTCATACAAATAATAAGCAGATATGGGAATACGTAAATCAGTTTGCGGAATTCAATCGTTTTACAAATTCACCAGTGGCAAATTATAATGGTGAATTATATTCACTGCCTTTTAATATGTATACTTTTAATAAAATGTGGGGAGTCGTGAAACCGGAAGAGGCAGAAGCTAAAATTGAAGAGCAAGAAAAGAGGGCGGAATTAAGGAGCGAGAAACCTCGAAGAACAGGCGATTAGTTTGGTTGGCACGGATATTTATGAAAGATTGGTGAAGGGCTATACTGAAAAACAGTGGGGAAGGCCGTGCTCTGAACTTCCTGCATTTATTATTAAACGGCTGCCAGTGAGATTTACTTTTGATAATAATTATTTTAATGCATTATTTCAGGGAATTCCTATAGGTGGATATACTAAAATGGTTGCCAATATGCTGGAAGGTGTAGAAGTTAAATTATGCACAGATTATCTGGAAAATAAGGAAGCGTATGAAAAGATCGCGATGAAAGTTATTTATACAGGTCCTATTGATGCATACTATAAATTTCAGTTAGGAACATTAGAATATCGTTCTATTCGTTTTGAAACAGAGATACTAGATAAACCTAACTTTCAGGGAAATGCGGTAGTGAACTACACGGATGCTGAGACTCCATGGACACGGATTATAGAACATAAATGGTTTGAATGGGGACGCAGCCCAAAACAGTTATTAGCCGTGAATACAGTTCTGAATGGAAACGTGGTGATGAACCATATTATCCAGTGAATGATAAAAAAATGGGGCATTATATGCAGAGTACAGAAAACTAGCGGATCAGGAAAAGAGGGTTTTGATTGGTGGAAGATTGGGTGAATATAAATATTATGATATGGATGCTGTCATTTATTCCGCATTAGATATGTGTGCCAGAGAATTATCGGTGAATTAGTGTAGCCAATCCCCAAATTGATGTCAGTATATGCATGTGCGGTTCAGTCCTGCGCGAGAAGCCAGTCGCGCAGGGTTGCTCTTAATTGGTGGTGTTAAAGAACTTAGTGTTATAAGAAGCCGTCAAAGTGATAGGTCAGAGGTACAGACAGCGGCAACAACCGATTTTTTATATACATCAAGGCCAATTGATTCATGTATTGTCTGTGCCGGACGGCAGGAACGACGCGAGGAGGGCATGCTGTTCGGCATGTTTGGAAGTTTGTGTTTGGAGGTAAATAGGGATGAATATAACAGCGTTAATAATGGCCGGAGGGCGCGGAGAACGTTTTTGGCCTAGAAGCCGGAGAAATATGCCAAAACAGTTTCTGACCATTACAGATGATGGTAAGACGATGATTCAGCTGACTGTTGAGAGAATAGCTTCATTGGTAAAGATGGAGGATATTTATATTGCAACAAATAAAGACTATAGGAAGCTGGTACTTGAGCAGCTTCCAGGTATACCGGAGGAAAATATACTGTGTGAGCCTGTAAGCCGTAATACAGCACCTTGTATTGGACTGGGGCTGTGCACATCGCCAAAAAGCATAAAGATGCCCTGATGTTAGTTTTACCTTCTGATCATTTGATTAAATTTAATAAAATGTTTGTATCTACATTAAGAGATGCCTGCCGTATAGCGGAAATGGGAGATAATCTGGTTACCATTGGCATCATGCCTGATTATCCGGAAACGGGATATGGGTATATTAAGTTTAATAATCATGAAATGGAGGGCCGCGCATATAAAGTAGAACGGTTTGTGGAAAAGCCAAGCCTGGAGGCAGCGAAAGAATATCTGGCTACGGAGGAGTATTTGTGGAATAGCGGGATGTTTATTTGGAAGGTTTCCTCTATTTTGAAAAATATAAAGAAATTTATGCCTGCTATGTACAAAGGACTGGAGCAAATACAGTCTGCTATCGGTACAGATGAGCAACAGATGGTGTTGGAACAGGAATTTAATAAAATGGAATCCCAGTCCATTGACTACGGCATAATGGAACGGGCAAAAGATATCTATATATTACCAGGTGCTTTTGGATGGGATGATGTAGGCTCCTGGCTGGCAATTGAGCGTATTAAAAAATCAAATGAATTTGGAAATGTAGTGGATGGAAATGTCATTACAGTAAATACTCATAATTGTATAATTCAGGGAGACAGAAACTGATAGCTGCTGTTGGCCTTAAGGACATAGTTGTGGTAGATACGGAAGACGCTATTTTGATTTGTGAAAAGGATAGTACGGGGGATATAAAAAGGGTATTAGAGAATTTAAAGATTTGTAACCGTGATGAATATATATAGACGAATTAAGGAGCAGGGTAAGGTGACAGAGAGAGCAAGGGACACATACAAATACTGGCTTAATCAGAATCTGGAAGATATTGAGCTTACAAAAGAATTGGAGCAATCAGCCAGGACGCAAAGGCCATCGAAGAACGTTTTTACAAAGATTTGGAATTTGGGACCGGAGGCTTAAGGGGGATAATGGGAGCTGGGACCAACCGTATGAATGTTTATACAGTTGCCAGAGCCACCCAGGGATATTGCAGTTATTTGAAAAAAAATTATTCTGGGGAAATTCATGTCTCCATAGCATATGACAGCCGATTAAATTCAGAATATTTCGCCAGAACTGCAGCAGGTGTGTTTGCTGCAAATAAAATCATAGTTCACATATATCCGGAATTAATGCCGACTCCCTCGCTGTCATTTGCAATACGGCAGCTGCACTGTAATGGCGGCATTGTTATTACGGCAAGCCATAATCCTTCAGAATATAATGGCTATAAGGTGTACGGAAAAGACGGATGCCAGATAACGACTGGGACTGCAAAGGAAATTCAGAAGGAAATAAGCCGGGTTGACATGTTTGCAGATGTGGCTCGGATGTCATTTGAGAAGGCTCAGGCAGAAGGCTTGGTTGTCTATATTGGCAAAGAAACAGTAGATGCATTTATTCAGGCTGTTTCAGAACAGGCATTATGCGATGCGGGAATGAAAAAGGATATATCTATTGTTTATACTCCGTTGAATGGAGCTGGAGGGTATTGTGTTAAGAGAGTGTTGAAGGAAAATGGTTTTCAAAATGTTTATGCCGTAAAGGAACAAGAAATGCCGGATGGATGTTTTCCAACTTGTCCCTATCCGAATCCTGAAATTGAGCAGGCGATGGAATTGGGAATTCGCGATGCAAAGCGTTTGAACTGTGATTTGCTGCTGGCAACCGACCCGGATTGTGACCGGTCGGTGTGGGGGTAAAGTCTGGATGTAAATATTTGCTGTTAAGCGCCAATGAAATCGGTATGCTGCTGCTTGAGTATATCTGCAAACAAAGGAATGCCGGCGGCAGTATGCCCTGCCGGCCTCTTATGATGAAGACCATAGTTACCATCGATATGGCTGAGCGGATTGCATCTGATTATGGGGTAGATACAGTGAATGTGCTGACTGGCTTTAAATATATTGGGGAACAAATAGGACTTTTGGAGGAAAAGGGAGAGGAAGAACGGTTTATATTTGGATTTGAAGAAAGCTATGGATATCTGTCCGGCAGCTATGTCAGGGATAAGGATGGTGTAGGCGCTTCCCTTTTGATTAGCGAAATGGCGGCATATTATAAAAACCAGGGAAAAGGATTAAAAGAAGTACTGGATGAATTATATGCAAAATATGGATATTGTCTCAATACCCTTCACTGCTATACCTTTGAAGGCATGGAAGGAATTAAAAAAATGGATGGAATCATGAGTGGATTCAGAACCGCGGCTCCAAGTCAAATTGGAGGACTGAAAGTGATATCCATCAGTGATTATAAAGAGTCCCTGATTAAATATAGGGATGGAAGGGAGAATCAAATTGAGCTCCCTAAATCTAATGTGATGAAGTTTATGTTAGAAGGAAATGCATCCATGGTGGTCAGACCTTCGGGTACAGAGCCAAAGTTAAAGTTATATTTTTCAATCTGCGCAGATACCGAAGAAGACGCTAAACAATTGGAGATGAAGATAAAAGAGGATATTGAAAAGGTACTCTATTAGAGACTCTGCTATTAAGCATATACTTGGTGGTGATATCGTGCCTGCATGCCTCCATGCCGAAAGCGCAGCTCCGGCAGGTCCTGCCGCATCCAGTAGCTCCTGTAATAGCCTGCTTTCTTCTGGATTCTTTCTTCTGGATTAATTCTGCAGCAGCGCTTTTTCTGCGTATCTATTTTCATCACAAAACGGTTTGATTTCAACGTTTTTCGGCAGCTTATCCATATATTGTGTATTATGTAACTAAGATTTACCTTTTTATAAGGGATAAGATACGAATAGGGGAGGAGAGTAGATAATGGGAACAATTTTAGACGCACCAGTTCAGATATTGATGGGAACGAATGTAAGGGGAGCATTCACGGCAGAGGATAACCGTGATATTTTGGACAAACTGTTGGGAACAGCTGCACCGAAGACTGGGGCCCGGTTACCAGAGGTAATTGAAAAACGGCGCAGCGATATGGCCAGCCAGGGGATGATTCTTCCACTGGTTGGATATGCAGATGATGAAAGGCTGGCTCCCAATCAGTTTTTGGTTACGGTTGCCCTGCAGACAGTCACCGGGATATAAGAAAAGATATACTTTTCGATATGGTTGTGGATATGATAAAAGCTGTTCAGATTCAGGATCCGAGTAAGAAGAGTGTACGGGCATTATTGGTTGGGGCTGTTAATAATCTGGTTGAAAAGAACTATCAGGAATCCATGGACTGTTTCAGGAAGGTGTCCTACTGGGGCTCTATCATAGGCGGATGCGAAGCAGATTGTGTACGGGCTACCTTGTGTTATGGCGCGGTGAATATGATGAATGGTCAATACCAAAGCATGACGTATGATTCTCAGCTGGCATGCAATATCGTGGATAAACCCACTTTTAGCGATCCCTACTTAAAATATGCTGCTCATAGGCTGATGGGAATCAGCTGGGTCCTTATGGAGCATCCGGAGCATGCAGTGGCATTTTTTGAGCAGGCATATCATGATTTGGAATGGGCAAACGAAGAAACGCTTTTGGTTGAGGTTCTGTTTCACGCTGTGACGGCCATGATGCAGGCACAGCAATATGATAAGTGTCGAAATGTGATTGACAGGATATACTCACTGGTGAAGGACAGTGATACATATGGAAAAGAAGCAATTAACAAATTATACGTGTTCAGGGCATTTGTCAGTGACAGAACCATAGAGCAGCTTAAGTCACAGCTATCTGAGATGGAACTGAAGTATGAAGAGATTTCCCGCAGTTTTCTCTTGGGACTAAAAGATACTGTGTTAAAAGTAGTACGGGCCGTTACGCCGTCTGTTTTAACATTTGGGCTGGGAAGTATACTGGGGAATGTCCGGGATATAAAAATGATATGGCAGAAAAGTGGAGACGGCGGAATGAATTTGGCGGACATGCCTTGATGGGAGGTGGTACTTTGAACATTAAAATCATCAGCCAGATAAGTGGCGACAAAGGTGTTAATGTTGCCGGAGACACGGAAGGAGTGACAAGGATGGCAGAGTTGACGGGAAATCGGAACAATGGTAATTTTCGTTCAAAACCGGCACAGACGCAGGAATATGAACGTGATGCAAACATATTTATTGTCCATGACATGATACGTTGGCTCGTATAGAGCTTAAAGATTATCTGCAGAATACATTGGGCTTTCCAGCCCCGGTCATTCTGGCTGAACTCCCGGATTGCGGCAGGACGATTATTGAAAAGTTTGAAGAACAGGCTGACCAGGCTGATATTGTATTCGTATTGCTGACGCCGGATGATTTTAACCATGTGAATCAGGCTCGGGCCAGACAGAATGTAATTTTTGAGCTGGGATATTTTATAGGTAAAATGGGCAGGAAAAGCGGCCGGGTCATATTGCTGAGTAAGGGGAATCTGGATATACCTTCAGATTTAAGCGGCATTCTCAGAATTGATATTGGACAAGGAATACGTACGGCAGGAGAGGATATACGAAAGGCAGTCAAGAAAGCCCTGGAAGCAATTTAATACGGCCGCCGAGCGCAGCATTAAACATGTTTGCTATAGGAAGACGCAACTGGCTGTTCTCCAAAGTATTCGTGGAGCAGAGGCCAGTAACAGTCAGTGCAACGGTCTCCGGACGATTGCAGCAGCAAACTAAAAAAGTAATAGTCAGACGTTCCTCAGTATATCACTGGGGGATTTCTTGTATTGGTATCTTCCATATGTTCAGGTATTATTGACAATAAGTATGGAAATACTCATATGGTTTCAGAGTGTTTGCCTTTGCTGTTTCTGCTATGCTGCAGATGATGGCAGATGCTTTTGCACCGCTGATGGCATCAAGCACCTGCCAGTTTTATATGTTCACTATTTCACAACCCGCGCCCCGGACCCCGGCGCAGCGGTATCCTTCTCAGTATTCCAGATTCCGTCGCTTCCCAGCCAATAATACAAATCCTGGTCGGATGATTTTACATAACAATCAGATTCCATATACCCATTCTGTCCAAAGTAATACCAGTTGTCGCTGATGCAGCGCCAGCTGTTTACCGGGTAGACGTTGTTTGGATATACATAGCGCCATCCGGAGGAGGTCTTATCCCATTTTCCGTTGGTGATAAACCAGGTGTCTTCGGTGCGGATGGTCAGGGGCTCGGAGTTGTCGGTCCATGGTCCGGCCTGGGAGCTGTAGGTGCCCAATGCCCGTACTGTGAAGGTGTAATTTCCCTCCACATTGATGTAGGAGTTGAAATCATAGGTGGATTCGGTAGTCTTTTGGGTGGTCACCAGTATTTTATCCCGGTACAGACGCACTTCATAGTTTTTGGCTCCGTTTACCTTATCCCACACAGCGGTGGTCAGGTTCCAGCTGACAGACGTGGTAGCGGGAAGAGTGCCGTCTATGGCAGGCAGATACACCTGAAGAATTAAAGCACTTCCATCGCTGTCCTTTTCAGCGGTTTTAAACTGGGCTCCGCAGCCGGTCAGTGAAAAGATGCTGCGTTTTGTGCTGGAAAAATAGTATCCGTCCTTTGCAGAAAGCTCCACTTCCACGATAGGCCTCTCGCCATAGTCCCACTGGTCATCCTTTTTGTCGTACACGGCTCCTTCCACCTTGAATTCACTGGTGCTGGATACTGCATATACATTGCCTACCAGTTCGCCGCCCTTTGGGGCTGTGTCCCAGGAAAATGTCAAGGGTATGGATGTGATTGCTTTTTCCTGCCCATAGGCGGAGAACAGAGTGCCCATGGAGAGGAACGCTGCCAAGGCTGCGATAATGAGTGATTTTTTTGCCATTGTATATCCCTCCTTGTTGGTTCCGGAAAATTGACTGCCGGTATACATGTTACTATTACTATTGTACTGTATTTTGGGGTAAAATTACAAGTTTTATTTGATAATAATATGGGAACTGTTAGTATTGAGCCCGTTACATCGAACCAATTCGGGATAGATACAGATTTATGCATATCCTGAGTAGGCAGGCGGCATACTAATCATGGAGGTGATATCTTATGAGTCCAAAGGAATTAAATTATATTGAGGATGCATTAGGCCATGAGCAGTTTTTGATGAATCAGTGCCAGGAAGCCATCCAGAATCTGCAGGATCCTGCCCTTAAAAATCAGGTACAGCAGATGGAACAGAAGCACCAGCAGATTTTTGACAGTTTTTATAATCTCGTATAAGGAGGAAGCAGAGAATGGACGACAAGTGTATTATGGAGAACCTTCTTCTGACCGAAAAGGGGGTATGCGACCTGTATGTTCACGGAACCATCGAGTCTTCCACGGCTGATGTGCATCAGACCTTTAACCAGGCGCTGAATGACAGCTTGTGTATGCAGGATGACATCTATAAGCAGATGTCCGCCAAGGGATGGTATCAGACGGAGCAGGCGGAACAGCAGAAAATCATGAAGGTAAAGAATCAGTTTGCAGGTATGTAATCCGGCCTGACTGGGTTTTGAGAGACTGATTGGAGGAAAGGACGTTAAGCTAT
>ENA-OQCK01000320-OQCK01000320.1-human-gut-metagenome-genome-assembly--contig:-NODE-320-length-27831-cov-3.562915_pt1 | contig 27831 bp, 30 predicted proteins | sample MGYA00242498_ERZ504578 | MGnify/ENA primary metagenome ERZ504578 (study PRJEB26092, sample SAMD00036229) | human gut metagenome | host: Homo sapiens | study: EMG produced TPA metagenomics assembly of...
AGAGCATCCCCGCCACCCTGCATTCAATGGAGACTACTACCGCCAACCTCGCAGTAGTCAGCTCACAGATGAAAGGACTAATGAGCAAAGACATCCCCCAGCTCACCGGGAAACTTAATACAATCGGAGACAACTTCATAGCCATTAGCGGTAATTTAAAGGAAATAGACTATGCAGCTACTTTCAAAAAAATAGACGAAACTTTGGCTAACGTAAAAATACTTACAGAGAAATTGAACAGCAAAGACAACACGCTTGGTTGCTTTTCAACGATCCGTCATTATACAATAATCTGAACGCAACGACAAAGAATGCCGCCAGTTTGCTTGAAGACCTGAAAGCACATCCGAAGCGTTATGTTCACTTCTCATTATTCGGTAAAAAAGATAAGTAAGTTTTCATCGTTATATAGATTTTATCTAAATAACGAGAGAGCGTAAAAAGAATGTGGATCACTCTGCAAATGTCTATCTACAAACCGAAATAATATTCCCGTACAAACAGATAAATGAAAGAAAAGCTACATAATTCAGGGATATAAAAAGCTATTATACAGATACTTATAAAAATGCAATAGCCTTCAGAGGCATCATGTTTTTATAGAAATGTATAAGTCACTGAAAGTAAACACATTATTGTTTTCATGAAATAAACAAGAAAAAATAGATTTGTTTTTTCCAAATAAGATTCCGAATTTTGCAAGCGTAGAAGTTTTGCTTAATTAATAAATGTATTAAAAGTTACTATGATTGAATCAAATCATGCCGTACTTTGGAACCGCTGTCTCGAGGTAATTAAAGACAATGTTCCCGAGACGACATATAATACTTGGTTTGCCCCGATTGTTCCATTAAAATATGAGGACAAAACATTGATCTTGCAGATCCCGAGCCAGTTTTTCTATGAAATTCTGGAGGAGAGATTCGTAGATCTAATCCGCAAGACATTATATAAGGTCATTGGCGAAGGCACCAAGTTGATGTACAACGTCATGGTCGACAAGACTTCGATTCCGAATCAAACCGTGAATCTCGAAGCAAGCAATCGTTCTACCGCTGTTACTCCCAAAAGTATATTTGGTGCCAACAAAGCACCCAATTTCCTGCAAGCTCCTGCTGTTCAGGATTTGGATCCACACTTAAACCCCAACTATAACTTTGAGAACTTCATCGAAGGATACAGCAACAAACTGTCAAGAAGCGTTGCCGAAGCCGTAGCACAAAAACCGGGAGGTACCGCTTTCAACCCGTTATTCCTCTACGGAGCTTCCGGAGTAGGAAAAACGCACCTTGCAAACGCAATCGGCACGAAAATCAAAGAAATATATCCCGAAAAAAGAGTTTTATATGTTTCGGCGCATTTATTTCAGGTTCAATATACAGACTCAGTACGTAACAACACGACCAACGACTTTATCAACTTCTACCAGACTATTGATGTACTTATCATTGATGATATTCAGGAGTTTGCCGGAGTTACCAAAACTCAGAACAACTTCTTCCATATCTTCAATCATCTGCATCAGAACGGCAAGCAGCTCATTCTGACTTCCGACCGCGCTCCAGTGTTGCTGCAAGGTATCGAAGAACGTCTGTTGACCCGTTTCAAATGGGGTATGGTAGCCGAACTCGAAAAGCCGACCGTAGAACTTCGCAAAAATATCCTGCGTAATAAGATACACCGCGACGGATTGCAATTCCCACCGGAAGTGATTGATTATATTGCTGAAAATGTGAATGAGAGCGTACGCGATCTGGAAGGTATCGTTATTGCGATTATGGCACGTTCTACCATTTCAACAAGGAAATAGATCTGGATTTGGCACAACACATTGTGCATGGCGTAGTTCACAACGAAACAAAAGCTGTAACAATTGACGATATTCTTAAAGTCGTATGCAAGCATTTCGACTTGGAACCGTCTGCTATACATACGAAATCCAGAAAAAGAGAAGTGGTTCAGGCACGCCAGATTGCCATGTACCTGGCTAAAAATCACACAGACTTTTCAACATCCAAGATAGGCAAATTCATTGGTAACAAAGACCATGCAACAGTACTTCACGCCTGCAAAACAGTAAAAGGCCAACTGGAAGTAGACAAGAGCTTTCATGCAGAAGTACAGGAAATTGAATCACTGCTGAAGAAGAGAAACTAAATCAACGATAAAAATAGCAGGTATTAAGTATTATCCATGCGTGTGCATATAAAGCAAATGTAACTGCGATAATACTTGATACCTGCTGTTTATTTCAAGTACTTATTTCAAAAAACCTTGTTGACGAAGTACTTTCAACAAGTTATCGGACATAAATTCATTATCTTTCTTTGTATAACGTATGTCTGTAAAAACCTGAGCAAGCGTTTCTTTCTGATTCTCTTCGATGAATTGTTTATTTTCAGGCAACGATTCCTTATAGGCATACAGTTTATCAATATCTTCGGATGTGTAGTCATGATAGGTTTCCTGATGTACAGCCGCTTCCAAAGGTAAACGGTCAACTTGTGCAGGGATACTGTCCGGGTAGCCTACCGTTATAGTTGTGAGAGGGAATACCAGCTCCGGAAGTTGCAGAGTATCAATAATCATCTGCGGATTATAAGTAGTTGTTCCCAAATAGCAGATTCCCAGTCCGGCTTCCTCTGCCAACGTACAGAAGGTCTGGGCAACAAGCAAAGTATCCATGGCGGCATTCATAAAAGACATTAAATTGTCATAGCCCGGTACAGCTTTTCGTTGTTCGCACCACTTACAAAAACGACGGAAATCGGCACAAAAAGTAAGCACGACCGGTGCATTTTTTACCATTGGCTGGTTAAAATGTGCAGGCGAAAGTTTCTCCTTCATTTCTGTATCACGCGTGACAATTACACTATAAAGTTGCATTCCTCCCATTGTAGAAGCACGGAAAGAGGTTTCAAGCAAATCATTTAACAAATCGGGAGCGATATCTTTTGGTAGATATTTCCGAATAGTTCTTCTGTTCTTTACGGTTTCAAACATATATTTTTTTTGCAAAGATATAAAAAGAAAAATTCATTCCGCTATATCGACAGAAAAGAATAGTTTTCTTTTTGGAGAACTTTAACCTTTAAACCTTTCTGCGATTTCATTGTTTATCAATTACTTAGCAATAACAAATGGAAAACTTGCAACCTGTTAATAAATTATTTCATTTTTATTTTGATAGATGAAAAAACATTCTTAGATTTGCAACCACATTTGTTAATGATAAGTAAACTTCTACACATTACTTATTAAAAATAAAATCTAAGACACATAACATCGTGGAAAAACAAATTTATTCTTATGATGAAGCCTATGAAGAATCTTTACGATATTTTCAAGGCGATGAGCTTGCTGCCAGGGTTTGGGTAAACAAATACGCAGTCAAGGACTCTTTCGGAAATATTTACGAAAAGTCTCCGGAAGATATGCATTGGAGAATTGCAAATGAAGTGGCACGTATCGAATCTAAGTACCCGAACGGCCTGACTGCAAAGGAACTATATGATCTATTGGATCATTTCAAATATATCGTTCCCCAAGGCAGCCCGATGACAGGCATCGGTAATGATTATCAGGTGGCTTCATTATCCAACTGCTTCGTAATCGGAGTGGACGGCGCCGCAGACTCTTATGGTGCTATCATCAAAATCGACGAAGAACAAGTGCAATTGATGAAAAGACGTGGTGGTGTAGGTCACGACCTGTCTCACATCCGCCCGAAAGGTTCTCCCGTTAAAAACTCGGCTCTTACTTCTACCGGCCTTGTTCCGTTCATGGAACGTTATTCCAATTCGACCGTGAAGTTGCCCAGGACGGACGTCGTGGCGCGTTGATGTTAAGTGTGTCTATCAAACATCCGGATTCCGAAGCATTCATTGATGCAAAAATGACGGAAGGAAAGGTTACCGGAGCAAATGTATCAGTCAAACTGGACGATGCTTTCATGCAGGCTGCCGTAGAGGGCAAACCTTATGTACAGCAATATCCCATTGACGCTGCCAATCCTGCATTCACAAAAGAAATCGACGCTTCTACCCTATGGAAGAAGATCGTACATAATGCATGGAAATCAGCAGAACCGGTGTATTGTTCTGGGATACGATTATCCGTGAATCTGTGCCCGATTGTTATGCTGATCTGGGTTACAAGACAGTATCTACTAATCCCTGTGGTGAAATACCATTGTGTCCTTACGATTCTTGCCGATTGCTGGCTATCAATCTATATTCTTATGTAGTGAATCCGTTCAAGCCGGACGCATATTTTGATTTTGATTTATTCAAGAAGCACGTGGCTCTAGCTCAGCGCATCATGGATGATATCATCGACCTCGAACTGGAGAAAATCGAGCGTATCATGAAGAAGATTGATGAAGATCCGGAAAACGAAGAAGTGAAACGTGCGGAACGTGTACTTTGGGAAAAGATATATAAGAAGAGCGGTCAGGGCCGTCGTACCGGTGTGGGTATCACTGCCGAAGGCGATATGCTTGCTGCTTTAGGATTGCGTTATGGTACGGAAGAAGCAACAGAGTTCTCTGAGAAAGTACATAAGACAGTGGCTTTGGGTGCCTATCGTTCTTCTGTCGAAATGGCAAAAGAGCGCGGTGCTTTTGAAATCTACAATAACGAACGCGAACAGAATAATCCGTTCATCAAACGCCTTGCCGAAGCTGATCCGGAGCTATATGCAGAAATGAAGAAGTACGGACGCCGTAACATTGCGTGTCTGACTATCGCTCCTACCGGTACAACCAGTTTGATGACGCAGACCACTTCAGGTATCGAGCCTGTATTCCTGCCTGTTTACAAACGTAGAAGAAAGGTCAACCCGAATGACACCAATGTACATGTGGATTTCGTTGATGAAACAGGAGACGCATTCGAGGAATACATTGTATTCCACCATAAGTTTGTTACATGGATGGAAGCGAACGGTTATGATCCTGCCAGACGCTATACACAGGAAGAAATTGACGAACTGGTTGCCAAATCACCTTACTATAAAGCTACCTCCAATGACGTAGACTGGTTGATGAAAGTGAAGATGCAGGGAAGAATCCAGAAATGGGTTGACCACTCTATCAGTGTAACTATCAATCTGCCGAACGATGTAGACGAAGATTTAGTGAATCGGTTATATGTAGAAGCATGGAAATCCGGTTGCAAAGGCTGTACGGTATATCGTGACGGTTCACGTTCCGGAGTACTGATTTCTACAAAATCAGAGAAAAAAGAGGAACTTCCTCCTTGCAAACCGCCTACGGTAGTAGAGGTACGCCCGAAAGTTTTGGAAGCTGACGTTGTCCGTTTCCAGAACAACAAGGAAAAATGGGTGGCATTTGTCGGATTGTTGGACGGACATCCTTATGAGATCTTTACCGGTTTGCAGGATGATGACGAAGGTATCTTGTTGCCTAAGAGTGTGACTTGCGGGCGTATCATCAAGAATGTAGACGAAGATGGAACAAAACGTTATGACTTCCAGTTTGAAAACAAACGCGGATATAAGACTACTATTGAAGGGTTGTCCGAAAAGTTCAACAAAGAATATTGGAATTATGCCAAATTGATTTCCGGCGTACTCCGCTACCGGATGCCGATTGAACAAGTAATCAAGCTGGTCGGTTCGCTCCAGTTGAACAGCGAAAGTATCAATACCTGGAAAAATGGTGTGGAACGCGCATTGAAGAAATACATTCAGGACGGAACGGAAGCCAAAGGAAAGAAATGCCCGAACTGCGGCAACGAAACTTTGGTTTATCAGGAAGGCTGTCTGATTTGTACGACTTGCGGCGCTTCCAGATGCGGATAAACATACTCGTATGTTAATTAATATATAAACAAAAGGTTAAAAGGAGTCCGGTGCGGCTCCTTTTATTTTTATTCAAAAAAATGTCTTATACTTGCAGTATCATTAGTATCCAATCAAAATCTAATATATATGATTTTATCATTTAATATAGAATACCGCACCAACTGGGGAGAAGAGGTCAGAATTGCCGGACTGTCTCCGGAATCTGTCCCTTTGCATACCACAGACGGTATCTACTGGACGGCAGAACTGGAATTCGAAGTTCCCAACGAAGGATTGACAATTCATTACAATTACCAGATAGAACAGAACGGAATTGTGACCCGCAAAGAATGGGACAGTTTTTCCCGATGTCTTTTCCTGTCCGGTACCTCCAAGAAGAAATATAGAATCAATGACTGCTGGAAGAATATTCCCGAGCAATTATGCTTTTACAGTTCTGCTTTTACAGAAGCCCTGCTGGCACATCCTGAAAGGGAAGAAATTCCGCAAAGTTACAAAAAAGGGCTGGTTATCAAGGCTTATGCTCCGTGTATCAACAAGGATTACTGCCTGGCAATCTGCGGCAATCAAAAGGCATTAGGCAACTGGAATCCGGAGAAGGCCGTCCTCATGAGTGATGCAAACTTTCCGGAATGGCAGATAGAACTGGATGCAAGTAAACTGAAGTTCCCGCTGGAATATAAGTTTATCCTCTATAACAAACAGGAAAAGAAAGCGGATTGTTGGGAGAAGAATCCTAACCGGTATTTAGCCGATCCGGAATTAAAGACCAACGAGACACTAGTAATCTCCGACCGGTATGTCTATTTCGATATTCCTGCATGGAAAGGAGCAGGTATGGCTATACCCGTATTTTCCTTAAAATCAGAAAAGAGCTTCGGAGTCGGGGATTTCGGTGATCTGAAACGGTTGGTTGACTGGGCTGTATCTACTCATCAGAAGGTGATACAGATTCTGCCGGTCAATGACACAACAATGACACACGCATGGACTGATTCTTATCCTTATAATAGTATTTCTATTTATGCTTTTCACCCGATGTACGCGGATATAAGGCAAATGGGAACACTCAAAGACAAAGAAGCGGTAGCAAAATTCAACAAAAAACAAAAAGAATTGAACAGTCTGCCGGCCATTGACTATGAAGCAGTCAACCAGACCAAATGGGAGTATTACCGCCTATTATTCCGGCAGGACGGAGAAAAGACATTATCTTCCAAAGGTTTCAAAGAGTTTTTCGATGCCAATAAAGAATGGTTGCAACCGTATGCTGTTTTCAGTTATTTACGGGATGCCTACAAAACACCGAATTTCCGTGAATGGCCTAAATATTCTACTTACCATGCAAAGGAGATAGAAAAGATGTGCCAGCCGGAGACGGCAGATTATCCGCATATCGCCCTTTACTTTTATATTCAGTATCATCTGCATTTGCAGTTATTGGCCGCTACCCAATATGCCCGCGAGCAAGGTGTCGCACTGAAAGGAGATATCCCTATCGGTATCAGCCGGAATAGTGTGGAAGCCTGGACGGAGCCTTATTATTTCAACCTCAACGGACAAGCAGGTGCACCTCCCGATGATTTCTCGATAAACGGACAGAACTGGGGATTCCCTACCTACAACTGGGATATCATGGAAGAGGACGGTTACCGCTGGTGGATGAGACGTTTCCAAAAAATGGCGGAATACTTCGATGCTTACCGGATCGACCATATTCTCGGCTTCTTCCGTATTTGGGAAATACCGATGCACGCTGTACACGGCTTATTAGGACAATTTACCCCTTCTCTCCCTATGAGCCGGGAAGAAATTGAGAGTTTCGGTTTTACATTCCGTGACGAATATCTGCTTCCTTATATCCATGAGTCTTTCCTCGGGCAAGTGTTCGGGCCGCATACCGATTCGTGAAACAGAACTTTCTTCAAACAACTGATGTATCCGGTATCTACCACATGAAACCGGGATTTGAGACCCAACGGGAAGTGGAAAATTTCTTTTCCGACAGAAAAGATGAAGACAGTATTTGGATTCGGGAAGGACTTTATTCTTTAATTAGCAACGTACTGTTTGTTCCGGACAAGAAAGAGGAAGGAAAATATCATCCCCGCATCGGAGTACAGCGCGACTTTATTTTCCGTTCATTGAGTGAGGCAGAAAAGAATGCTTTTAACAAGCTCTATGACCAGTATTATTATCACCGGCACAATGCATTCTGGCAGCAACAGGCAATGAAGAAGTTACCACAACTGACACAATCCACCCGTATGTTAGTTTGCGGAGAAGACTTGGGAATGATTCCCGATTGCGTTGCATCGGTAATGAACGACTTACGCATCCTTAGCCTGGAGATTCAGCGAATGCCTAAGAATCCGTTGCACGAGTTCGGACATCTGAGCGAATATCCATACCGGTCTGTCTGCACGATCTCTACTCACGATATGTCCACTTTACGTGATGGTGGGAAGAAGATTACCAACAGACCCAACGTTATTATAATACGATTTTGGGACATTATGGCATTGCTCCAACTGTTGCAACCCCCGAACTATGCGAGGAGGTGGTACGTAACCATCTCAACAGTAACTCAATTCTCTGTATTCTTTCCCTGCAAGACTGGTTGTCGATTGACGGAAAATGGAGAAATCCCAATGTGCAGGAAGAACGGATCAACGTACCGTCGAACCCGAGAAATTACTGGCGATATCGAATGCATCTCACATTGGAACAACTAATGAAGGCTAAAGAACTTAATAAGAAGATAGGCGAGCTTATCAAATATACAGGGAGAGCTCCCCAAAAATAAGACTAAAATAATGGGAGATACCAAGAATAACATGAAGATAAACAACAGTACTATTTTTTTAAAAGATATCCGTTGCTACGCCTACCACGGAGTAGCACCACAAGAGAATCTTATCGGAAATGAGTATGTCATTGACCTGAAACTCAAAGTAGATATCAGCAAAGCCGCACAAACGGATGAAGTGGCAGATACAGTCAACTACGCCGAAGTACATAATGTGATAAAAACCGAAATGGCGATTCCTTCCAAATTGCTGGAACATGCCGGTGGCAGAATCGTACAAAAACTTTTCGAGACATTTCCTGATATTGAGGAAGTGGAGCTTCGCCTTTCTAAGCGGAATCCACCTATGGGAGCAGACATTGATGCCGCAGGCATTGAGTTGTATTGTAGTAGAAAATAAAAGGGTATCCAGCTTGGGATACCCTACAAATTATATTCTTTCTGCAATTAATCTTCCGGAAGTTTCTATTTCTTCTTCTTTCTTCTATTCACAGATTCCACAGCCTCCGTCACGACAGGCTTATTCTCGAAACGTTTCGTATAACCGGAATAGTCGGGATGAATACGTTCGTAATCAGGATCCATAAATAAAGGACTGGAGATTATATGGTCAGCCGTCGAACGGTTACAACAGAAAACTATGTTTTCCACACCTGCCAGACGGGTTAATGCTTTTACATCCGTATCATGCGGTTGCAGTGTCATAGGGTCAGTAAAGAAGAAAAGATAATCAATCTGACCGTCTACAATGCGCGATCCCATTTGCTGGTCACCTCCCAGGGGACCGGATTTTAGAATCGTAAAATCCCATTCCTCATCCGGATGTTTCTCCTTCAGTGCTTTCAATATTAAGGTACCGGTAGTACCTGTACAATAGAATTTATTTCCCATTAATAGTTCTGAATTCCATAATACCCATTCGATGAGATCTTTCTTCATGGCATCATGTGCTACCAGCCCGATACCTTTTCTAACTTTTGATTCCATTTCGTTATCCTTTTAAGTCCGACAATTGAGAGAATCGTTTGCATCCTCTTCCATAAAACTGCCACAAGATACTATTTTTTGTCCGTTCAGGTATCAGATCCAACCTTTTTTTTTTTCTCATATTTCTTCACGGGAAGAAGAAAATGAAGGACGAATCTGCTTATATTCTTTCCTTGCACGCATCACGGCACAAGCATTACCCCAATCGCCTTTCAGCAAAAAAACAAATGCCGCCACATAGTCCAGGCAAGCCCGGATACGCATCACTTTATTTAACTCCTCAGCCGGGAGATTTTTATACAACATGACAAGGTTATTACGGAAATTAAGAAAGGTCTTTCGGGGGTTCTCTTTTTTAAGTGTAGCCCCACCTACATGATAGACCTTACTTTGAGGGACACAAACAATCTCCCGTCCGCGAGAGCGTAACCTCCAGCACAAATCAATTTCTTCCATGTGCGCAAAGAAACGTCCGTCCAGTCCGCCCACTTCCTTATAATCGGCACGACGAATAACCAAAGCCGCGCCTGTTGCCCAAAAAACGGGAATGACCTTATCATACTGGCCTTCATCCTTCTCAACCACTCCCATTATACGTCCACGACAAAAGGGATAACCATATTTATCCAGAAAGCCACCTGCCGCCCCGGCATATTCAAAATGATCTTTTTGCCGCCAGCTCCGTATTTTCGGTTGGCAGGCAGCAACTTCCGGATGAATATCAAGATACGCAATCATCGGTTCCAACCAATGTTCCGTTACTTCAACATCCGAATTTAAAAGAACAACATAGTCGGCTTCCACCTGCTGCAAAGCCAAGTTGTATCCGTCTGCAAAACCATGGTTCTGATCCAATAGAATCACCCTAACCGAAGGAAAATCCTGTCGGAGCATCTCCACCGAAGCGTCCGTAGAACCATTATCAGCCACACAAACCTCTACCCCCTCTCCTTTCGAATACCGGACTACCGACGGAAGAAAAGTGCGAAGCATATCACACCCATTCCAATTCAAAATGACTACTGATACTTCATTGCTTTTGCTTCTCTTTCAGCCTTTCTTTCTCCTGTTCCACGATGTCCGCCCATTCTTCTCTGGAGCTTTCCAACGCTTATGCGACCACAGCCAATAAGCCGGCTCCCGACGGATTGTCTGTTCCAGATACCGGGCAAACATTTCAGTAACTTCTCCTTCGGCTGTATCCTTAGGAGTTTCCGTCATCAATTTAAATTCCGCTTCACAGTATCCTCTGCGTTTTTTAGTCAGTTCACAGTAAAAGACCGGGAAATTCATCATCTTGGCAATCCGTTCCGCCCCATTCAAGAAAGCTGTTTCCTGACCTAAAAATGTAGTCCAATACCTGTCATTACCACTAGGCCACTGGTCGGTTATCAAACCGACAACCATTTTCTTTCCTTCACGTTTCAACTTTATAATCTCCCGTGCAGTAGAATGCTTAGGAATATTGTATCCCCCGAAACGAGAACGGATACGTTTAAACAGTTCATCCAGATATTTATCTCTTAATGGCTTATAGACCTGTACGGGTACATCTCCCGCTTCATTATTGCTCCCATTCCGATCAACCACTCATAATTGGCATAATGCGGAATCATCACAATAATCCCGCCATACTTCTCCGTCAGTTCGAGATATTGTTCCGTATTCTTGTAAATCATCCGTTGGCAAAGATCTTCAGCCGACATGTGCAGAAGTTTTAAGTCTTCAAGCATATAATCCGACAGATAACGATAGAATTTACGCTCTATCTGCAACCTTTCAGCGGGAGTCTTTTCCGGGAATGACTTCGTCAAGTTTCCTCTGACAACCTTACGGCGATATTTTCCCACATAATACATCAACAGATAATTGAAATCCGAAAGTATATACAGAACTCGGAAAGGAAGAGCTGAAAACAGCCACATTCCAGTGGATACCAGCCAATAGATAAATCTCGATTTCATACTTATATCAGAATTGTACCTTTAAGTGCTGTCTTATCTTCGTTAAAATCTCCCAAACGGACATTGATTACCTGATTATCCAATGAGTTGTCCGCTTCCACTTCAACACGGATATAGTTCTCCGTAAACCCATGCATCGGAGTCCCCGCTTTTGATTTTTCCATTAAAACCGACATTGTCTGCCCGATATGTCGGGCGTAAAAAGCCTGCGTTTTCTCATCAGAAAGCGCTAACAGCCGCTGACTGCGCTGATGTTTTTCTTCCGGAGAAACAACATAGTCTATTTTCAATGCCTGCGTGCCGGGACGTTCGGAATAGCTAAACACATGCAACTGTGTCACATCCAATCCGGCGATAAACTGATAAGCCTCCTCGAAGTATTCCTCCGTCTCGCCGCGAGTACCCACAATCACATCAACACCGATAAAAGCATCCGGCATCACTTCCTTAATCTTTTTCACCTTCGATGCGAAAAGAGCGGTATCATAACGACGACGCATCAATTCAACACCTCATCGCTACCGGATTGCAACGGAATATGAAAATGAGGCATAAAACTACGCGAACGGGATACGAACTCAATAATTTCGTCTGTCAGCAGATTTGGCTCAATGGAAGATATACGGTAACGTTCTATACCCTCAACCTGATCCAATGCTTTTACAAGATCAAAAAAGGTTTCTCTTGTTGTCTTACCGAAATCTCCGATATTGACACCTGTCAATACAATTTCTTTTCCGCCTTCGGCAACAGCTTGCCCGGCCTGTTCCACCATAGAAGCGATTGTTCCGTTACGGCTACGCCCACGGGCAAAAGGAATCGTACAATACGAACAAAAATAATCACAGCCGTCCTGCACTTTCAGGAAAAAGCGGGTACGGTCTCCACGGGAACACGAGGGTGAAAATGAACGGATATCTTTGGTTGCAGTAGTAAAAGCCTCTCCTTCTTCATGTTTTTGCAGGTTGCCGAGATACCGGAGCAAATCACTTTTCTGTTCAGCACCCAACACGACATCCACTCCTTTTATCTGTGCCACATCGCCGGGTTTCAGTTGCGCATAGCATCCGGTCACTACCACAAAAGCACCGGGATGTTGTTTCACCAACCGATGAATGGCCTGCCGGCACTTCTTGTCCGCCATTTCCGTCACCGAACAGGTATTTACCACACAAATATCTGCTTTTTCTCCTTTACGCGCAGTTCTGACCCCTGCTTCACGCAAGATTTTACCGATAGTTGAAGTCTCTGAAAAATTCAATTTGCAGCCTAATGTATAATAAACGGCTGTCTTATTTTGAAACACAGTGGTATCTATCATAAGCTGTTATAAACACATATTTCGTGCAAAGTTACACATTATTATTAGTAAAACACTTTAGGATACGAAAGTTTATTCCTATTTTTGCACAATTCACTAAAAAACGTGCAATGATTAAAGAGAATTTCATTAAACTATACGAAAACAGTTTTCGTGAGAATTGGGATTTGCCCTGTTACACCGATTATGGAGAAAATACCCAATATACGTATGGTCAGGTAGCCGAAGAAATCGCCCGTTTACACCTGTTATTCAAACATTGTACCTCCGAAGAGGAGATAAGATCTCCGTTATCGGCAAAAATAATGCCCATTGGTGCATCGCCTATATGGCAACAATTACATACGGAGCAATTATTGTCCCTATCTTACAGGACTTTTCTCCAAACGATGTTCACCATATTGTCAACCATTCCGAATCAACTTTCTTATTCACCAGTGACAATATTTGGGATAACCTAGAGGAAGAAAAACTCACCGGATTGCGTGGTGTATTCTCATTAACCGATTTCCGTTGTCTCTACCAACGGGACGGAGAAACCATACAGAAATTCCTGAAGAATCTTGATAAAGAATGCATTCTTCTTATCCGCAAGGATTCAGCCGTGAAAATATACAATATACCACTTTATCCAACGATAAAGTAATGCTCCTAAACTACACTTCCGGAACGACCGGTTTCAGTAAAGGAGTCATGCTGACAGGTAACAACCTGGCAGGAAACGTCACTTTCGGTATTCGGACCGAGTTACTGAAAAAGGGAGATAAAGTGCTTTCTTTCCTCCCGCTCGCTCATGCATACGGCTGTGCATTTGATTTTCTGACAGCGACAGCAGTCGGAACCCATGTCACCTTGCTCGGTAAAATCCCTTCTCCCAAAATCATTATGAAGGCCTTCGAGGAGGTGAAACCCAATTTGATTATCACTGTTCCATTAGTCATCGAAAAAATATACAAGAACATCATTCAGCCGCTCATTAATAAGAAAGGTATGAAGTGGGCACTCAACATCCCCTTGCTTGATACGCAAATCTACAATCAGATACGCAAAAAACTGATTGATGCGCTGGGTGGCCGTTTCAAAGAGATTATTATCGGCGGCGCAGCTATGGACAAAGAAGTGGAAGAATTTTTCTACAAAATAAAATTCCCTTTTACTATTGGTTATGGAATGACAGAGTGTGGTCCCCTTATCAGTTATGCTCCATGGAATGAGTTCGTTCTAGGCTCCTCCGGAAAGATTCTGGATATTATGGAGGCACGCATCTACAAGGAAAGCCCAGAGGCAGAAACCGGAGAAATACAAGTCCGGGGCGAGAATGTAATGGTGGGATATTATAAGAATCCCGAAGCTACAAACGAAGTATTCACCGAAGACGGCTGGCTACGTACCGGCGACCTCGGCACAATGGATGCAAACGGCAACATCTTCATTCGCGGACGATTGAAAACAATGATTTTAAGTTCAAGCGGGCAGAACATCTTCCCCGAAGAACTGGAAACCAAACTCAACAACCTGCCTTTTATCCTTGAAAGCCTTGTTATCGAGTACAACAAGAAATTGGTGGCACTTGTTTATGCTGATTATGAAGCATTGGACTCTCTCGGGTTGAACAATCCGGATAATCTGAAAACAATTATGGATGAAAATCTGAAGAATCTGAATAACAGTGTGGCTGCTTATGAAAAAATCAGCAAAATCCAGCTATATCCTACAGAATTTGAAAAGACTCCGAAACGGAGTATCAAAAGATATCTATATAACAGTATTACAATAGATTAGCATGTTTTAAAACATAAAGCGAAGGTGTATTAACCAACCTTCCGAAAAAAAACATAAAAAAAGTTGGCTTTTAGAGAACAACATATTGAAAAAGTACATACCTTTGCAGCGTTTTAATAAAGCAATTGATTGTATTACGTTTTTAAAAAGCAAAGAAAATGAAAAAATTAGTTTTAATGGCAGTAGCTATCGTAGCTGTATCATTCGCATCATGTGGTAACAAAGCAGCAGACGCTGCAAAAGCAACTGCAGATTCTATCCGTATCGCTGACTCAATCGCAGCAGTAGAAGCAGCAGCAGCTGAAGAAGCAGCAGCCGCAGCAGCAGCTGATACATTGGCAACTGATAGCGTAGCAGCTGAAACAGCTGAATAATTCAGAAACTGCTAGAGAGAATTGAAAGTCTGACATGCGAAAGCATGCACAGACTTTTTTATATCTTAAATCCAAGTAATTACGCTATTTAGTATAGGACTTCTCTACAAAAGGAGCATTTAATAAATAATCAAGGCTCACCTCTACGCTTTCCTCTACCGGCATACTATATTTTTCTATCTCAGCAACAAGATATTGAACTCCCGCTGTCTTTGCATTCTTAAAGATAGCATCAAAACCGACCATTCCACTTTGCCCGATTTCTCTATGATCTTTGATATGGAATATCTTGAACCTACCGGGATACTTATTAAAGTAATCTACCGGACTGTTTTGTCCGCGAACGACCCAATAAACATCCATTTGGAAGAAAACATATTCAGGATTCGTATGTTCCAGCATATAGTCATACATCACCTGACCTTCCACTTTCTGAAATTCATGCGCATGATTATGATAGCCAAACCGCAAGCCTTGTTGGTTGCAGCACTTACCTATTTCATTGTAATAAGCACAATAAGTTTCCAAATCCTTCAATGTTTTAGGAACATCCATCCAGGGAGCTACGATATATTTCATTCCTGCTGCCTTATGGTCGGCGATACACTGATTCCACCATTCAAGTGATTTTGAATAATCACCGGAAGCCAGTTCCTCTTTCGACAATCCACGTGTGCAATGCGAAGACAAAACTTTCATTCCGGCCGATTCGACATCCTTCTTGAATTGCCGGGGAGTTCTATCATAAAATTTTCCATTATTATAATTAGCCGCTTCAACACCGGTATATCCCATTTTTGCCAATTTCGCGAGAATGGCAGTATAAGCCGGATCACATTTTCCGTCCTTATTGTCTACCCTATTCAATATATCTCTAACAGAATAGAGCTGAATAGCCACTTCTTTCTTAGTTTTCTTAGTCTGTGCCGTCACTGCAACCGGAATCATCAGAAGAGCAGCTAACACACATAAGCAAATTCGAGTCTTCATATAATTAGATATCAGGAGTTTACAATGATTCAAATTCCACAAGCAAACAAACATAAATTCATTCACTTGCGGAATTTCGAGTTATCTATGTGATTAGTCCAATACCTTCACGCGGATATTACGGAACCAAACATCATCGCCGTGATCCTGCAATCCGATAAAACCTTCGTGATTATCACCACCACAGTTATTCAGCAGTTCAAATGCCAAAGGCCATTTTTCTTCACTAAATTTACTTGCCTGCAACATATCAGTCCATTGTTTTGTCCACAGATGATACTCAAGTACATTCTCATCATTTTGTCCATGGACAACTGTACCTTTATAAACCATAATCTTAGCCTTGTTCCATTCACCGAACGGCTTGGAGTTTTGAGGAACTGCCGGAATCATGTCATACAAAGAAGCCGACTGACGATTGTTATCCTTGCCCAATTTTGCATCCGGATGATTGGCATTATCCAAAATCTGATATTCAGGTGCAGAAATATAGATAGGTTCAAGCACATCATTCCCATCTTTATCCTTAGAAGTAATTTCCTGAGCTAAATACAAGATACCGGAATTACTACCTTTAGCAACCTTCCACTCCAACTCCAATTCAAAGTTTTTAAACTTATGAGCAAAAATCAGGTCGCCGCCATCAGCGTCTTGCGCTTCACCGCCACCGGTTCCGTTAAATTTGATACAACCGTCTTCAATAGTCCATTTAGCAGGAACTTTGTCTTTTCCATAACCACGCCATCCGTCAAACGTCTTACCATCAAAGATCGTGATGTAACCGTTTTCATCAACAGGCAATTTCAGACTATCCGTTTCGGGTGCTTTCAATGATTTTGAATATGCCAATGCTACTTCATTGGGTTGATCGGCCTGAGCACTTCCTGATTTCTGACCACCGCAAGCAACCAAGGCTCCTGCTGCAAGACAAGCTAAAGGGTAAAATACTTTCTTCATACTAATAGTTATTTAATTTTTAATCTTTTAATTTCTTTCATCTATCTTACCGAGGCATATCGGGCAATCTCCACCCTTCACGATAATTATGTTTCACCAACTCGGCAGCAAACTGTTTTGCATTAACCGGATCTGTCCAAGTCTTGTCAAATGTCGGGTGACCGTCGTGAATCTTGAATCCGTCTTTTACACAAGTTCTAAGAGTTTCCGTATCACTGATATTCGTAAAGCACATATTAACACCGTCCCATTCCAACGTTTTGTTCAAACCCTGCAAGCGGATAGCCAATACTCCCATCACTACCATTTCATTCATCGGACCTGCCTCCGAGAAGTCAGACTTAGTCATGACGCGGCTTGACTTATCTTCTTTACAGGCACGTACCCAATCCATTTCGTGACCACCATTCATCGCATTCGGTACACGGCGACAAACTTTCGGAGCATTCGGCACGCGGCCCGACAACAAGAATGGCTGCTGACCGTAACATCCACAGATCAATGTATCTTTTGTTCCGTGAAAAATAGTCAGCCCACCACCAGGCCCCATTAGCTGTTTTCCTTCCGGAAATCCTTTCGGACGTTCAGGCATCATACCACCGTCATACCAATGAACTTCAACTTCCGGCAACGCAACTTTCGGCATATTATCACGGGCAGGGAAAATCATTTTCACATGCTGTGCCTGCGGAGCACAAGCACTCAACAACAAAGTAGAAGAACCTTCCACCTTTGTAGGGTAACCCAGTTTCAGAGCTCTGAACGGTTGATGCAGGATATGACAAGCCATGTCACCCAACGCACCTGTTCCATAGTCCCACCAGCCGCGCCAGTTCCAAGGGTGATAAATTTCATTATACGGATTCAACTTAGCCGGACCGGTAAATAAGTCCCAGTTCAAGGTACCAGGAATACGGTCCGCCTTTTCTGGAGCATTTAGTCCTTGCGGCCAGATAGGACGGTCAGTAGCACATTCCACCTTAGTCACTTCACCTATCTCGCCATTCCATATCCATTCACAAACTAAATCTGTCCCTTCATCGGATGCTCCCTGATTACCCATTTGAGTGGCTACACCAGTCGAAGCAGCTAATTTAGTCAACAAACGAGATTCATAAACAGAGTGAGTCAAGGGTTTCTGGCAGAATACATGTTTACCCATTGTCATTGCATCGGCAGTGATGATAGCATGCGTATGATCGGCAGTAGCAATAATTACCCCATCAATGGATTTACCCATTTCCTCATACATCTTACGGTAATCCCAGTATTTCTTTGCTTTCGGAAATTCATCGAATACCCTTTTTGCATATTTCCAGTCCACATCACAAAGAGCCACAATGTTTTCCGTACCCTTTACTTTATTGATATTGGCATGCCCCATGCCACCAATACCTACGGCTGCAATATTTAATTTATCACTGGGAGACACGTGTCCGTGACTCATACCTAGAATAGAGCTTGGAGCAATGGTAATACCTGCCAAAGCCATAGCGCCCGTTTTAAGAAAATCTCTTCTCGAAATGTCTGACATAATTAGTAATTTTAAGGGTTTGTTATTTGTGGTAGATTACTATGTAGCAATCCGTATCCATTTTTCATATTTTTTCTTCGTTCCCGGATTTGTTCAAGCGTACGCAGATCACCGATAGCCGGTAAATCGTGCATATGTGCGTTTTGGAGGAATTTCCATGCATATTCGGATGCAATAGCAGAGTCGCGCAATAATGGTAAGCGAGGGTCCCGTTGCCCGGCTTCGATAGAATCGGCAAACAAATCACACAATACATCAATATTTTTGCCACCGAAAGGTTTCTCAACGCGAAGTGTCTGGTTCACCCCATGCAAATCGACTACAGCGGTAGTAAAGTCATGTGTCATGCGTACAATGCCCTCTGTTCCGATAATATCGACGTATGAATTATGTGTCTGATCTTTAGATAATTGTCCATAAACAAACCCCTGCGTAATATCAAAAACTACTCCATTCTGAAAAGTCCCGTGACATTGAATCCACCATGGGTCTTTGTAATTCCACATATTCACTCCTTGGGCGTTCCATGTCCGATATTCACATCCGGCATACGAACGGGCAATATCTACATAATGCATGCCACAATCATGGAAAGCAGGACCTTCATATTCATGCCCTTCACCCGGTGCTAATCCAGGCGTCATGTGGCAAATACGAATAATAGCCAACTCACCGATTTCGCCCTGCCGAATATATTCTTTCATCAGGTTATGATACCAGGAATTTCGCAGATACAAATTCACCGTAGAAAAGACATCTGAACTTTCGGCCATTTCCACGACTTTCCATTCATTTTCCATTGTATCTGCAACAGGCTTTTCTGCAATGATATGCTTTCCATATCGAATGGCCTTTTCTATTTGTTCCATTCGGGAGTCAGCTAATGTAAAAAGCCCGACAACCTGCACACTTTCATCTTCAAAAATTTTCTGATTATCTTCTATTACATAAGATTCCGGAGATAATTCTTTTGCCAATTCACGTGATGCAGGATTCGTATCACAAATATAGGCAATATCCCATCGCCTACTTTTCCGCATCGCATCCCAGTAGAATCTTCCCATTCTACCAAAGCCGATTATTCCTACTTTTATTTTCGTGCCTAGCGAGAATTGTGTATTCATAAAACATAGCAAATTTAAGTGCAAACAATATAAATCGGTCAATTTTCATTATCAAGCTAATTAACCGGAAACTGATATTGCAAAACTAGCCAAATAAACAATACTTCATTTAGCTTACACGAATTTATGTAGACTTAAAAAATATATTATCACTTAATAATCAACACATTAAGTATTCAAAGGAGGGCTAAAAATGTAGAAAGATTGGAATTTCTTTTGTGTGATTCGAGGTTTATCTTTCATCTATGAGACAAATTTTCATAATTTCATTTTCAAATTCATCCCGATCAACAGCAGATTTATTCCTCATTTTTGTACGATAGTTGTAAACAGTACTAGTAGAGCAACGAAGGAAATTTGCTATCTTCCCACTATCCGAAATTCCCAAACGTAACAAGGCATAGATACGAAGTTCCCTATTCAATAATGTATCAGTTTTTAAGACAATCCGTTCTTCTTCTTTCAACAAAGCATTGAAATCGGAAACAAAAGTGGGATACAAATTAAGAAACACCCTATCAAACGGGCATATAATGCGTTAAGTTCCTCATCAATAAGTGCCGACGATTTTAACTTCTTAATTAGTTCATCATAATATTTATTGATAGCATATTTATACAGAACATTCTGATATTTCTCCATTTTACTGATATAACTGAAACATACATCAAAAAACTCGGCTATATAATGTTCCTTTATATTATTAGTTTCCGACAACTGATTATTCTGTTCGTTCAACTGATTATTCATAGTATTCAGTTTCTCGTTCAATCGCAAAAGTTTTTCATTACTCTGCACCAACGCCCGCTTTATCTTCAGAATCTTTCTCATCTGAATATAAATACATATCACCAACAAGACCAAAAGAAAAAGAATGATACTGGTTGAAATAAGAAAAGTAATCAAATTTGATTTTGACCGGGCCTCCTCTGTCTGGTAAGCAGTATTAATAATAGAATAGAACTTATAAATTTCCATTGCACGGAAATGAATACCGGAAGAAACAACATCATCAATAGCAGACTGTGTAAACTTAAAAGCGTCAGACAAATTCTTTTCTTCGTACTGTATCAATGCCAATGCTTGCAAGGAAGCGGTTTCCCGTGTTGCGTTCCGGATATCCGCAATAGCAGACATCATCAGGTACTTTTTTCTCTCATCCATTTTTTTCTGATGCCAGCAGAAGGATGCATACGCATGAGTAATCATGGCATAATGAGGCGTCCCCACTTCCTCCGTATCTAATAATTCCTGAAGGACTGTTTTCGCTTTTATGGAATCGCGCCCTCCATAATAATATGCCCGGGATAATTTATAATCAAAAGAAGTTTGATCCAGAAGAGATAGTAATGAATCCTGATATACTGCCCGCTGCTTCCCATAGCGACTATTGGCAGTGATAGAGTAATACTCCCAGAAACGGGAATAAGTTTCATAATAAACAGATAATAAATCTTTGGAAAGTTCTGAGGTTTTTATTTTTTCCAAAATCAACTCCGCATCCCTATACCGACCGCACATAGAATATAAAAGACTAAGCTGCAAAGATGACTGGTTCTTTAAATCCCTGTTATTCAATTTACGGGCAATCTCTAAATTCTGATCGACATAATGAATGGCCGAATCAACGACAAACTTCTTATATTCGTTACATAACTGAAAATTTATCTTATATTTTTGTTCAAGAGTCAGGCCTGATCCCTTCAGCAGACATTTAATCCGATTGATCCGTTGCTCTTTTTGTTGAATGAAGAGTGGTTTTTCATCTATCATCCTGCGCAATGAATCCGCTAGAGACTTCAATTCATCATTCGCATAAAGAGCACTGCCAATTCCTAAAGTAATCAGCAGAAGCAAAAATTCTTCTTCAGAAAACGACATTTGAATCTCATAATATTAGCAGGAATAATATAAAAAGCGATTTATTCATCAGAACAAATCGCTTTTCGTATATGAAGTAAATTTGCTCTTATTCTGCAACTACTTCGAAAGGAATTTCAACAGAAACTTCTTTTGTGAAGTTTCACTACTGCTTTGTAGTTACCTACTTCTTTCACAGCGTCTTTTACAACGATGATCTTTCTGTCAACTTCGTGACCCAGCTTAGCCAAAGCTTCAGCAATCTGGATATTGCCAACAGAACCGAAGATAGTACCGGTTGAACTTACTTTAGTTGCAATAGTCAAAGAAACACCTTCCAACTTAGCAGCTGTTGCCTCAGCATCTTTCTTGATTTTCTCAAGTTTGTGAGCACGCTGTTTCAGTTCTTCAGCCAACATTTTCTTTGCAGAAGGAGAAGCGATCACCGCTTTTCCGGTTGGGATCAGATAATTACGACCGTATCCGGATTTCACGTTTACGATATCGTTCTTATAACCCAAGTTTACAATGTCTTCTTTTAATATAATTTCCATACTTTTCCTCCTTCTTATTTCATCATGTCAGTTACATAAGGCAACAATGCCAAGTGACGAGCTCTCTTCACAGCCTGCGCGATACGGCGTTGAAACTTCAAAGAAGTACCCGTGATACGACGCGGAAGGATTTTACCTTGTTCATTCAAGAATTTCTTCAAGAATTCAGGATCTTTGTAGTCGATGTACTTAATACCGCTCTTTTTGAAACGGCAGTATTTTTTCTTTCTTAACGTCTACTGACGGCGGAGTTAAATATCTGATTTCTGATTGAACTTGTTGTGCCATGATTAATCCTCCTTTTTGTTTGATTTAACACTTCTTCTTTTAGCAGCATATTCTGCAGCATACTTATCCATCTTAAAAGTCAAGAAACGGATAACGCGTTCATCACGACGGAAATTAACTTCCAACTTGTCAATTACAGTAGGATCTGCATTGAACTCAATCAGTTGATAAAAACCTGTAGACTTTTTCTGAATTGGATAAGCCAATTTCTTCAGTCCCCAGTTTTCTTCATTGATAATCTCAGCACCTTCAGCTTGAAGAATACCTTTGAATTTTTCTACCGCTTCCTTCATCTGAACATCAGATAAAACGGGAGTTAAAATGAAAACGGTTTCGTATTGATTCATACTTCGTTTAATTAAATAAATAAATTATTTGATTTTAAATGCGGGTGCAAAGTTAGACAATTTATTTTGAACTACAAACATTTAATCTTTTTTTGTATCCGAATGTAGGAATTATCCGAGAAGTGGCTTACCTTTGCAAAGTTGTTTAAACAATAATTTCATGATAGAGCAATTTAACTTTGATATCCGGCTTATATTCGCCATACTGAATGGCAAAGTTTCCGCAGCAATCAATCGGAAACTATACCGTAACTTCCGTCAGAACGGATTGGAGATCAGTCCGGAACAGTGGACAGTGCTTATTTTTCTATGGGAAAAAGACGGTGTTACCCAACAAGAGTTGTGTAATGCAACTTTTAAAGACAAACCCAGTATGACCCGCTTGATAGATAATATGGAACGCCAACACCTTGTCGTGCGCATTTCCGATAAAAAAGACCGTCGTACCAACCTGATCCACCTGACCAAAGACGGGAAGGAGTTGGAAGAAAAGGCGCGTATCATAGCAGGGCAAACACTGAAAGAGGCACTCCATGGTATCACCCTCGAAGAACTGAGTATCGGGCAGGAAGTGTTGAAAAGGTATTCTTCAACACGAAAGATTAAACTGTAAAACAACCACACAATTCATAAAATCCACTAAATCCTGTCTTTATAATGGATTTTTTATCCAAATAATTTCGCCCGTTAAAGAATTATGCTTTAATTTGTGACTGGAATATAATAATCTATTAAAATACACACACATGAAAGGCTTATTAAAGAACTTAGGATTGATATTAATCTTGATCGGAGTAGTTATCCTACTGGCTTGTTCATTTACAGGCAATGTAAACAACAACGCATTCTGGGTACCTCAGTAGTACTGGTAGTACTGGGACTCATTTCTTATATCGTTATTAATAAGAAGATCGCTGATTAATTTCGTAGAAATCAATAAAAAATCCCGAAACAAATGTTTCCGGGATTTTTATTTCCAGCTATCGGATGTCTTTTCATTAAGATTCAACCTCCGGTGTAATTAACTTGTAACCCTTTCCGTGAATATTGATAATCTCAATAGAATCATCTTCTTTCAAGTGCTTACGCAATTTCGTAATATACACGTCCATACTACGTGCATTGAAATAGTTATCGTCAATCCAAATTGTTTTCAAAGCAAAGTCACGTTGCAGAATCTCATTTGCATGTGCGCAAAGCAAGCCTAGCAATTCAGATTCTTTCGTAGTCAACTTAGTTTGTTTACCTTCCGTAGCCAGAATTTGCTTCTGAGTGTCAAAAGTAAACTTACCAATCTTATAGATATTGCTTTCTTTGTTCTTCTTTCCACGAACACGTCTCAAGATTGCTTCAATTCTAAATGTCAATTCTTCCATACTGAACGGTTTGGTGATATAATCATCCGCACCAATCTTAAATCCTTCCAGGATATCTTCTTTCAGCGTTTTAGCTGTCAGGAAGATAATAGGAATTTCAGCATTCGCTGCACGGACATCTTGTGCCAGAGTGAAGCCATCTTTTTTAGGCATCATAACGTCAAATACACACAAGTCATATTTATTCTTCAAGAAAGCCTTATAACCGGCTTCTCCATCAGGATATAACTCAGCAGAATAACCTTTTGCCTGTAAATATTCTCTTAAAAGCATGCCAAGATTTTCGTCATCCTCGCATAATAAAATACGCAGTTTCTCGTCCATATCAATTATTTTTTAATAAAGGTAATGCAATAATAAATTTAGTTCCCACGTTCAGGTCACTTTCCGCCCGGATCGTCCCCTTATGTTCTACGATAATTTTCTTCACATAAGCCAATCCTAAACCAAAGCCCTTCACATCGTGCAGATTACCTGTATGTACACGATAGAACTTTTCAAATATCTTTTTCAGGTTCTCCTTCTTGATACCAATACCGTTGTCCTGTATCGAGATCATCAGTTTACCCGACTCATTCCACGTTCTTACTTTCAGTTCCAAATCCTCTTCCGGCTTCTTATATTTCACCGCATTATCCATCAGATTAAAGATTACATTTGTAATATGCATCTCATCCGCAAATATAACAGGATCAGTAGCCTCAAGATTCGATGTTATCTTACCATTATACCGTTCCACCTTCAATGCAAAAGTGTTGACAACTCCCGTAATCAATTCGTTCGCATCAATCTCTTTCATCTTCAAAGTCGCCTTCTGACGGTCGAACATCGACATCTGAAGCACTTTTTCCACTTGGAAACGCAACCTCTTGGTTTCATCATTAATGACTCCCGATATATGCTGGAACATCTGTGGAGATTTACCTACCGCCGGATCTTTCAACATTTGTGCCGCCAAGGAAATGGTCGATATCGGTGTCTTAAATTCATGTGTCATATTATTGATAAAGTCATTCTTCATCTCCGTCAGCTTCTTCTGCCGGAATACGATATAAATCGTAAAGATAAATGTCACCAACAATACCAGCGTAAATATCAACGACGGAATCATGAAGCTCACCGAATCAAAGAGATAATCCCTTCTCCCCGGAAAATGAACTTTCAAAACACTCGTCTTTGCAGGTGGATCATTCTTAAACAATGCCTGCTGATAAGCCTCATCACTTCCTTTCTCTTCATAGTCCGCACAACGATAAACACTTCGTCCTTCTTTATCAAGCACTTCATAATGGAAAGGCAGATCTATACCATTATTATATAAATTCGCTTGCAAATAACCGTTCAAATCCCCGAACCGAACCCGTTCTCCAATTGATTTGTCACTTGCACGCCTAATCATATCCAAGACCACCTCATCCAGCAAAGCCCGCTGATACATATAGCGATTCTTAATAGCCTCCAACATCGAATTAGAAGTCTGGGGAATCGTATTTCGCCCACGTACCATTACTTTAGGAAGTTCGGACGGTTTGATAGTCATTACTCTCATTTCAAAATCAGAAATAATTTTTCCATCCCGTGACTTCACTTTGAATCGTTGTGTTGACTGAACCACATCATCCTGTCTTAATGAAGAATTATTCTCAGTCAGAGCTTTTCTTTCTGCTTCTGTAATATCTTCAACCAACCAACGCTGGGTTTCAGCATATTCTACATCCTTGGAAACCTGGCTCAAACTATTGCGTACAGCCGAGTCAAACTGTTCCTTCCGGGTTTTCATCATTTCCTCTATATAACTTACCTGCAAATACAGCAGGCTAAGGAAGGAAAGCCCCATTACAATACTTAATATCCAAATTGTTGACTTCTTCATAGCAACAAAATTAACACTCCCTAATTAACACTCCTAACACATTAACTTGATTTAACCGGAACTTTCCGGAAATTAACCGTAAGAGGCTATTTAGGTTGTATTCTGATTACTACAACAATAAAACCCCTTCTTTGGTTTGCAAATTTAATAAAAAATTAAATCTTTTCCTTGCGTTTTTCTATCTTTATTAATCATAGTTAAACAAAAACCTCGTCTTTTACTTAAAAAAGACGACGGTTTAACAGTATCAAGAGAATTACTAGTTATTCTTCTGTCTGTTTAGCTTCAAAATCCTTAATCAACTTATCCTGAACATCTGTCGGAACAAGCTCATAACTAGAGAACTTCATAATGAACGAAGCACGGCCGCCGGTCAGCGAACTAAGAGCAGTAGAGTAAGATGACATTTCCTTCAAAGGTACTTTAGCCACTAGCTTTTCAAAACCTTTTTCACTACTCATACCCATAATCATGGCACGACGTCCCTGGAGATCCCCCATTACATCACCCATTTTATCAGACGGCACAAATACTTCTACATCATAAATCGGTTCCAAAATCTTCGGGCCTGCATTTTTGAAGCTTCGCTGAAAGCATTACGCCCTGCAAGCATGAAGGAAATTTCATTTGAATCTACCGGGTGCATCTTTCCATCGTACACAATAACACGAACGTCACGAGCATACGAACCTGTCAACGGGCCTTGCTCCATACGTGCCATAATACCTTTCAGGATAGCAGGTAAGAAACGGGCATCGATAGAACCACCTACGATACTATTAACAAACACCAGTTTACCACCCCATTCCAACGGCACTTCTTCGGTACCTTTCACATTTATCTTAAATTCCTGTCCGTTAAACTTATATGTATCGGGCACAGGCATACCTTCTTTGTAAGGTTCTACAATGAGATGCACTTCACCGAACTGACCGGCACCACCAGACTGTTTTTTGTGGCGATAATCTGCACGGGCAGCTTTTGTGATCGTTTCACGATACGGAATCTTCGGTTCTTCATATTTCACCTGAAGTTTCTCGTTATTCTCCAGACGCCATTTCAAAGTACGTAGATGGAATTCACCCTGTCCGTGCACCAGCGTTTGCTTCAGTTCTTTTGATTGTTCAATTACCCATGTCGGATCTTCCTCGCGCATGCGGTTCAAGATAGTCATCATCTTTTCCACATCAGCCTCGTTCACAGGTTTGATCGCACGGGAATATTTTGAATTCGGATATTTGATAAAATTAAACTTATAATCGCAGTCCTTCCCGTTCAGGGTATTACCCGTTTTCACGTCTTTCAGTTTCACGGCAGCACCAATATCACCGGCTTGCAGTTCTTCCACTTTCACACGGTTGCCACCGGCTACGACATAAATCTGTGCAATGCGTTCTTTCGAACCGCGGTCCGCATTCAACAAGTCGTCTCCTTCGCGCACTTTACCACTCATTACTTTAAGTAGGAAACTTCACCGATATGCGGTTCTACACTTGTCTTGAAGAAATAGAGAGATTCCGGACCGTTAACATCCGGAGCCACTTCTTTACCTTCCGTATTCTGTACTTTCGGCATTTCGGAAACAAAAGGAACAACATTTCCCAAAAATTCCATTAAACGACGAACACCCATGTCCTTACCTCCACAGACACAGAATACCGGGAACATACCTCTTGCAACCAATCCTTTACGAATGCCTTCACGCATTTCGTCTTCCGAAAGAGAGTCTTGTTCGAAGAACTTTTCCATTAGCCCTTCATCATTTTCGGCAGCAGCTCCACCAATGCTTTATGCATTTCCGTAGCCTTTTCCAGTTCTTCGGCAGGAATATCTTCAATCACAGGAGCCCCACCCTCGGTTTCCAC
>ENA-OQCK01000321-OQCK01000321.1-human-gut-metagenome-genome-assembly--contig:-NODE-321-length-27812-cov-13.542099_pt1 | contig 27812 bp, 33 predicted proteins | sample MGYA00242498_ERZ504578 | MGnify/ENA primary metagenome ERZ504578 (study PRJEB26092, sample SAMD00036229) | human gut metagenome | host: Homo sapiens | study: EMG produced TPA metagenomics assembly of...
AGCGGATGATGATGCGTTCCCACAGCAACGGCGGATATGTTAATGCGCTGGATGAGTGCTGGAAGATGTGCGAGAAATTTAATGCGAATATTGTGATCATGTACGATCATGTTTCCTGCAAAAACTTTGGCGGTCTTCATGGATTGTTTGAAGATCAGGCAAGAGAGCGGGGCATTCATCTGATCTGGGTACAGCATGATCTGATGGATCCGAGAACCGTGTCCAGAAAAGCAATGCGCGATGCAGTCAACAAATATATGTCAACGGTGTTCAGGGAAGAACCACTGGATCCGACCTATCTGGATTATAGTGATGAACTGACCTGGTAAGGAGGGAAAAAGATGAAATATTTCGGGGGATGTGATGTAGGTTCGACCTATACGAAAACGGTGATCCTGGATGAAAACGGGGCGATCGTTGCAGCAAATACGATCAAGAGTAAGATCAACAGTGCGCAGAGCGCCAAGGCAGGGCTGGATCAGGCGATCGCGGATGCCGGTCTGAAGGAGATTTCCGATCTGACGTATCTGATCGGAACCGGATACGGGCGAAACAAAGTACCGCAGGCAGATGAAAATATTTCCGAGATCAGCTGTCATGCAATGGGTGTGCATGTGACAGATCCGTCGGTGCGGGCGATCATTGATATCGGCGGACAGGATGTAAAAGGAATTGCGGTTGATACGGACGGAACGGTGAAAACATTTGCGATGAATGACAAATGTGCGGCCGGTACAGGGCGTTTCTTTGAATCCATGGCGAATGCGTTCGAGATGTCTCTGGAAGAATTTTCGAAGCTGAGTCTTACAGCGGAAAATGTGATCCCGATCACGGCACAGTGTACGGTATTTGCAGAGTCTGAGGTTATCACACTGGTCGGAGAAGGAAAACCGCAGAATGAAATTGCGGCAGGAATTCAGCAGGCGGTTGCAAAACGCTGTTTTGTAATGGCGAAAAAAGCCGGAGCGAAAGATGCGATCACACTGACGGGCGGATGTGCGAAAAATCAAGGATTAAAAGCAGCGATTGAGAAGGTGCTCCGTATGAAGGTCATAGAACTTAAGATCGATCCGCAGCTGATGGGTGCGCTCGGAGCGGCAGAATATGCGAGACAAAAGGGATTAGACTTATAAGGAAGGGGCGATCCGGATGAAAAAAACAGTCAGATTTTTTGCAAAAGTGTTTCTTGCCGTGAGTGCAGTGACAGCGGTTTTGTTTACCATCTATATGACCAATGCAGATTCCAAGCTGATCGAATTTATTTATGACAAGCTGCTTCATTATCATGAGACGAAAAAAGTAGAGGATCACATTTAGTTATGCAAGTATATGATAAAGTTATCGAGACAACAAGAGAATTACTGAAGCCTTTCCCGGTAAAAGAGCTGAACAGGATCATGCAAAACCATGGAATCTGCTCAAAGAAAATGAATTCCTGCTTCAAAAAGAAGTGGCGTTTGAGCTGGGAATCCGTTCGCAGCCGTCCACGTGTTATCAGGCGGTGACCTCTTCGAAAGAGTTACTTCCCGAAGACAAGATTCTTTTATATGGACCGGATCTTCCGGAGATCAAAAAGAATGTTCCGTTTACCAGGATCACGTGGATCCAGATTGATCCGATCGAAGATCAGGATAAAGCGTACCAGCGGATCAAAAAACTGGAATTCGCAAAATTTAAGATCATTCCGGAAGGGTACATGATGCTGTCGTCCAGCATGGATCAAAAAGAACAGGTGCGGGTGAGCAAAAAAGCAATGAAAAAAGCACTGGACTTTGCGACCGTGGGAAATCTGATGATCCAGAAATATAAAGAAGAATTTCAGGCAAAGCATGTCCAGATTCTGTTTATCACACGGGAGCTTCCGGTGATGGACCAGCTCATCGCACAGGGGAAAAAGGTGGATGAGATCACAAATGCATTTGACCATATTTTGAAAAATATTATTCTGGATTGCGATCTGTGTCCGTTGCATCCGATCTGCGATGATGTAGAGGAACTGCGGCAGATACATTTTGCCAGAAAGTAAGAGAATGTCCCGTAGAAATCAAGTAACTTCTGCGGGACATAATAAAGCGTGTAGTATAGAGGAAATACATCAAACTCTCAGACATTGTCTGTGTGACAATTCATGTGTCTGGAACATGGTTTCTAAACAGTTCAAATTCAAAGGCAGTTTCGCTGACTCTTCAGTTTGGATGAAAGAAAAATAGTTATCTAAAGAGGAAATAGGTACTATTGAACTAATTTATATAGTATTATAATGTGTTAAAAAGTCCGAAAACAGTTTGAAATGTTTACATATTTACAAAGTTACATGTTTACAATGTGCTTAACGGGTGGTATATTATAGATATAAATAAGGCACTACTGATAGTTGGTTAGTCCAGATTTAATAAGTTACAAAAAAGTAACCGCAATCCTTTGGCTGAGGGGCGGTTACTTTTTTGATTGATTAATATATGCAATCAGAGGGTTCAGTCCCCCTGTTGAAGGACTAACCGCCTACCATTCTCATGTAGTGCCTTGTCTTATTTTATCAAACACATTGTTGCATGACAAGATATTTTGTCAGAATCCATATATGCAAGTAATTTGAAATATAAGTGGCAGCTATGAAAATTATGTTAGTATTATCAAATGCAGAAGGAGATTGTAATAAGCCAATACAACTTACAGACAACAAAGCAAAATCAGAAATGGAAAAGTTGCAAAACTTATAGGAAGATATTATTTAAAGAATAAAATCAACAGATATTCTTTTAGAAAAATTTGCCCAAAAGACATTTGGGGGAGATGCAGGAACAGCGAAAACCCGCTAACCTTTCGGCTAACGGGTTTCGTTGTTTTATAGTTATCTAAAGGAATGAGGGACTATTCTGTTAGATTATATTGTTTTATAATATACTATAAAGCCCAGAAATAAAGGATTTTCAATTGCTAATCGTATAACTTATCATAGCTTTTTACGAAAAGGTGCCCTAAAAGTGCCCTATAGTCACTGATCCTCTGATTATTCTTTGGCATAACCAACGTTCCGCAGGATGCCCAGAGCGACGGTTCCTAACAGGGCGGTGGGTCGGCTGGGCAAGTGTCCCCTCTCTATACACCACATATCAGCCTATGTTTTCCCTCATACACAAAGAAGCCCTCTCGCATAAGCGATTAGGCTTCGATCAAATAAATTTATCAAATTATTTCCGTTTCTTTAAGATGGTTGCAAGGGCAACTCCGAGTGAAGCAAGTCCTGCTCCTGCAACTGGAAGTGCAGAAGTTGTATCTCCAGTTTTTGGAGATGTTCCCTCTTTCTTTGTTTCTGTTGCTTGTGTCTGAACATTTTCCTTATTTGCTTCTGGTTTCTGTTCCGGTGTTGCTTGATTCTCTGCATCCGGTGTTTCTGGTGTTTCTACATCTGGATTCTCCGGCTGTTCCGGCTTCTGATCTGGATTTTCCGGTTGTTCCGGCTTCTGATCTGGATTCTCCGGCTGTTCTGGCTTTTGATCTGGGTTCTCCGGCTGTTCCGGCTTCTGATCTGGGTTCTCTGGCTGTTCTGGCTTCTGATCTGGGTTCTCTGGCTTCTGCTCCGGCTTTTGCGGTTCTCCGTTGCATTCCCAGTGACCTTCTTCTTTGTGGTGGATAGTTTCTTCCCAAGCTTCTTTGTCTACAATCCACTTGTCTTCGTAAACTGCTTCTTTGTCTACTACCCATACTTCTTCGTCCCAAGCTGGTTTATCTACTACCCAAACCTGTTCATAAACAGCTGGTTTGTCTACTACCCACTTCTGTTCTGTTACGGCTGGGTGCTCAATTTTTTCATAATGACCTTCCTCTGGATGCTCTACTGTTTCTGTCCAAGCTGGTTTGTCTACTTTCCACTGCTGCTCTACTACAGCTTCGTGATGGATGATTTCTGTTACTTCTTTATTACCATAGCTCATGCACTGACCATTACTTGCTTCACTATGAGCAATCCACTCATCGATTGAATGAATCTCGAAACCACAATTATGACAAAATGTTCCAATACGAGTTACTTCCTCGTCCCATGCTTCCTGCACAACTACTTCTTCCCAGTGACCTTCTTCTGGATGTTCTACTGTTTCTGTCCAAGCTGGTTTGTCTACAACATATTTGTTTTCAGTCCATCCTGGAGTGATTACTACTTCTTCATAGTGACCTTTTTCTTCTTCAAGAAGTTTACCATTCTCGTAGTGTCCTTCTTCTTCATGATGAATTGTCTCAAAATGACCTTCTTCCGGAGAAACTTCTACTTTCTCATAATGACCTTCTTCTGGATGCTGGATTACTTCATCGTAAGCTGCCTTGTCGACTACCCATTCACAATTTTCCCCATGTATATGAAAATTGTTCATCGCAAACACTGTTCCCGTTCCTGCAACAGTCAAAGACATAGCAGCTACCAACGCAACAACAAATTTCTTCTTCATTTCTTTTTTTCCTCCTACTTTCCTTTGCAATTTCTATTTTTGTACATCTTATTTTATCCTACTTTATCCTACTTTATAGTATTTGTCAAGATTTGGTGGCATTCAATGGTATATTTTGACTAAAAAGGAGATTATCTTATGAAACCATTAAAAACAAAAGTCAGTATTACTCTTGATGAAAATGTTATTGATACAATAAAAAAAATGGCAGAAAAAGATGATAGGAATTTCAGTCAGTATATCAACTTAGTTTTGAAAGAATGGATAACAACACATTCAAAAGAAACTTCTAATTGTAAATAGTATTTTGGTGAAAGGATTTTAAATTTAAATGACACAGAGCAATATTCCGCAATATCATCATTCTTATTCAGAAGACGAAAATTTGAGCATATACAAATATCTGAAATCCGCTACAAATAAAAATTTAGTGGAAAATATATTTATACTTTGTCAATCATATCCCGAAGAACATCAAAAAAATATAATAGAAGCTTTTTTACAATTTGGGAAAGAAATTGCAGATAGAGAATATCTAAATAATTGTTATAATGAATTACTTCGTTGTGTAAATGCATGGAAAAAATACAAATATTCTTTAGAAACATATCCATCCATTATGAAAATCAGAGAAGCATACCGTTTATATAAGGAAGAACCCGGGAAACTTCCAGAAGGTAGTCTATTATTTGATTCTTTTATGGCAAAATATGAAAAAACAGTATGTGCTGGATATGCATATTCTACCGTACAACAATTTTTAATAAGCGAAGACAAAAAAAGAGGAATTAAACGACCAAAACGTCCCAAAGATTTTTATCATTCATTGCAAGAAATAGCAGTCAAACAATATTCACCAAAAGAAGCGTTAGCATTATTAAAAAAATCTGAATTAGAAGATATTATCATTACTCTTTTAGAATGTGCGGATGCACCAGAATTACAAAATCGTCCATCTGTAATCATCAGCTTCTTAACAAGTAAATATCGATTTCCTAGTCATAAAAAGTCTGCCAAACTTTTCACCTCCACGACAAAAGGCTCTTTAGATTTAAAAGATAATTGCGATCGCTTATTAAAAGAATTAAAGCAATTACAAAAAGAAACCACCCAACTAGAGGAAGAACAAAATATATAATCACACAGCACCTTTCGGGGTGCTATTTTTATGCTCTTTTTTAAGTCTTGATTGTGGGGGATTCGTAATACACTTTATTTTCGATAAATCCTTGTACAATACAAACATAAGATAAACGTTTGTCGAACAATGAAAGGAAAAAACTGGCGCTGGTATAAGAAAAATACCGATGAAAGAACCAAATATTATCATTCAAGCAATAGCAGGTTTTATTAGAAGCATAAGGACTACATCAAGAGCAAAATATATTGATGAACTTGAAAAAAACATAATTTTATTATTGATTTCAATGCATTAAAAACTTATGAAGAACATAAGCGTTGTTGTACTATTGGTACATTATTGAGAATTTCAAAATTTTCTGAAACTAATTTGAATGAACTTAAGGAAGAAATAGAAACTAATAAGGAGTACAAAAATATTGAAAATCTTTGGGAAAAATGTCCGGCAGATATTTTTTTGAGTTTTGCAATAGAGAACGATATAGATTTAGAAAAGCTAAAAAAGAAGATTAAATGATAAAAAATGGGTACACCCTGTTACTCGTCAAGCGTAATTTTGCAGTGTAAAATAAACCTATCAAAAGCAAGGAGGTGAACAGCAAATGCTGAAAGTGAGGGTAAGATCGCCCACATAATCAGAAAGTCCCCATCACAGAGGACTTTCTAAAAGAAACTGTAAACAATAGGAATTGTGATAACAGCTTCACTTGACAATGAATAGTATATCATAGTTCCTACCCAGAATAAAGATAGGAGATTGAGTATATGGCTTTTGCTAAAATCGAATCTGTTAATTCCGCATCAATAGGCAGAAGAATACCGTTGAAGTTTTGTTATTCAGATGGTGTATTTCTCTTATTGCGAATAAGCGAAAACAAAGAGTTTAAGGATGGAAAATGGCTTGATACTATCAATGGATATACATATGAATGTGTAGACACGATGAACTTTGATAAAATCAGAGTAAAAATTGATGGACAAACAAAACCGTTAATGACAGATGAAGAATTGCAGACAAGAAGAGAGTCAGGAGAAAAAGTCTGTATAGAATTTGTGGATGCTACGTTAATGCCGTACATAAATAGCCAGCGAGTTCTGACGGATTCCATCAAAGCAACCGATGTTTTATTAGTAGAATAATTTCAGAAGAGGGAGGAAAACTCCCTCTTACATAAAAGGAGGAAACAACAATGTTAGAAATTTTTTCATACATTATAATCTGTATCGCAACTATATGGACATTAGTAAGTTTTGCAGGGTATATATTTTACAAGACTCAACATTTGGATTCATGGACGGATGGTCTAAAAGATGTATTTAACACCGGAAAATCTATCATGTCCATTATAGGGAAAGGAGTTGTTTCTTGTATGCAGTTTTGTTACACAGAATTAACCGGAAAACTGCCAGATAGTCAAATCATCAATCCGGCTCTGATTTTGACAAATAAAGAAGCAATAGAACTTACAAACAGATTTAAAGGTTGTCCGTATGATATGCCTTTCTTGGAGCAGTTTCTTCCCAACTGTAATGGAATATTGTGGATGGAGATTGTATCAGCAGGGTTATGTTCTTCTTATGAAAATCTTTCTTTTTCTGATTTGAAGAGAATTGCAATCAGCACGATCGGAAATTTCTACTATGAGATCAAAGGAATTAACGTTCCGATTTACGTCAAAGTAGCACAGAAAGACAGATTGTATTTTGCAATCCCATTATGTCCGGATGGAGAAACATTTTTACAGAAGCAGGATCTGTTTCAAGGAGAATCTTCTTTTGAGCAGGAACAGTCAATAAAATCGTTTGAGGAGGAAATTCCAAACTTTGATAGCGGAAAGGATGACAGAAATGATACTTGGCTATGATCGGAATGATTGGGAACAGTTTCAGATCAAAAATCCAGTGGAGATTGTATTGCCGAAAAAGACAAGCAATATTTTAATTGCGGGGAAATCTGGTTCCGGGAAATCTTTGTCAGCACGGTGGTATCTGTGGCAACTGCTCCACAATCGAGAAAGCCTTGTGTACATAGCAGATTATAAAGCAGGAGAAGAATATGAAGCGTTTGAGGTTCGCCCTCTTATGCTTCCGGTGAAAAGCATTTGACATGATAAATGACTTTTATCAATCTTCACAGAAGTTCGTAGTAGAAAGCTTCGCCTGCAACAACATTACACATTATTCATCGAAGAATGGTTTGGTCTGCTTACTTATGCAGAAAATCAGTCTAAAAAGCTGAAAACGGAACTGATGGCAAAGATCAGTGAGCTTCTCTCAGTGGCACGTGGCTTAAACATAGGAGTTATTATTGCACTTCAGCGCGCTGACGCGTCACTGTTCGGCAGTGGAGCGAGAGAGCAGTTTCAATGTGTGTGTTCGTTTGGAAGATGTTCTTCGGAACAATTTCGTATGTTAGGGTTCAACAGTGAATTAGAGAGCAATCCAACAAGCCGATATGGTGCAGGAGAAGCATTAGCATTGATAGATGGTCAAGAGTCCATCAAGGAGATCAAAGTCCCTTTCATTAGGAATGAGGCGGTTCTCTGTAATCAGATTCGTCATCATCTTCAGTGTCAGCCGAGTCTTCCTAAGCTGATTCGTGCGGTAGCCGGAGGCGAAAGCACGGAGCAGTGAAAGGCAGACCGGAGTCATACCGTGGTAGTATTACCACGGTATGAACAAACAACAGAACCCCCAACCCAAAAGCCTATAAACTGGGCATTTGAAGCCCAAAAAACACCGTTCGCATACATTTCACAAGTCGAACACAACAGAAAAAAAGGAGCAAATATCATGAGTATAATAGAAAATAACAAGCAACAAGCAAACAATTCACAACGTAATGCATATCAGCTTACGATCAATAATCCTCTTGATTATGGCTTCGACCATCTCACCATCAAAAAGACATTAGTAGAGAACTTCACGACTCTCCGTTATTTCTGTATGGCGGATGAGATCGGAAAAGAGGGAACACCACATACACATTTATATGTATATTTTAACTCTCGTGTACGCTTTAGCACAGTAAAGAAAAATTTTCCATCTGCACACATCGAACCTGCACATGGAAATATACAAAGCAATATTTCCTACATAAAGAAAACTGGAAAGTGGGAGGGAACAGACAAAGCAGAAACGAGAGTAGATGGCACATTTGAGGAATGGGGAACAGTCCCGACTCAGAAAGGCACTCGTGCAGACATGGAAGAACTGTATGAACTGATAAAGGCAGGCTATTCCAATGCGGAGATACTTGCTATGAATAATGACTACATTTTGAACATAGAGCGGCTTGACCGTGTTCGCACAGAATTATTGATTGATAAATTCAAAAATACCCGTAGAACCGATTTAGAGGTGATCTATATCAGCGGAGCCACTGGTACAGGAAAAACGAGAGGAATTTTGGACAAGCATGGAGACGGCAATGTGTACCGTGTCAACGATTATGAACACCCATTTGACGGTTATAGTTGTCAGAATATTCTAGCATTTGATGAATTTAGAAGCCAGTTACGGCTTTCAGATATGCTGAATTATTGTGACATCTATCCAATCCAACTTCCGGCACGATATGCAAATAAATTTGCTTGTTATGAAACTGTGTATATCATTTCCAACTGGTCATTAGAAGATCAGTACAAAGAAGTGCAGAAAGACAATCCGGAATCATGGAAAGCATTTCTAAGGAGGATTCACGAAGTGACTATTTACAAGGAAGACGGCACACTGACACACTATGATTCCGTAGAAGCATATCTAAAAAGGAAAGAAAAATTCCACACCATAGAGCCAGAAGACGAGTGTCCGTTTGCAGAGCAGGAAACACTTTTTCCAAAAGGAGGAGCAAAACACGATGAATAAAGACAAAAAGACAGATGAAGAAGAAATAATACTGCCACCTTATACGGGATTGCGTAGAGTATATACATATCAGCCTTACACGGTTCACAGAGTCAAAAGGATGTTAAAAGAGATCGGTTGTATAGCAGAGAATATCAATCAAGGATACAAAGCGAACCGAAGAGTTGGGTATCGGGAACTTATCGCATTAAAAGGATTTCAGATGGAAAAGTAATCCATCCTTGTATTGATATGGAATCTTTAAGAAGCTTCTTTGCAGAGCATGATTTCCCTCTGGAAGACGAAAAAACAATCAAACGAAAGGAGTAGCTATGGAAAAAATTACTTTGACAATAAATGAAGCTTCAGAGTACACCGGAATAGGTCGCACAAATTTGCGACAACTGATTACATGGAACAAAATTCCCATCATTAAGATAGGAAATAAAATTTTGATACGATGCATAACTCTAGAGCATTTTTTAAAAGTGAATGAAGGTAATAATCTGAAAAATAAATATGAAGTAGTTGCTGTATAATATAGCAAGGCTATGATACAATATAGACATCTAACAGAATAGTCCTTGCAGATGAAAGGAGCGTAAAATGGGCAAGGACTTACAAGGTAGAGAGTTACCAACTGGTATTATGCAAAGACCCAATGGAATTTATAGGGCACGATTCAAATATCAAAATGAGAAGTATACTTTAGATAATAAAAATTTGAAAATACTTATTGAACAAATGGAAGAATTAAAGTATGAAGTAAAGCATGGCATTCGTACAAAAGGTGATAATATAAGATTAAATGCATGGTTTGACATTTGGCTCAATACCCATAAGAAACGAAGCATAAAAGAAAGCACAATGGTACGTTATGATGATTTTTATCATAGATATATGGCAGAACAAATAGGGAAAAATAAACTAGTGGATTTTACCCCTATTTTGATTGAACGTTTACTTCAAAATATGGCTGATGAAGATTTCAGTACAAAAACAATTCGAGATGTGTATAACATCTTAAATGCTATGTTTAAATACGCTATGCACAATCGTATTATTTCATTTAATCCATGTTCAGGGGTAGAAGTCCCGAAAACAAAGAAAAAAGAGATTCGTGTACTAACGGTGGAAGAACAGCGAGAAGTCATGGAACAGGCAAAAGGACGATTACATAATAACATGTTAGAAGTTGCACTTGGAACAGGACTTCGTAGCGGAGAGTTAAGAGGATTAACTTGGTCGGATATTGATTTTCGTAAACGTGAAATATCTGTTAATAAAACTCTGGTTTATATTAAGGATATGGAAACAAAGAAATATATGTTTAAGTATCAAACGCCGAAAACAAAAAACAGTATACGAACGATTCCTATGCAGGAGAGTGTATATAAAGCATTGAAGCGGCAGAAAATCCAGTTAAAAGAAATGCAGTTGATGCGTGAAGAATGGAATAATTTAGATGGATTTGAAAATCTTGTTTTTCTCGGTAAGAATGGAAAGCCAATTTCAGAACGAGCATTTCAAGTAACATTGAATGGGATAGCAAAAGCAATCAATAAAGAGCGTGAGCGTATCGCAAAGAAGAATCAGACAAGTTTTGAACCCATCCCACACTTCTATCCACATGCACTACGGCATACATTTGCTACAAGATGTTTTGAAGCAGGAATTGATGCAAAAGTCGTACAAAAATTTCTTGGACACTATTCAATATCAATTACATTGGATTTATACACACATATCACAAATGAAAAAGCGAAAGAAGATATGAATAAACTAGAAAACCTTTATAAAAAAATAGTATAGATAGAATATTAAAAATTGCTAATATTGCATTTCGTTTAGATATAAAGTACGTCAAGGGTGCCCGAAAGGTGCCCTAACTGTAAATAGCAAGTACCTATGAACAGCGAAAACCCGCTAACCACAAGGGCTAACGGGCTTCGTTGTTTTATAGTTATCTAAAGGAATGAGAGTAAAGTGTGACATCTTGGGTCGCCCCAAGATGCCGTTACTTTATGAGGGGAGATAGTTGTTTATCAACTATCTGAGTATTAGTATACGGAATAAATGTGTCCAAAGTATGTTGAATCTATTAAAGAAATAGAAAAATTCTTATGAAATTCTTAAAACATGTCAGGATTTTGGAATCCGTATTGTATTCCCGGCATAGATCAGATTTGGATTTTGAATGTTGTTTAATGCTTGCAAAGTGGCAATAGTTGTTCCAAATCGCTGGGCAATTTCACTCAGCGTATCTCCGGATCGTATCACATAAGCGGTATATTGCGGGGCGGGTGGTTTCGGTTTCTGAGACAAATGATTTAGTCCTGCATTTTTTATAATAGAAGGATAATCAACAAAAACATAGTCCAGATCAACGTCCCCGGATATTCCGGCGATCTCTCCCTGACTTGTGAATTGCCACATCTGGCAGTCTGTATTATCCAGCTTGCTGTTATAAAAAGCGTACCACAGTGCATATCTTGAAGAAAGTGACAGAAGACGGTACGTTTTGAGGAAATTCCGGTTGCTGTAATACATTGCAAAATATCCGTTTTTTTCCATTCTGTCACAAAAATTCTGCACAATTTTCCCTACGGTTTCCGGTGTGAAAGCAACTCCGTTTTGTGCGGCATAGTTTACAGATGCCTGTTCAATATCGTAGCATACAGGATAATCGAGACGATAACCGGAGATTGCTTTGAGACAGCCATCAGCTTCCTGGCGTGCAATCTCCGGAGTCAGGGCATAGCAGAACCAATAGACTCCGATCGGGAGACCAATCCGGTTACATTCTGAGGCATTGCGTTTAAATTGTGGATCAATCGTGTTAAAACCATAGCCGGCACGGAGCATGGCAAACTGATACCTGCGGCTTTGACCTTTTCCCAATCTACATTTCCTTGAAATTCGCTGACATCCAGTCCTTTTATTTGCATTATATAATCCTTTCATAAAATATAAAAACGGGTTTCTTATGTTTATTATCATAAACATAAACTAAATTTCTGATTATCTTTTCATAAGTTCTTACAACACCGATATATCCCTGTTTTACTGGCTTTGTCGGTGTTTTCCTTTTGGCAGATACTTCTTATAACCCCTCATAACTCCGCACCTTTTGTCCTTTTATCGTAGTAAATTTCGTTGTAAATCACTACGCTATCAGGCTTCGCATTTCCATGTTTGCCCCTGTCTGTGAAGCATGGGCGTACAGGTTCAGCGTTATCATTATGCTGGAATGCCCCATAATATATTGCAGGTTCTTTGGGTTCATGTTCTTCTGTGCTAATCGTGTACAAAACGTATGTCTTAATATATGCGGTGTTATCTTTGGCAAAGGTTCTTCATGGTACTTGTTGTATTTCCTTACGATATTCTTCAATGCAGAAGTATAATTGCAAGCCACCATAGGCATACCTTTCTGATTGAGAAACAGGAAATTGCGGTAACCGTCAATCTGAATGCTTTTTCCAGTTTTTCTTTTCAACACTCTTTGCAACGCTTTTCCAGCTTCTTCACTCATAGGAACTTTCCTTATTCCGCACTTTGTTTTCGGCGTTTCTATGTAATATCCCTCTTGATTGCGTAAGAGCTGGTGGTCGATATTGATTGTATGGTTTTCAAAGTCTAAATCCCTTGCTGTCAGTCCGCATAATTCCGATATTCGCAAACCTGTTTTCAGTAGTATCAATATATCATCATAATACTTCTGATAGACCGTATCCTGTTGAAGAAAGGTCAGTAAATGTTCTTCCTGTTCTTCGCTTAATGCCTGTCTACTTTCGCTGTCGTCCTCAATCACTTCGCTTAACTGAAAATCAAAAGGGTTCTTCCTAACATAATCGTCCTCGATTGCCATGTAGAAAGAAGCCTTTAAGGAACGCTTATAGTTACTGATTGTTTTAAAGCTGTACCCTTTTTCTTTCATTCGGACTGCCCACTCTTTAGCGTCAGACGGTTTAATGCTGTCTATGCTTCGAGAACCCAGCCTGTCCTGTTCCAATGCGTCCATGAGGTACTTTCGCCCTGTCTGTGTGTTTTTCTTGACATTGCTTCTTTGTGCTGTCTTTTTGGCATACAGCTCGCATAAGGTCATTTTCTTGCCTTTGGTATCTATTCCGTCCTCTAAATCACGCTGTATCTCCCGTTCTTTTTCCCTAAGGATATAGCATCACGCTTTCCTTTTGGAACTCTGTCCGTAGGCACAAGTTTCCATGAATACACAACCTTTGTTTCGCCTGCACGATTAACATATTTATACATATATCTGCCGTCTGTTCTCTGGCTCTCTCCAGTCCTTAAAATGCGACCTTTGTTATCCCGTCTTTTTTCTGACATCTTTCAAAACTCCTTTCAAAGCTGAAAGAGCCTTGTTACGACATATGCTTATCATATCACGCACAAAGCTCTTTTGCATTAGATTTCTTCCAATTTATCAATCAGATGTTCCAGTTTCTTTTTCTTAATCAGCATACGGTTTCCGTTCATCACAACACATTCTTCTTTGTATTCATTTGCAATACGGCGGAGCTTGTTTTCGCCGATACGGAAATAGCTGGACGCTTCCTCAATCGTCATTAGGTAGCGTTCCCATAATGGCATACTGAAATCATACATAAGACTGCACCTCCTTTCTTTTTGATTTTTAAGCAGTCTGACGGCTTTATCATCGCCCACAGGAGTTCCACCTCTGCATAGTCCTTATGTAGCCGTACCCATTGCGTGCGACGCTCTGAACGTTCAAGCTGTGGCTGTACGGGAGTATCATTATCAGACAGGACAGGTCATGGCAATAAAAGGGGATAAATCTTTTACATGGACGCTGACAGTTTCCGCTCGCTTCACAGGGAAAAGGTCATGGCGTATCAGCTCCAACGGCTCGCTGTCTGCCTAACGTATCAGACTGCTTTATTTACTTGTCAAAGAACGGTCAAAAAAAGAAAATCGTCTTTCCTATATACCGCGTTGGAAAAGAGCAGAAGCGTAACCAATATTCAAAACTTTTTCTCTTTTCACTACATATTTGTACAGCAAACGTCCAGTTGCTAAGTTGAAATAAAAATAGTTGAAATCTCTTTTCCTGCACCATATAGGGTAAACAAATATCGGTTTGCTAAGTTGATGATGAAAAAAATCGGTTTTTCTTTTCACACCTTAACTACCCATGCACCACCGTTACTGCCAACAATGGAATGAAAGATTTTCTTTGCACCATATAGGGAACGGCAACTGCCAAATGTTAAGTTGAAAATGAAAAGATTTTCTTCTTTTCATACCAACACTCAAGCGTTACTACCTGTTTGAATACAAATTGAAAATAGTTTTTCCTCTTTTCATAGAACACTGTCCACTAATCATGAATTTCCGTCATATTTCTCAAAAAAGTTTAGATTTTCTCAACTTCCACTTCATATAGGGAATAAACACCTTGTTTTGTTGCAGATTTCTAAAATCTTCTTTCACTCCATATAGGGAATGGAAACCTCGATTTAATGAGTAATTTTGAAAAAAAGTTAGATTTCCTTTTCTCGCACCATATCTGTACGCAAGTAGCTGTTTTGTTGCAGATTTTTTGAAGAAATTAAAAAATACCGTCATTCTCTTGTGGAACAGCGGTATCTATACGTTCTTCTATGGTTGATTTTTCTAATTGTAATAAGTGTTTATGCTTGTCTTTGAGTTCTGCCTGCTCAATCATATCTTTCAGTATCGTTGTATGATTTTCTCTGTCTAATGCCTGCACCATTTTTATGGTCGGTGCAACCTGTCTTTGTAGCCAATGCAATGCCTTTTGCAAGGTGTAAGGCTCTGGTTTTGTAGTTAAGCGTATCGGTTCTCTGTTATCCCCTACAAACCACGCCCAATCCTCATTCATTTTCCATTGACTTTTCGGTTTATCGTCCTCTCTATCTACAAAGCGGACATAATGATTGATGATAGAAAAAGCAGTACGTTCAGCGTCCCGATAAGTCAGTAAGTCTACAACCGCATAATAGGCTCTCTCATTCTTCATGCGTATTTCAAAACGGTTCTTAATCTCGGTATCTTCAATTTCTGTACCATTCTTGACATACTGTTCATAGTTTTTTTGATAAGCACACATATATAGTTCGCTACTTGTTGAGCCAAGATATAAGGTTTCGCCTGTATTCTTTGGCATATCATCACCACATTTTTCTGTACTGCCATAATTTTTCTGTTTACGGAAATAGGAAACACATTCCCCAGCCATATATTTTTCCTTTAGTTTTGGAATATCTAATATTCCTGCTCGGTCATTGATAGCCAAATCAAGCCGTTTCATCACACCGCCAGCCGTCATGCAATCAAGCATAAAATCATACCATGAGCGTTCCTGTGCCAGCAGATAACTTTCCAGTTGCCGACAGCCTTTCCCTTTCAGTTCTAATAGAATTCCTAAATGCTCCTGCATGGAACACATGACATTGATGTCGCCAAGCACATATTTGCTTTCATACCCGTATTTTCCATAATCTTCATACAGCATATAATCGGCTTTCAGTTGCAGTACATCACGGATAATTTTTAATGCGTCCGTAGTAGGAAAGCGGACACGAAAGTAATCAATCAGTAGGAATAATGGCTCTCGTGGATTGAAACGCTCAATCCGTTTTTCTAATGTTTCTTTCAGTTCTTGTGTCAATGGAAGTTTGCCTTTTTCAATGCGGTTATAATACTCACGGCTGATACCACAGGCAACCGCAAGCCTTGTTTGTGTTACTCCGTATTCTTCACGTTTTTGCCTTAATTCTTCAATAAAGTTTTTATCATTCATTTTAAAATTCCTCCAATCAAAAAAGGCAACTACCGTATCTTGATAATTGCCTGTTAATAAAAAATCTGTATAAAAAAAGCAGTCAATCCTAAGACCAACTGCTCTGATTGTAATGAAGTGCTTGTATTTTCTTTATCACTTCTTGTCTGTAATTTTCAATATCTAAAACTCTTTTTTTACCTACCATTAAATACATAATCGGAAAATCAATTTTTTCAAATTTTCAATGCAATAATAGTTCGTCCAAAACGCAAAACAATTCTCAATATTCCCATTGCTAAATATAAATATTAATATATCAGTAAATCGACCGTTCACACTATTGTTGTATTTTATATATGCTACCAATTTTTAAATGAGGCAAATAATACACTTCTACTTTTTCCCCTTCTTTCAAGTTCTTGTGAATAAATCCTATATCAAGTTTTTCTTTTGTTATTTCATTTTCAATAATAACAGAAAAATCCCCATGAGATGTTTTATCCACTTCTACTATTTTTCCTATTACATGTGGATATTGATTTTTTAAAACAAATGGTAAATCTCTTATCCCTGATACTCCAATTGTACAAACACATATCCCCGAAAAATAATTCCTGCAATATAAAAGCATGTTTGGAAATATTGTATTTTGGGATTTTTAGATAACTGTTCCTTAGATAATTTCTCTTTATACTTTTTGGTTACTAAGTTATATAACATGTTAATAAACACAATACAAACTATTATTATACCAATATAGTAAAAAATAACTTTGTAAATATTCATATTTATATTTTCCTCTATAAGATTATTTTATGTGAAATAGATACTTTTTATATCACACCTTATAAAATGCAGTTTTACCTTGTAAATATAGCGTTTTCCGTTTATAAATGTCCATTGTCTTTTGTTTTTTCTGCCCCCCTTGTTAGATAACGGGGGCTTAATCTTCGCTCGCCACAAGCTCGCTCACAGACGAAGTGAACCAGACACTCGCCAGCAAGCTGGCGTGGCTCTATGTCTTCGACCGCCACCGCGTCTGGATCACTCCACCTGCCCAACTAATAATATCACATTACCAAAAGAGAAAAATTGTATGTTATTTATCTTCTAAATTTTATAGGATAGATAATACAAGCACTTAATGCTATAACAAATAATGAAACTAATATAAACAATCAAAATATAACAAAATCCATAATATTCCTATATAGATAAGTTTTGCATAAATATAGTGATACGATAACCTAAAATTTTAGGATTTGTTTTTTTGATTGCTTAACTCTTTTGGTTCTAGAACAATAATCTCTTTTCCCTCTTTTTCCATTCGTTTTATGAAATTGTCGAAGTGGTCTGTCATAGCATCAACAAAAAATGCTTTTTTCTTTCTTCCATTAATGTACACATTCATACCACCACGTTTCATTTTACAATATGATATATCCGATATTTTCCAATGACTTTTAAATAGAAATACCTTTATAACAGTAACATCATTGTCGTCTACACAAATATCCCAAACGCCCTTGAGTGGTGCAATCATTCCCAAAAACATCAGTCCTAAAAGAGCAACAACTATAATCATAATAAAGGTATTTTTCTTAAATATTTCAGGTTCGTCTATTAGTGCAAATACCATTGCACCAATCACAAAAATAGCTCCAACAGCACAAACTATACTTACATCAGTTATTGTCCTAACCGTAAATTTTTTTAAGGATTGTGTTTGCTTATGATTTCTTCTTTGCATTATGTCCAAAACAAATAAAACAATATATGTTGTTATAATTGCTCCTATATATTTCATACAGTATCCCCTCCAAAACCTCTAGTCTCTATTTATTAGAGTATATCATCAAAAAATCAAGTAGTCATTATTTTTCTGCTATCCGTCACAATATTTTTTATCCCATGTCTTATCAAGAGAGCAAGCATTGCTTACGCAACAAGCTCTTGACAATCCATGTTCTAAAAAAATGGTAGATAATCAAGCAGAAAAAGGACACTTTATGCTATGTTACAGCAACAAAAAGACATCTCATATCTTGTATGAAATGCCATTTTGTTTTTTTTATGTTATTTTCTTTGTCGTATCAAGGTTCTTTCAATCGTAGTAAATTAGTGGTAAATTTCTTTTGTATTTTCATTCATATTGCTTAAAGTCCCTGTATTTATGCAGATAATCAGATTTTTAATCTTTTTTTTATATGAAAAAATGAGGAATATGTGCAGAGTAGCAGTGATTGTTTTTCATAAGGATTATAACGGCATTGTTACAAACAGAAATGAAATCGAATTAAGAATTTCCTAAGATTTTCCCCAATGGCTCTTAAAAAAATGAGAATATCATGTATACTGTAAAGGAGGTGATGAAAATGTATAGTATTTTAGTTTGTGATGATGATAAAGAAATAGTAGAAGCAATTGAAATATATCTTACACAGGAAGGGTATCAGGTTCTGAAGGCTTATGATGGGATGCAGGCATTAAAGATGCTGGAGACGGAAACGGTGCATCTTTTGATTCTGGATGTTATGATGCCGCGTCTGGACGGGATCAGGGCGACTTTGAAGATCCGTGAAACGAACAGTATTCCAATTATCATTTTATCGGCAAAATCTGAAGATGCGGATAAGATTCTGGGGTTGAATATCGGAGCGGATGATTATATGACAAAACCATTCAATCCACTGGAGCTGGTTGCAAGAGTGAAATCTCAGCTTCGTCGTTACACACAGCTTGGCGGGAATGTGAGTAGTACGCAGGAGACGATTTATGAGGTTGGCGGCCTTCGGATCAATGATGATCTGAAAGAAGTAACGGTAGACGGAGAAATGGTGCGCCTTACTCCGATTGAATACAATATTTTATTGCTTTTGATGAAGAATCAGGGAAGAGTATTTTCGATTAATCAGATTTACGAATCCATCTGGAATGAAGATGCAATCGGAGCGGATAATACGGTAGCAGTACATATCGTCATATCCGGGAGAAGATTGAGATCAATCCAAAGGAACCGCGATATTTGAAAGTGGTATGGGGAGTAGGATATAAGATCGAGAAATTATAGAAGGGAGTTTTTCATGAGTAAATGGTATAAAAGTGCGCTTGTAAAAGGCATTTTGATCTTTCTTTCTGTTCTTTCGGCAATTACGGCACTGCTGAGTCTGGTGATTATTTCCACATATTCTGTAAGTGTAAAAGAAATCTGGAATAAAAAGCCGACAGAGTATACAGATTCCAAAGAATTTGAGAATCAGATGTGCCGGGCTACGATGGATGTTTTAGGTCAGATTTCCTATGAAGATATTTTCGAGACAGATGGAAAATATAATCCGGATAAGCTGATCGATATCATGCAGTATGGATATAACGGAAGGCACTATGATGAAGAGACGGAAAGACTGCGGTATAAACTCTCGGATCTTCAGAAATGGAGTGAGGAGTATCAAAATAACTATGCAACGCAGGAAAATCCCATCGTTGTCTGTCAAAAAGCAGATAAAACCTATCATTACTATTACTGGGATGAATTTTTAAGTCTGCTGAAAAAGAAAACGCTGACAGTGGATATAGATGGATATACATCTGATGAGATTGTAAATGCACTGGCTTCTGGAAATGTGAGTCTCAGTCAATTTGCCGGACATGATATTCTGGATGAAAAAGGCGAGACGGTGTACCGGGATTTCTGGGGATTTAGTGGTGCCATTGAAGAAGAGGCGCGGCCGGATGGAGGAAATAATATTCTGGATGTTGTAAATCAGACGCCGCAGCTGAATGGAAAGCTGAGTGAAGTGTATGCACAATTGGGCAGCATCCTGTCAAATCTTTATTATGATTTCCAGTCTTATCAGAACAGTGCAGAATGGACAGAGGGAAATACAAACTTTGCCTATATTTTTGTTGATAAAGAAACAAAGTTTATACAAATCGCAAGGAATATCAGGATTACAACAGTGTAAAAGAAAATATCTCAGATATTCAGAAAAATGCGAAGTATATGATTGTTCAGCCAAAGCTTTCTGATTTTAAGACCAATATGGATATCACAGCAAATGACTGGAAGGAGTTTGTAAAGTCACAGCGCAGAAACAGCAACGGTGATTTTATTTTTGCAGCGGCAGTAGATACCAGGTTTTCAATACAGGATTCTTTTTATCTGGATAAGAAATTATATGATGAATATGCACCTTATATCAATCGTGCGGTGATCCTGCTCGGTGCGGCAGTATTACTGATAATCGTGAGTTTGATATGCTGACAGTGATCGCCGGAAGAAACAACCGAAGTGACGGAGTGCGTTTGAATGTATTTGACAGATGGAAAACGGAGCTTGCAGCAGTGTTTGTGATTGGGATCTGGATAATTCCGATGATGTTCTGGATGAATAATGGGAATATGGCCTCGGGTATTTTGCAGAAAGTACGGATTTGATGACTGCAACGATCGGATATTCTTATGAATATGCATCCGGATATGTTCCGACAATGCAAGATATGATCCAACTTGCATGTACAGCGGCTTATACCATGATCATGTTCCTGGTCGGATATCTGAGCCTGGTCCGCAGGATAAAAGCGGGAACGATGTGGAAGAACAGCGTATTGTATGCGTTTTGCAGATTCTTTAGAATATTCTGGAGAAACAGAAATGTGGTGTGGAGAATGGTTGTATCAGGGGTGATACTGATTGGAATCCACTGGATGCTGGCATTATTCAGAACGCCGGGATTTGTGCTGATCACGCTGGCAGCAGATGCATTCATTGTGTATTATCTGGTATTGAATGCGATTGCAAAGAATAAAATCATAAAAGGAATCAAAGCAGTTGCAGGAGGAGATCTGGAATATCAGATTTCTCTGGAACATCTCAGAGGAGAACAGCGTGAAGTAGCAGAAATGCTGAATGATATCGGAACCGGATTGCAGAAGGCTGTGGAAAAAAGCGTGAAAAGCGAGCGTCTGAAAACGGATCTGATCACAAATGTATCTCATGATATCAAAACACCGCTAACTTCCATTATCAATTACGTGGATATCCTGAAACGATCCAATATTGAAGATCCTAAGATACAGGGGTATCTGGAAATTTTGGAGGCAAAAGCACAGCGTCTGAAAACATTGACAGAGGATGTTGTAGAAGCATCCAAGGTGAGCAGCGGGAATATCAATCTGCAGTTGATGGATGTCAATCTGGTAGAGATGATGAATCAGACGACGGGAGAGTTTGCAGAAAAATTTGAACATAAGAATCTGGAGCTGATTCAGACACTTCCAAATGAGCCGGCGATTATTCATGTAGATGGAAGAAGAATGTGGAGAGTATTGGAAAATCTTTATAATAATGCGGCGAAGTATGCAATGCCGGGGACGAGAATTTATGCAGATCTGCGCACTGATAAGGATGAAGTGATATTTTCTTTGAAAAATGTTTCGGAGTATCCGCTCAATTTCTCAGCAGATGAACTGACAGAACGTTTTATTCGCGGTGATATTTCAAGGAGTACCGAAGGAAGCGGACTGGGATTATCGATTGCGAAAAGTCTGGTACAGATGCAGGGCGGAAAACTGGAATTATATCTGGACGGAGATCTTTTTAAGGCGACAGTTCGTTTTAGAAAAGCAGATAAAAAAGAACAAGATTCATGTTTTTTCAGAGAGAATTCTGAAGAAGAGTAGGAGAGGCGGGAATTTTTCCCGTCTTCTTTTAATTTAAGACTTGTTTTATTGCACGAGACTTTATTTTGTTTTACAATAGTTACTGTTCACACATAGCTTATATAGAAAACAAATGACAAGGGGAATCGCATGGAAACGATCAAAAAATTATTATCAGATATTTTAAATATAGAATTTGTTCAGGCAGTTTTGAGCAATCCGAGGAAAAAAGAGGGAATTTTAAAGGTAAAGGTTCGGCCGATCGAGAAAAAAGGCAATTTATTTTTTCAACTGGAGTCTTTTACAAAAACACAGGCCTTTCATGAGAATCTGGACCCGATTTCGGCACGAGACCGATTGCTGGAATATATGGAAGAATTCCGGCAGATGCAGGCATCTACAGTGCATATGAATTACACTGTTTTAGTGAGCAAAAAAGGCAAGGTAACCATTCAGAAAAAAGCGTCAAAAGGCAGTGTAAGACCGGTAGAATTGTCACATAATAGAAGTAAGAAATATATTTTAGAGGAAGGAATTCCGGTTCCATTTCTCCAGGATCTGGGTGTGATGACAAAGGATGGAAAAATTGTACATTCCAGATTTGATAAATTCCGGCAGATCAACCGGTTTTTGGAATTTATTGAGGATATTCTTCCAAAACTTGAGAAAGACAGAGAGATCACGATTCTGGATTTTGGATGTGGAAAATCGTATCTGACATTTGCCATGTATTATTATCTGCATGTTCTGAAGGAATACGATATCCGTATCATCGGGTTAGATCTGAAATCGGATGTCATTCATCATTGTAATGAGTTAAGCCGCAAATATGGATATGACAAACTGGAATTTCTGGTGGGAGATATCGCGGATTATGAAGGTGTCAGAGAAGTGGATATGGTTGTGACGCTTCATGCCTGTGATACAGCGACAGATTTTGCACTTGCCAAAGCGGTGGGATGGAATGCGAAGGTCATCCTGTCGGTTCCATGCTGTCAGCATGAATTGAATGGCAGATGCAACGGGAAGGAGCCGGATATGATAAGCTGGCGCCGATTCTGGATTATGGTCTTTTAAAAGAGCGGTTTGCGGCGCTTCTGACAGACGGACTTCGAGCGAAATATTTGGAGCAGTCTGGTTATGAGACTCAGGTTCTGGAATTTGTCGATATGGAACATACGCCGAAAAATATTCTTCTGCGTGCAGTAAAGACGAATCAGGCAAAACAGGGGAGTGAAAGCCAGGTTTGGGAGTGCAGGAAATTTTTGGGGATTGACCCAATGCTGGGAGTGTTATTAGATAAGGGGACAGAATCATGAAAAAAAGAATGAGAAAGGCAGGAATACTCCTTGTAGTATTTGTGGCAGCAATTTTTGTCAGCAGTCTGTTTATGAACAATGGTGTAGACGATCAGATCATCGATCTGGGAGATCCTACACTTCCGAGAATCTCATTTCAAAAGGAAGGCAGGACTGTGAATGCTCTGGCCGGCTATGTAAATGAGATGGATGTTACGGCAATGCGGGACACCATTACACCCCTGGAGGCAAACGGAACACTTCAGATACAGATTGAAGAGTTTGGAAATAAAATCACAGGCGTTGAATATAAAGTGTATTCGCTGAATGGAGAGGAAACCTATCTGGAAGGCAAACAGAAGGATATTTCTGATGAGACGATTTTGCTGGATCTGAAAAAAGGTCTTCCGGATGAAGTTTCAGAAGCTGTTCTGGAAGTGATTCTTTCCATGGAGGAGGAACAGGCTCACTTTTATACCAGAATTACAAGACCGGATGAACTTTCTTTAAAAGAATGTCTGGATTTTGCCCAGGATTTTCATGCAAAGACGCTGGAAAAAAACAGTCAGGAGGAATTGAAAAACTATCTTGAAACGAGTGCAGAAGGGGACAATACAACTTACCAGACTGTTACCATCCATTCTGATGCAGATCATGTGACATGGGGAAATCTGAGTCCGCAGGTGGTTGAGGAACCGGAGTGGAGCATTAAAGAGAGCAATTCCGTCTATACGTCGCTGCTTGCACAGTATCAGGTGACATGTGCCGGAGATACGGGAGAGATCGAGACGTATGATGTCCGCGAGTTTTTCAGGATTCGCTACGTGCAGGGGGAAATCTACCTTTTGGATTATAATCGGAAGATGGAACAGATTTTTGATGCAAATCAGAAAGTGCTGGATCAGAACGGGATTCTTCTGGGTATAGCATTGTCCGATATATTGTATGAAACAAATTCGTCAGGAAATATTGTTTCTTTCGTGAGAAATGGAAATTTATGGACATACAATGTAAAGCAGAATGAGCTTGCACAGGTATTCAGTTTTAGCAATATCGAAGGAAATGATGCTCGGAGCAGGTGTGACCAGCATAATATCCGGATCATCAGTGTGGAAAAGAATGGAAGTACTGCGTTTGCAGTTTATGGGTATATGAATCGCGGAGCACATGAGGGAGAAGTCGGAGTTGATATTTACTATTATGATATTGAAAAAAATGTAGTACAGGAAAAAGCGTTTATTCCAAGTACAAAATCATTTGCAATCGCAGAGGAAGAGCTTGGAAAAATGGTGTATTACAATCAGGATCAGAATCTTTTGTATATTCTGGCAGGCGGAAAGTTTTACAAGATAGATCTGACAAAGGATGAGCAGACAGTGTTGGCAAAAAATCTGGAAGAAGGGCAGTATACGGTGTCTGCAGACGGGCATTTGATCGCATACCAGACGTCAGGAACGATCAATACCGCACAGGAAATCAAGGTATTGAATCTGAAAACAGATGAAGAAAATGCTATAGCCGCAAAATCAGGGGAAGCAATCAGACCGCTTGGATTTATCGGATCAGATTTTGTGTATGGATATCTGCGGCAGGAAGATGTCGGTCATACGGCAGCGGGAGGGAACTGTTCCCGATGTATGAGCTGGAGATCAGAAATTCAGAAAATGAAGTGATGAAGACATACTCAGCAGATAAGATTTATATATCCGATGTATTTATTGAAGAAAATATGATGACTCTGAACAGGGTTGTAAAATCAGGAGAGACTTATACAGTTACCAGTCAGGATTATATCAGCAGTAACGAAGAAAAGAAGACAAAAAGTATAACTCTGGAAGCTTTCAGTACAGATTTAAAAGAAAAGCAGATGCGGCTGACTTATGAAAAAGGAATTTCCGATACTGTTCCTAAAATCCTGCGTCCGAAGCAGGTGGTGGGGAAAAAGCCGATCACGATCACGCTGAATGACAAGTCGAAGTCTGAAAAGTACTATGTATATGGAATGGGAGAACTGGTTGCGATTTACGATAAGGCGGCTTATGCAATTCAGAGAGCAGAGCAGATTTCGGGAGTAGTAATCTCATCAGAACAGGCATATGTATGGGAAAAAGGCAACAGAGATCTGGTTTATGATACAGAGACAGCACCGTTTGGAAATGGAGAAGGAAAGACCTCTCTTCAGACCTGTGAAGAGGTGATGGCAGCGTATAATGCCCAAAAAGTAGACCTGACCGGATGTAGTCTGGAACAGGTTCTGTATATTATCAACAAGGGCCTTCCGGTCATTGCGATGACAGATGCCAATCATGCGATCCTGCTGACAGGATATAGTATGACGGATATCACTTACATCGATCCGGATACAGCATCCCAAAATACAGTTTCGATTGAACAGATGAGCGCTATGATAGCAGGAAGTGGAAACACGTTTATCGGTTATATGAAATAACAGAAAAAGGAAGAAGTCTTTGAGAGAATTTATTCTCTGTGAAAGAACTTCTTCCTTTTTGTTACTGACGGAAAATAACTGTCTTATATTTATTCAGAGCGGTGTAGACAATCATACCCAATATTCCACATGAGAGAACTTCACCAATTCCCACGGTAAGCATCTGGAATGGAATTGGAAGCAGAATCTGATATCCATAATAAAGAACAAATGGAATCAGAACTGTATTTGCAATGATCGGCGGCAGTGGTGCGAGCCATTTGCTGCGGTTTCTCAGAAGATAGGTGAAAATAGCACCGAGCAGAGTTGCCATGCTTCCGACAATAATGTCAGGAAGAATTGCGCCTCCTAAAATATTTCCGATCAGACATCCCACAAAGAGTCCGGGAATTGCAGCCGGAGTGAAGGCGGGCAGGATGGTCAGTGCTTCTGCGATACGAAACTGAATCTGTCCGAAACTGATCGGGGCAAATACGATGGTCAGGACCACATAAATCGCAGCGATCATTGCTGACTGTACCAGAAACAGTACGCTGATTGTTTTTTCTTTTTTCATAGATCAAAATCTCCTTTAGTTTTATTTTACGTGTGGAAGGTCTCGAACACACGATAGTTGATTGCTGGAAATGCCTTAAATACGCCACTTTCAGCAGGTGGAATTGTAGCACAGACAAGCGTAAAAATCAAGCTGTACCCACAATTTACCCACAATGAGAATAAAAGCACTCGATCCGGGGAGTGCTTTCATTTATTTTGTTTAGCTTTAGCTCGGCGTCTTCTTTGCGCCATGCGGTCATTGCAAGTATCAGAAGCCGGAGACATTGAACAGGATGCAAGCATTATCATTTTGTTGTGGAATCTGGACAATGAGGATAAGACCAGGAAAGGTCTGAAAGTGGATAAGAACCGGCAGGGAGAACTAGGGAAGATTGTATACCGCTTTGATGGAAATGAAATGCGATTCCAGGAAACAGAAGAGGAACTCAAAAGCAAAGATGGATTCAAGACGGTACGGACACCGACACCGTTTGATTAAAAGATGGGCAGCGTAAAATTATTAAAAGGCAGTGAAGAATTTGAAATGTTTCAGGACTATTGGAAAATGATGCAATCAGTCTGGAGCGTAGAGAACACAAAGGAATACTGGGAGAAAGTAGTAGAAGATACCGACAGATTTTACAGGAAGTACCAGACAGAGTTCTCGAAAGAATTAGCACTGGCACTTGCAAACGAATTGGAAAGGAAAGCGAAACATGAAGCAGAGCAGACTACTGTTCAAGAAAGAATGGGTATCCATTTTGGCAGATGCAGGGGAACGAGTTGGGGAGAATGAAGAAACATTCCATGAGGTGGAAGGGGAACTGATAGAGTTTCGGGAAACATCGGGAATTGTAGTTTTAAAGGGCGGCATCCTTGCGTCAGTTCCAATGTATCGAATTCAAATGTTAGAAGCGTAGGAGGAAAACAAAGTATGAGCAAATTATTTTTTGAAATGACAGAAACAGAAGCACAGTTACAGAATATTTTAAACAGTCTGGAATATGCGCAGTACCAGATGTCAACCGGGATCAACGGATACGGCAACGGCACTATGACAAGAGAAGAGCATCAAGAAACAGAGCGGAGCGTGCGGAGTTTGTTAGTGGTAGCTATGAGCGGTATACAGAAGCTGATCGGAGAGTATGCATCACTGGAAGAAGATGGACTGTTGCCAGAAATGGCAGCGGAAGAAATCATGCAGATCAATGCAGAAAGCGTGGATCAGTACGAAGCAATCCAGAAAGCCTTCCGGCTTGGAATGGAGAAAGCGAAGTCAGAGAATGTTGTAGAACATCCGGTATATGGATCAGAGGACATGGAAGAGTTGAGACAGTGCGTTTTGATCGATCTGGAAGATTGCATGACAAAAGACCGGGAGACCGGAGAAAAGGGAGAAGCTCTTTGCATGACGTTCCAGAACGAAGAAGGGAAGTATATTATTATCAAGCACACTATAACAAACTTATTTTTCATCTTTAAGGCGTAATAAAAGAGGTCTTGGAATAAAGGAATCTGATGTATTTTCCATCAAATTGTTTTATCCTGAGACCTCTTGTGTTATCATATGGTTTTGTAACCATGAAATTAAGAAAGCAGAAACCTCCCCTACCAAAGTTTAGTTTCTGCCTTCACCTAAACATAGCT
>ENA-OQCK01000322-OQCK01000322.1-human-gut-metagenome-genome-assembly--contig:-NODE-322-length-27760-cov-22.291789_pt1 | contig 27760 bp, 19 predicted proteins | sample MGYA00242498_ERZ504578 | MGnify/ENA primary metagenome ERZ504578 (study PRJEB26092, sample SAMD00036229) | human gut metagenome | host: Homo sapiens | study: EMG produced TPA metagenomics assembly of...
GGCTTGTACACAGAATCAGAAGATTGAATGGCCGCAAGTGACTAACGAGACCAAGCCTTGGACGCGATGGTGGTGGGAAGGCAATGCGGTCAGGACTACTGATTTGGATACGGTTATGCGTAAGTACCAGGAGGCAAATCTGGGGGGATTGGAGATCACTCCTATTTATGGAATACATGGTTATGAGGACCGCTTTAAAGATTTTCTTTCTCCGGAATGGGTTGATTTGTTTCTGTATACTTTGCAGGAAGCAAAGCAGTTGGGGTTAGGTATTGATCTGGCTAATGCTTCGGGATGGCCGTTTGGAGGACCTTGGGTCACTCCCGAAGATGCGTGCAAGACGGTGGCTTATAAAACTTATCAATTGAAAGAAGGTGAACAATTGGGTGAACCTGTCCGGTATAAAGAAGAAGGTTTTGTCAGATTGGCAGGGCATACTCCGGTAAAACTGGCGGATTTGAAAGAACCAGTCAGTGCGAATGCTGATTTACGGACATTGGCATTGGATCAGGTACGATATAAAAAGGAACTGCCTTTGATTATAGTAACCGCTAATAGTGATAAAGGTGAATGTCTCGACTTGACTTCAAAAATAAAGCCGGATGGTACATTGGACTGGACGGCTCCTCAAGGTGACTGGACTATTTGTGCTCTGTTCCAAGGTCATCATGGGAAAATGGTAGAACGTGCAGGGCCTGGTGGTGAAGGTGATGTGATAGATCATTTTTCAGCTTCGGCCATTGATCATTATCTCAGTAAATTCGATGAGGCTTTTAAAGGAAAGGATATCAGTTATCTGAGGTATTATTTTAATGACTCTTATGAAGTGGACGATGCAAGAGGCGAGTCGAATTGGACTCCTGCTTTTTTTGAAGAATTTCAGAAGTATAGAGGATATGACTTGCGTCAACACTTACCTGCATTGTTAGGTATTGACACACCAGATAAAAATGCAAGAGTGTTATATGATTATAGACAAACCATAAACGATTTATTGATAAATCATTATTCTATTCGTTGGCAACATTGGGCGGCAAAACAAGGAAAGGGTATAAGGAATCAGGCTCATGGCTCTCCTGCCAATATTCTGGATTTGTATGCAGTAAGTGATGTGCGAAATAGAGGGGCGTGATTTAGTCAGTATAAAAGCAGCTCCGTCTGTAGCTCATACGGAAGGAAAGAAACTCTCATCTTCAGAAAGTGCGACTTGGTTGAATGAACATTTTCAATCGAATCTGGGAGATGTAAAGAAAGCGCTTGATCTTTTCTTTTTGGGGGGTGTGAATCATATTTTTTATCATGGTACTTGTTTTAGTCCACAGGATGCTCCTTGGCCGGGATGGTTATTTTATGCGGCAGTCCATTTTCATCCGAATAATCCGTTTTGGGAGGATTTTAAATATTTGAATCAGTATGTTACTCGCGTGCAGTCATTTTTACAGGATGGCACTCCTGACAATGATGTTCTTTTATACTATAACATAGCCGATGTGATGTCTGAGCAAGGGAACAGAAGCCTTCAACACTTTAGCGGATTGGATCGTAATATGTTGGAATCTTCGGTCAGAGAAAGTGCGGTAACTTTAACAGAGAATGGTTATGCATGGGATATGATTTCTGACAAGCAACTTCTTAAAACTAATATTGAGAAAGAAATGATTGTAACGCCTGGTGCCGCATATAAAACCGTTCTTGTTTCGGCGGCGCAATATATTCCTTATGAAACAATGGAAAAACTGATGGCTTTGGCTGATGAAGGTGCTACCGTTGTGTTTTATAAGGGAATTCCTCAAGATATGGCCGGAATGATTCTTTCGGAAGAAAAACAGGCTCATTTTAAAGAAATGCTGGATGCTTTGGACTTTCATGCTGAAGGTGCTGTTAAATGTGCTCGTGTAGGTAAGGGGAAGGTTTGTTTGTCAGATGATATTAATGCTCTGATGAATGAGGCGAATGTGGGTGCTGAGAAAATGTATCAGGCAGGTCTGCAATGTATCCGAAGAAATAGTGCGACGGGAAAATATTACTTTATAGAAAATAGTAGCGACTGTAAAATAGAGGATTGGATTCCACTTCGTACAGAAGCTCGGAGTGCGGCGATTTTTAATCCAATGACTGGTGTTAGTGGTTTGGCTGCTATGAAACGCAATGACGGGCAAACAGATGTTTACCTGGAATTGAATCCGGGTGAAACTGTCATTGTATCAACTTCCGGTCAGCATTTTACAGGGGATGCCTATGCTTATTATCAAAATGCAGGTGAGCCAAATCCTGTTTCCGGCAGTTGGACTGTTTCTTTTGTTCAAGGAGGTCCTCAACTTCCTGCTTCTATAACGGTTGACAGTTTGGGCTCATGGACTGATTTTGTAGGGGATGAATATAAAGCTTTTTCTGGAACAGCCGTTTATACGACTACTATAAATAAGGTGCCTGTAGCAGATGTGATCAAATTGAACCTTGGAACTGTGGCAGAAAATGCATCTGTCTATTTGAATGGAGAATATATAGGTACAGTGATTGACTCTCCTTATCAATTGTATATCCCTGCTGAAAAATTCAAAGGACAGGATGAGTTAGTTGTCAGAGTAGCCAACTCTATGGCGAATCGAATTGCTTATATGGATAAGAAGGGAGTGGACTGGAAGATTTTCTATAATGTAAATATGTCTGCAAGGAAAAAGGAAAATGTGAAGAATGGTATCTTTGATGCTTCTGATTGGGAACCAAAATCTTCAGGGCTATTGGGACCTGTAACGTTGACTCCAGCTATGGTGAAGCAATGAATTATATAGTCCTGATGTTGCAACCTATAGAATAAATGTTTCAGGGTATTTGTGTAATATATTGAGTATTAATGTGATATGTAAATATGTGCAACATGAATACCCTGAAATTTCGTTTTGAACGAATTTCTATATAAATGTATCTTATTCTATGGTAAGAGAGGGAACTTTATGCTAGTTTTGTAACAAACAATTTGAGATAGCTATGAGAAACAAAATTCTTTTATTTTTATTGGCTTTTATAGGAATAAGTCAGATTGCGGCAGCATCAGCTGTTCGTGATAAATACAATTTTAATTCTGAATGGTTACTTTATGTTGGTGATATACCGGAAGCCAAAGAAGTACGTTTTCAGGATACGGATTGGAAGAAAGTAACATTACCACGTCCTTTTAATGAAGATGAAGCTTTTCGTTTAAGTATAGAACAACTGACGGATACAATCATGTGGTATCGTAAGCATTTCCGTCTGCCTGCCGATAGCAAAAACAAAAAAGTCTTTGTTGAATTTGAAGGGGTCCGTCAAGGAGCTGATTTTTATATCAATGGTGAATATATCGGCTTGCATGAAAATGGTGCGATGGCTGTAGGTTTCGATTTGACTCCTTATATTAAATATGGACAAGAGAATGTAATGGCAGTCCGCATTGATAATAACTGGAATTATAAGGAACGTGCCACTGATACTAAGTATCAATGGAGTGACCGTAATTTTAATGCCAATTATGGAGGGATTCCTAAGAATGTGTGGCTTCATGTTACTGATAAACTTTATCAAACACTTCCCTTGTATAGTAATTTGAAAACGACCGGTGTCTATATCTATGCGGAGGATATTCGTGTAAAATCTCGTAAAGCCGTAGTTCACGCCGAATCCGAAATAAAAAATGAATATAATCGGGATAAGAAAGTCGCTTATAAGGTTGAAGTGTGTGATCGTGACGGGAAAAGCATAAAAAGTTTTGAGGGTACTCAGACGGTAGTAAAACCGGGTGAAACTGCGACTTTGGAAGCTTCAGCAGAAATAGACGGACTTCATTTCTGGAGTTGGGGATACGGATATTTGTACACAGTAAAAACCAGTTTATGGGTGGATGGCAGAAAAGTAGATGAAGTGGCTACCCGTACCGGTTTCCGTAAAACTCGTTTCGGCAAAGGAATGATTTGGTTGAATGACCGGGTGATTCAGATGAAAGGTTTTGCACAGCGTACCAGTAATGAATGGCCGGGAGTCGGTATGAGTGTTCCTGCATGGTTGAGTGATTATAGCAACGGTTTGATGGTGGAAGATAATGCCAATTTGGTTCGTTGGATGCATATCACCCCTTGGAAGCAGGATATTGAATCGTGTGACCGTGTCGGATTGATTCAGGCGATGCAGGCCGGTGATGCAGAAAAGGACCGTGAAGGCCGTCAATGGGAACAACGTACAGAATTGATGCGTGATGCCATTATTTACAACCGTAATAATCCGAGTATTTTATTTTATGAATGTGGAAACGAATCAATCAGTCGTGAACACATGATAGAAATGAAAGCGATTCGTGATAAGTATGACCCTCATGGAGCCGTGCCATCGGTTCTCGTGAAATGCTTGATATTCGTGAAGCCGAATATGGTGGCGAGATGCTTTATATCAATAAAAGCAAACATCATCCGATGTGGCCATGGAATACTGCCGTGATGAAGGTCTGCGCAAATATTGGGATGAATATTCTTATCCATATCATAAAATGGGAAGGAAATAATTCATTCCGTTCTGCAATGACTAATAAGGTCCAGAAAAAGGTGGATGCCCGTGCTTATAATCACAATCAGGATTCCTTTACTATTGAAAATGTAATTCGTTGGTTTGATTATTGGCGTGACGCCCGGGTACAGGTGACCGTGTCAGCTCGGGAGGTGTGAAAATCATCTTCTCGGATACGAATACACATTATCGTGGTGTGGAGAATTATCGTCGTAGTGGTGTGACAGATGCCATGCGTATCCCTAAAGATCCTTTCTATGCACATCAGGTGATGTGGGACGGATGGGTGGATATAGAGAATCCCCGTATTCATATCGTTGGTCATTGGAACTATAAAGAAGATGTGGTGAAACCTGTTTATGTGGTATCCAGTGCTGAAAAAGTGGAATTGTTCCTGAATGGTAAATCTTTAGGAAACGGTCAAAGAGATTATCATTTCTTGTATACTTTCAAAGATGTGGCATTTGTTCCGGGCAAGTTGGAAGCTGTAGGGTATGATAAGAATGGAAAAGAATGTTGTCGCGCTGAATTGCAGACTGCCGGCAAGCCGGAACAGATTAAACTCAGTGTGATTCAAAGTCCTAAAGGCTGGAAAGCGGATGGAGCTGATATGGTATTGCTTCAAGTGGAAGTGATGGATAAAGATGGCAGACGTTGTCCGCTGGCTAATGATCTGATACATTTTGATGTAGAAGGACCGGCTGAATGGCGTGGTGGAATAGCACAGGGCAAAGATAATTATATTCTTTCAAAAGATTTGCCTGTAGAATGTGGAATCAACCGGGCTTTGATACGCTCTCTTACGACTCCGGGGACAGTTCGTATAACAGCCAAGCTGATGGATTGCAATCTGCCGAAATCAGTCTTTCTTCTGCACCTGTTGAAGTGAAGAATGGCTTGAGTAACTATATTCCGGGAGATGAACTGGAGGGCAGGCTGACCCGTGGAGAAACTCCGTTGACTCCTTCTTACAAGGATACGAAAGTCGATGTGAATATCTTATCGGCGGTTGCCGGAGCCAATCAGGATGAAGTGATAAAAAGTTTCGATGATAATGAATTGAGTGAATGGAAGAATGATGGCAGACTGAACAGTGCATGGATAACTTATAGTTTGGAACGTGCGGCCCGTGTGGATGAAATTTGTATGAACTTACCGGTTGGCGTTTGCGCAGCTATCCTTTGGAAATATATGCAGGTGATGAACTGATTTGGAGTGGTGAGACTGAAAAAAGTTTGGGGTATATCCACCTGAATGTAAAACCTGTATTGACAAATGAGATAACCATTCGTTTGAAAGGTGCCAGCAAGGAAGGTGACGGTTTCGGACAAATTGTAGAAGTTGCTGCTCCTGCCGCAGGTGAATTAGACTTGTTTAAGGCAAAAAATGGCGATAAAACTAATCACGAGTTACGCATTGTTGAAATCGAGTTTAAAGAGAATTTGTGGCAATAAAAACGAAAATATTGGATAAATCGGATATTTTCATGGGTTAAAGATTGGTGAACAGGAATTTCTTTTTTAAGTAGATAGGTGGGAGCCTCCCCACCTGTATTAAGGTTTTATAAATTGTTAGATGAAACATTGGATTATGATGAATATGCTTCTGCTTGTCGGAAGCATATTCGCTTTTTCCCAACCTTACAGTGGAGAAAAGCTTTCAAGAGGATTGATTGGAATTCCTACAGAGGATGGAATGTATTTTAGCTGGCGCATGACCTTGGAGGATGCAGCCGGATTACAATTTGATTTATACCGTAGTTCCGGTGGAGGTGCGGAGGTGAAATTAAATAAAGAACCGATAGATCGGACTTCCGATTTTTTAGACCGTACGGTTGATTATACGGTGGATAATCGTTGGACTTTAAAAGCAACTACCGGGGAAGTCGCTATCTGGACCCGTCTGAAAGGAGAGGAACGGAATCCTTATTTAAGTGTTCCTGTTTGTAAACCGGAGGACGGAGAAATAGCAGGTGAATCATTCACTTATACAGCTAATGATTGTAGTGTAGGTGATCTGGATGGTGATGGAGAGTATGAGATTATTTTAAAATGGTTTCCTTCTAATTCAAAGCGACCGCCACAACGTGGCTTTACCGGTAATACCTATTTGGATGCATATAAAATGGATGGAACAAGATTGTGGCGTATTGATTTGGGACCGAATGTACGTTCCGGAGCAGCCACTACTAATTTCCTGGTCTTTGATTTTGATGGAGATGGATGTGCGGAAATCTGTTGTAAGACAGGAGATGGTACTGTCGACGGACTGGGACATCGGATAGGAGATGCCCAAGCCGACTGGAGGACATGGGATAAAAAAAGTCCTACGTATGGTAAGATAGTAAATGGCCCGGAATACCTCACGGTTTTTGAGGGACGTACTGGAAAAGAACTGGATTCGAAAGATATATTCCAACCCGTTATCCCTTGGATGGTTGGGGAGGTGTCGGTGGTAATTGTGGTAATGACAATACTGGTGGTCGTTCAGACCGTTTTACAGCTGGAGTAGCTTTTCTGGATGGAAAAACTCCTTCACCTGTCATGGTAAGAGGATGGTACGGACGGACGGTGGTGGCTGCATGGACTTTTACAAACGGGGCATTGAAACATACATGGACTTTTGATAGTGCGGCACCGGGTTGGGAGCCTATTCGGGCATGGGAAATCATAGTGTGACCGTAGCGGATTTTGATGGTGATGGTTGTGATGAAATCTGCGTGGGGGCTATGACTGTAGACCATGATGGTAAAGGACTGTTTACTACGGGCTTGCGTCACGGGGATGCTTTACATGCCGGACGTTTTATTCCTTCCCGTCAAGGTATGCAGGTTTTTGGCGTGCATGAAAATGAAGGCGATAATGAAATTGTAAAGCGTACTCCTGCCGTAGCTATGTTTGATGGAGCGACCGGAGAAATTATCTGGCAGGATGGTTTGGGACAAGATGCCGGTCGTGGAGTAGCTGCCGATATTGATCCGCGTTATGATGGAGCAGAGTGTTGGTGCAACATAGGAGGTTTGAGAAGAGGGGATACCGGAGAAATAATCAGTAATAGAAAGCCTGACTCCTGCAATTTTACCATTTATTGGGATGCCGATCCCTTAGCGGAACTACTGGATCATGTTTCCATCAGTAAATGGAATTGGAATACGGAAAGTACAGATTTATTATTGAAAGCCGAGAGAGTTGTTTCCAATAATGGAACAAAAGGTAATCCGTGTTTGTCGGGTGATATTTTAGGAGATTGGCGGGAAGAGGTTATTTGGGCCTCCGAAGACCAGACAGAATTACGTATTTATTCTACTACCATACCGGCTGTGGACAGACGTGCCACATGGATGAATGACCGTCAGTACAGGTTGGCGATAGCTTGGCAGAATGTAGCGTATAACCAACCGCCGCACTCTAGTTTCTAGCCTTGTCGCTACTCTGATTAGGATATATGTACTATTGGTTGAACGAATAAACAGGAAAATGAATGAATTTCTATTCTCCGGTTTGTTCGTTCATCTTATTTTTGTGAAAGATTTGAAATGCAATAAAAGAAAAACACTATAAATGTCATGAAAGGAAATAAACTTTGTTTATGCTTTTTGTTAGCTGCCGGAGTAGGATTGGGAGCACATGCTCAAAATAAAATAGCTGCTCCGATGAAGGATGTGAACCAAGTCGTTGATAATACGCTTGATAGTTTAAATGTGGCGCGTTCTGCCCGTCCTGTTTCAGGTTCTAGCCGGAAAGGGGATAATCCGGTGTTGTTCCTTGTTGGAAATTCAACGATGCGTACCGGTACTTTGGGCAATGGAAATAACGGTCAATGGGGATGGGGATATTTTGAACACGAGTATTTTGATGAAAATAAGATAACTGTTGAAAATCACGCATTGGGAGGAACCAGTAGCCGTACTTTTATAACCGGTTATGGCCTGATGTCTTGAAAGGAGTTCGTAAAGGTGACTGGGTTATCATAGAATTGGGGCATAATGACAATGGTCCGTACGATAGTGGCCGTGCCCGTGCCTCTATTCCGGGAATTGGCAAAGACAGTCTGAATGTGACTATTAAAGAGACAGGAGCAAAAGAAACCGTATATACGTATGGGGAATATATGCGTCGTTTTATTCATGATGTGAAGAAAAAAGGTGCTTATCCTGTTTTGATGTCTCTGACTCCTCGTAACGCTTGGGAAGATGCAGACAGCACTATTATTACCCGGGTGAATCAGACATTTGGATTATGGGCGAAGCAGGTAGCTAAAAAAGCGAGAATTCCTTTTATTGATCTGAATGATATCTCGGCACGCAAATTTGAGAAATTCGGCAAAGAAAAAGTAAAGTATATGTTCTATCTGGACCGTATTCACACAAGTGCTTTTGGCGCGCGTGTCAATGCAGAATCTGCAGCCGAAGGAATCCGTAATTATAAGGGGTTGGAACTGGCGCGTTATTTGAAACCGGTAGAAAAAGATACGGTTACGGGGGCTACCCGTAAAAAGGGGAATCCTGTATTGTTTACGGTGGGAGACAGTACAGTGAAGAATACTGATAAAGATGAAAATGGCATGTGGGGATGGGGAAGTGTTATTCACGAACTGTTTGACACAGAAAGAATTTCTGTAGAGAATCATGCGAAAGCGGGCCGCAGTGCGCGTACTTATTTAGATGAAGGGCGTTGGGATAAAATCTATCATGCACTTCAGCCGGGAGATTTTGTTTTGATACAATTCGGACATAATGATGCAGGTGACATAAACACAGGGAAAGCGCGTGCGGAATTACCCGGTTCAGGAAATGAAAGCAAGGTCTTCAAAATGGAGAAAACCGGCAGCTATCAAGTGGTTTATTCTTTCGGCTGGTATTTGCGTAAGTTTATTATGGATGTAAAAGAAAAGGGAGCTGTTCCTATTGTCCTGAGTCATACACCCCGCAATAAGTTTGATAATGGTGAGATAGAGCGCAATACAAATTCTTTTGGTAAATGGACGCGTGAAGCGACAGAAGCGGCCGGGGCTTATTTTATAGATTTGAATAAAATATCAGGAGACAAGCTCCAAGATATGGGATACAATCAAGGTTTGCGTGTAGTAGGAACGTATTTCAATCATGACCATACCCATACCTCTTTGAAAGGTGCCCGTATGAATGCCCGGAGTATTGCTGACGGGCTGAAAGCTACGGACTGTCCGTTAAAAGATTTTTTAAAGTAAATGAAAACAAAGCAACATCGTATGAAAAATCTGTTTCTGTTTTTATTTTTATTAGTTGTCTTTACGTCAAAGGCACAGGATAATAGAGTATCCGGTTTGAACTCCCGCCAGTTTACTAAATACTGGAAGGTTGAATCGGAATCGCCTGATTATAAAGTGACGTTTCAGGGAGATACCGCTGAGATAGTATCTCCCAAGGGATTGACTCTTTGGAGAAAAGAGAAAATGAGTGGAAAAGTGACCATTGAATATGATGCATGTGTGGTGGTGGAGTCGGATGGAGATCGTCTGAGTGATTTGAACTGCTTCTGGATGGCATCAGACCCTCAATATCCCGATAATTTATGGAAGCGAGAAAAATGGCGTAGCGGTATATTCCTGAATTGTTATTCTTTACAGCTTTACTATTTGGGATATGGTGGTAATCATAACTCTACTACACGTTTCCGTCGTTATGATGGGGATGAGTCGGGTATTACAAATCCTAAAGCCCGTCCTGCTATTCTAAAGGAATATACGGATGCCGGACATTTGCTGAAGCCGAATCATTGGTATCATATCAAGATTACCAACGAGAACAATAGGGTTAGTTATTACATAGACGGTGAGCGTTTGGTGGACTTCAGGGATGCTGAACCGTTACGGGAAGGCTGGTTTGGTTTTCGTACCACTTTGTCGCGTACTCGTATTACAAATTTCAGTTATGAATGCTCATCGCAAGAAGTGGCTACTGTTCCTTTGCAATGGATTGGTGAAACTCCCCGGCAAGATAAGGCCGTAAGTTTCGGAGTGCCTTTTGATAAAGGGGAAGTTTTTCCGGAAAACAAGCTACGGCTATCTGCAGAAAGTGGTGAGGATATTCCTATTGATACTTGGACTTTGGCTTATTGGCCGGATGGTTCTGTAAAGTGGGGAGGAATAGCAGGAGTTATTCCTGCCGGAACAGAAAAATTGACTCTGGAAAAGGCGGTAAAGAAATCTAAGGCGAAATCCAAACTGCCGGATACAGATAAAAAAAAAAAGTCCGTTTCTGTGGCAGAAACATCACAGGGTATTCATATCTCTACCGGAGTCATTTCAGCATATATACCTCGTCAAGGCGAATTTTTGATAGATAGTCTGTTGTATAAAGGTGTGAAAGTAGGAGAAAAGGCTAGGCTTATATGCCATACGCAAAGCGAACCGGTACTTGAAAGTACTTCTCAAGTTTCTTTTACTAATTATATAGGAGAACTGAAATCTGTGACTGTAGAGCGTGCCGGTTCTGTGCGTGCACTTGTTAAATTGGAAGGGGTACACAAAAGTCCGAATGGTCGTGAGTGGTTGCCCTTTGTGGTACGGCTTTATTTTTATGGTGGCAGTGAGCAAGTGAAAATGGTGCATAGCTTTGTATATGACGGAGATCAGAACAAAGATTTTATTCGCGCTTGGGAGTTCGTTTTGATGTTCCTATGCGTGAGGCTTTATACAATCGCCATGTAGCTTTCTCTTGTGCCGATGGTGGAGTCTGGAGCGAGCCCGTTCAGCCTTTGGTGGGACGACGCATACTTACATTGGATAAAACCGGAAATGGAGAATCTTCGTTACAGCAACAGCAGATGGAAGGAAAACGCATTCCTTCTTATGAAGCTTTTGACGAAAAGAACCGTGCTTTGCTTGATCATTGGGCTTCTTGGGACAGCTATCGTCTGTCCCAACTGACAGCAGATGCATTTTCAATCCGTAAACGTGCCAATGACAATAATCCTTGGATAGGTACTTTTTCCGGTACACGTAGTGAGGGTTATGCTTTTGCCGGAGATATAACCGGAGGTATGGGGCTTGAGTTGCATGATTTCTGGCAGTCTTATCCGTCTTCTATTGAAATCTCGGATGCAAAAACTCCGGTGGCTGCTCTTACCGCATGGATATGGAGTCCGGATGCTGAGCCGATGGACTTGCGCCATTATGATAATGTTGCTCATGACTTGAATGCCAGTTACGAAGATGTACAAGAAGGAATGAGCACCCCTTACGGGATTGCCCGTACAACGACTTTTACCTTGATACCTCAGGGTGGTTATAGCGGGAAGAAAGCTTTTGCAGAACAAGCTAAACAATTTGCCGGACCGGGAGTGCTGATGCCTGTACCTGACTATTTGCATGCCAAGCAGGCATTTGGTGTTTGGAGCCTTCCCGATCGTAGTACTCCTTTCCGTGCCCGGGTGGAAGACAGGCTGGATGCTTATATCAGCTTCTATCAAAAAGCGATAGAACAAAACAAATGGTATGGCTTTTGGAATTATGGGGATGTGATGCATGCATACGATCCTGTCCGCCATACCTGGCGTTATGACATCGGAGGTTTTGCATGGGATAACACGGAACTGGCTTCTAATATGTGGCTATGGTATAATTTCCTGCGTACCGGACGTGCTGATATCTGGCGCATGGCGGAAGCCATGACCCGTCATACGGCGGAAGTGGATGTATATCATATCGGTCCGAATGCAGGATTGGGTAGCCGGCACAATGTCAGTCATTGGGGATGTGGAGCTAAAGAAGCACGGATCAGTCAGGCTGCCTGGAATCGTTTCTACTATTATCTTACTACGGACGACCGATGCGGTGATTTAATGACCGAGGTAAAAGATGCCGATCAGAAATTGTACACGCTGGACCCCATGCGTCTGGCACAACCTCGCAGTCAGTATCCTTGTACGGCACCTGCACGTCTCCGCATCGGTCCCGACTGGTTGGCATACGCCGGAAACTGGATGACTGAATGGGAGCGTACCGGCAATACGGCTTATCGTGACAAAATTATAGCCGGGATGAAAAGTATTGTGGCACTGCCCAACCGTATCTTTACAGGTCCGTTGGCTTTAGGTTATGATCCGGCTACAGGGATTATTACCAGCGAATGTGATCCCAAGTTAGAAAGTACAAATCATTTGATGACTATCATGGGAGGTTTTGAAGTCATGAATGAAATGATCCGTATGGTTGATTATCCCGAATGGAATGAGGCATGGCTTGATCTTGCCGCCCGTTATAAGCAGAAAGCATGGGAGTTAAGGAAGAATCGTTTCCGTATATCCCGTTTGTTGGGATATGCAGCCTATCATACCCGTAATGCAAAAATGGCGGAAGAGGCTTGGACAGATTTGTTTTCCCGCTTGGAACATACTCCGGCTCCACCTTTCCGTATAGAAACTATTCTTCCGCCGGAAGTTCCCGCTCCTTTGGATGAATGTACAAGTATCAGTACCAATGATGCTGCCCTTTGGAGTCTGGATGCCATTTATATGCAGGAAGTGATTCCGGTGGATGGTGAATAAATGATGTGAAGATTATCGTTTGGTAGGTATGGATTACATGGATTCCACAAGGTGTTTTATTCTTTTTGTGGAATTCGTGTAAAAAATCAATAACAGATAAAAATGGGTTCACTTGAAGAAATTTATTGGAACATGGCAAAAAAACAATGGAAAGTTGGAGCACATTATGCTATCATGCCCTCATAGTGATGGTAATTATCTCATTAACAATGCGCTATATATGAGTGCATCATCTTTATGCTCTCATAATATGCCTCATGCTCTCATGTCATATTTATGTGTTCTTATTTATATCTTATTGTTTGTCAGAAAGATAAATTATTTATAGTTGTATCGGTAACTTATTTCTGCAATACGCTTTTGGTCCTTTTTGGGGGCTAATGGTGCATAATAAAGACTCTTTTCATTTGCTGCTTTCCGCATATCTTCTTTCTGCATTATCCTTGCAATATATCGTTTACATACAGACGTTTATCAATATTCAACCGTTTGTATTTACTTAATCACATAGGTGGTTAAGTCTAATCACGATAGTGACTAAGTCTAATCATATAGGTGATTAAAGTTAATCACAATAGTGGTTAAGTAATTTTGCTAGTTTAGTTGAGCAATCATGAAGGAACTTTGATGTAAGCCTGTTCCTATTTTTACGTAACTACATCTCTATATTTGTATCGTATAATCGGAAGATATGCTTTTGCTATCGGTATAAATCATCTGATAATAAGTAATATACGTCTGTGTGAGAAAGTAAACACAGTGAGGGCATGAGGGCATTTATGAGAGCATAAAGATGATACACTCATAATATAGTGCATTGTTAATGAGATGATTATCATCGTTAATGAGGGCATGAGAGCATATTGTCTTCCAACTTTTTTTGTAAACTTGCTGAAGGAATAAGAAATATGTTTCTTTGAAATCTATATAGTTAGAAAAATTGCCGTATTCTTAGGTTATAGATGTCTTTAGACGGATAGGGTAATATTTTATCGCACCTATTTTGTATTTTTGTAAAAAGGAGCGTTTTGTATGAAGAACATAATCAGAAAGATAAGAACTTACCATCCTGTTTCGGGGTGAAGCGTTGGGAACATTGACACAACTTTTGGAGAGGCATATATTCCCGGCAGAAACACTTCTTATCATCATATCAGTTATGAAGTGATAGGGTACAAGGATATAATAGGATGTACGGGTTCCTATTTAGGGGCAAAAAAGAATAGAAGTAAGGGTAAGTAGTCTTTTAATTCTTTCCGTAATTGTTTTAGTGCCTGTTGAATTCTGTAATCTACTGTTTTGGAAGATATGTTTAATTCTTCTGCAATTTCCTGATAGGTCTTATTTTGGAAACGGTGCATTTCAAAAGCTATCCGATAGGATTCTGGAAGATTAAGAATTGCTTTTTCTATTTTTTGTGTTAATTCATCTATAATATAAAAATCAGGATCTTCGAATAGTTCCTGTATGTCTGGAGTGAGTATATTTTCTATTTGGAATCGAAGAGAATTTCTGGTCATTAAGGTATAACATTTGTTTTTTACTGCTTTGAACAAATAATGATGAACAGAAGAATCTATATGATTTGTTTTTCTATTCTCCCATATCTGTAACATGGTATCTTGAACCACTTCTTCTGCATCTTCTAATGAAACAAAACTGCGGGCAAAAGCACAAAGCATAGCATAATATTTGATGAATAAAGTATCAAACGCTTTCTTATTGCCCTGTTGCATGGATATATACAGTTGCTTGTCTATCAAATTATCATTTGTGGTTTCCATAGATTATAGAAGAAAATGTTACTGCAAAAATACATAAATTTAAATATGAAAGCGCTTAATCGAAAAATAATTCAAAAAAAACAGTTTTTGGTTTAGGAACTTTGGATCTTGGTTAGACTTATTATAAAAGGACATTATGATAAATTCAGATACCCAAATAGATGAAGCGCTTTTACTCCGTTATTTTGAAGGAGAAGTGACTCTAAGTGAGAAAGAAGAGATTGAAAAATGGATTATCTCTTCCGAAGCAAATAAAAAGCTGGCCAAGCAGATTTATTATCTTTCTTTTGCCACAAAAACAATGGATACCTTAAAACGGACTGATGCACGGGCTGCTTTGAAGGAAGTCAGAGGCAGGATAAGAAGGGAACGACAGCTACAATGGGGGCGATGGGCACAGCGTGCCGCTGCTATTCTTGCCATACCTTTGCTACTGTCTACTTTGTATTTATGGATGAATGGTAATGAGCAGAATAAAGTGAATTTTATAGAGATTCGTACTAATCCGGGAATGATAACTTCTACTATTTTGCCGGATGGAACTCATGTAATTCTTAATTCCAATTCAACTATTGTTTACCCTTCTCACTTTGACGAAAAAAGTCGTAATGTCCAATTGAATGGCGAAGCCTACTTTGAGGTAACAAAGAATTCCCGTCAGCCTTTTATGGTCCGAACGCCGCAGAAAGCTGTTGTAAAAGTTTATGGTACCCAATTTAATGTGGAAGCCTATGCTGATGATAAAACAATAACTGCAACTTTGGTGGAAGGAAGCATTGCCATGGCGTATGAAAATAAGAAAAGTAATTGGACGGAACAGGAAATTCAGCCGGGACAGGAAATTGTTTATACTGCTGCACAGCAACAAATAAAAATTGATCAGGCAGATGTAGAGGTTATCACTTCTTGGAAAGACGGAAAACTTATTTTTCGTGATACTCCATTTAAGGAAGTTCTTAAAATGCTATCTAAACGTTTTGATGTGGATTTCGTAGTAAAGAATCCCAAATGTTTTGAAGCCTCTTTTACCGGTGTACTTGAGAAACAACGCTTGGGACGAATTCTGGAATATATCAGCGTATCTTCAAATATAAAATTTAAGTATGCAGAAAGTAATAATATTCATCAAGAAAAACAGAAAATAGAAGTTTATTAATCTTTTAAAAATAACAAGCTATGTTGAAACATCCTACGTAAAACAATCTACAGAAAAAACACACTACTTTTTATCTGTAATCAAATTATGAAGTTAAAATTAAATCTATTTACGAAAATGAAGAAACCAGTATGTAAACTGCCTTTGTCGCTGAAAATAACTATTTTTGTTCTTTTCAGTTTTGCCAGCTTGTTATATGCTAGCAATAATTATGCACAGAGAACCATGTTGAACATCAGTTCTCAGACTCGGACGGTCTCTGAAGTCCTGACCGAAATTGAAAAACAGACGGATTTCACCTTTTTCTATAATAATAAGCAGGTCGATTTGAAACGTAAAGTAACCTTGAATGTCAAGAATGAGAATGTTTTTTCAGTCTTAAAGAAGCTTTTCTCCGGAACAAATACGACCTATAAAGTCTTGGATAAGAATATTATTCTTTCTGAAAAGTCTGCCATTTCTTCCGCAACGAAAGAGGTAGCCATCGTACAACAGGTAGGTCGTAGCGTAAAGGGCGTGGTGGTTGATGATAAAGGAGAGCCTGTAATAGGTGCTACGGTGATGGTCAAAGGTTCTACTAATGGAACTATTACGGATTTTGATGGAAATTTTATATTGAATGATGTCTCAAGTAATGCTTCTTTGATTGTCAGTTATGTGGGGTATGTAACTGAAACAATAAGTGTAAATGGAAAATCTTCTTTCAAAATTGTGATGAAAGAGGATGCTAAAACCCTTGAAGAAGTGGTTGTTATAGGATATGGAGTAGTGAAAAAACGTGATTTGACCGGTTCTTCTGTTTCAGTTACCGGTGCAGATTTAGCGGAAGTTCCTGTTACTAATGCGGCTCAAGCGCTAGCAGGAAAAGCTGCCGGAGTGAATATTGTTTCACAGAACGGAGCTCCTGGGGCTGAAGTGAATATTACCGTTCGTGGAGGTACTTCCATTACTCAGTCTACTACACCTATCTATATTATTGATGGCTTCCAGTCGGAAGATGGTTTGAAGAATATTGATGTAAATGACATTAAGACTATTGATATTTTAAAAGATGCTTCGACAACAGCTATTTATGGAGCGCGTGGATCAAATGGTGTGGTTCTTATTACGACCAAAAGTGGAAGTAGTGGCAAGACAACTGTGAATTACAACGGCTATGTATCTGTGGATTGGTTGGGCAAGAAACTGGATTTGCTCAATCTTGAACAGTATGCCAAATATCAGTATGAATGGTGGACTCTTGCCGGAGAAATGAACCAGTATGCACGTATGTTTGGAGGGGATTATACGGATGATGGATTTTATACGGGAGCATGGTCTGATATAGAGCAAACTTATGGCGGACGTTCCGGAATAGACTGGCAAGATAAGATTTTTGGTGGAAGTGCTCTTACTCAAAGCCATAATCTATCTCTTTCTACCGGAACGGAAAAAACTCAAGTATTGGTAAGCTACAATAATATGTCGCAAGACGGTATCGTAAAAAATCACGGATATTACCGTAATACGATTCGTACTAAAGTAAATTCCCAGCTATGGAAAAATGTACGTTTTGATATGAATTCTTCTTTTAATTACGCCAAAACATTAGGTGGAGGTTCTTATTCCGGATTAAAACAAGCTATTTTGCGTCCTGAAACTGGCGGAATCCTGTTTACTGATGATCAGCTTATTAATGAAGAGTTAAATACCGAATTCCGTACTTTCAGTAACGAATATGATGTGTATAACCCATTGATAACCAACGATGCTATAATAAATAGAAAACTTAGTCGTATTTTTAGTGTTAATGCCGGTGTGGACATTGATTTCTTGAAGGATTTTACATTCCGTACAGCTGGTAGTTATAATTGGGCCCAAATCAAAACAACTAATTTCGATGATGGTCGTACGGCCAATGCTCAACTCAAAGGCGGACCTTATGGCAGTATTGATAATAAGGAACGATATGCTTATCAATGGACTAATACATTGAATTGGAAACATACGTTTGAGAAGCATGATTTGGGCGTTTTGTTAGGACACGAATTATATTATACAAATACATCTGGTACAGAAACTGCCTATAAGGCATTTCCCGATACTAATTTCGGTCTTAATGATATTAGTATGGCCACTCCCGATACATGGAAGTCTTCTTTAGAAGAAAATGCTTTGTTGTCTTTTTTCGGTCGTCTCAATTATACTTTTAATGACCGCTATCTTTTTACAGCAACCTTACGTGCAGACGGTTCTTCTAAATTTGCCGAGGGTAATCGTTGGGGCTATTTTCCTTCAGCAGCGGCAGCTTGGCGCGTTTCTGAAGAAGGATTCTGGAAAGATAATGCTATCGGAAATGTTGTCAATAATTTCAAATTGAGAGTAGGTTATGGAACTACCGGTAATTGTAATATTGATAATTATATGTATGCTACTGCCTATAATGCTACGGTATATCCTGTGGGCAATCAGGAAACGGCGGCTTTGGCACCTGGCAGCACAGTAGGTAATAATAACTTAAAATGGGAGAAAACCGTTTCTACGAATATCGGACTGGACTTGGGTTTGTGGGGAAACAGAGTTAACCTGACATTGGACTGGTATAACAATAAGAGCGATGATTTGCTTATGAAAGTGGCTATCCCGACATCAACCGGTTATACGCACCAATATCAGAATATCGGTTCTATCCGTAATCGCGGTCTTGAGATAGCTATAAGCAGTACGAACATCCGCAACAAACATTTTACTTGGACTACCGATTTCAATATCTCCTTCAATCGTTCCAAGGTCTTGAGAATAGACGGTGAGAATGAATATTATCAGACTAGCGTCAGTGGTGGTACCAATTCTTCTGTTCTATACCGTGCCATCGTAGGTCATTCTTTAGGTGAGATGTATGGGTATAAGACCAATGGAGTTTATACTACCGACGATTTTGTGCAGAATGGTGATAAATATGTTTTGAAAGATGGTGTTATTTATCAGAAAGGATCTGTAAAAACTCAATATAAACCGGGTGATATCAAGTATGTAAATACTACGGGGCAGACGGATGACAAGGGGACACCTGTTTATAATTCTGATGATATGACAGTCATCGGGAATGCTAATCCGGATTTTACCGGAGGTTTTAAAAATACTTTTTCTTATAAGGGCTTTGATCTTTCTGTATTTATGGTATTCTCTTATGGTAATGATATTTTTAATATGTCTACCCAGCGTTTTGTCGGTCCATACCAACCGTACCAAAATATGCTTGCGGATGCTGCCAATCGTTTCACTCTGCTGGATCCCCGTACTGGAAAAGAAGCTATGGACCTCAACCGTATAGCTGAGCTTAATCCTAATCAGCATGATCCGAACATTCTGTGGAGTATTCATAATGACAACCGCGCAGCTATTACTACTCCGCTTGATCGTTTTGTGGAAGATGGTTCTTATCTTCGCATAAGCACTATTACTTTAGGTTATACTTTCCCGAAAAAGTGGTTAAGTAAAGCTTTTATCAGTAATTTGCGTCTATATTGTACATTGAATAATCCATTCACTATTACGAATTATTCAGGTTATGATCCCGAAGTTTCTAAGGAAAGTTCTATTTTAACTCCGGGTATTGATGATTCTTCTTATCCACGTTCCAAAGGATTTGTATTTGGCATTAATCTTTCATTATAATAATAGGAGAGTTGTATTATGAAGAAAATAGTATATTATATAGCTGTTGCCTTTTTGGCGATCAATTTCAGTTCTTGTTCTGACTTTCTGGATCTTCCTTCTAAATCGAAGACAGACAGTGAAAGTGTTTTCTCTTCCATTGATAAAGCTGAGATGGCTGTTCTTGCTTGTTACACAGGTGTCTGGATGCAGGATGCTTGGTATAAGGCTCAGAATGGAACAGATGAAATGTGGTCTACTGAGAGTAATTCGAATGCTAATAATTATGCGGCCAATTATGTGCTCAATGATCAAAGTTGTCCCACAGGCATTTATACTACCTCTTATTCCAGCATTGAGCGTTGTAATTCATGCTTGAAAGGATTACGTGCAATGAGCCTTTCGGGAGAGGACGAGAGAAAGTGTCACATTTATATAGCTGAATGTCTGGCTGTTCGGGCTACTTGCTTTCTGAATTTGATTCGTTATTTTGGGGATGTACCTTATTCTACTGTTCCTGTATTGGATATGACGACTTTTTCTTCTTCCCGTGTTGATCGGGATGAGATTTATGATGGCATTATTGCGATTTGCAAGAAGCTGTCGAAGTACTTCCTTGGTATAGTGAAGGATTTTTCTCTACTCCTGAGCGGATTTCCAAGAATGCTGCTTATGGATTATTGGCCCGTACAGCTCTTTATGCAGCAGGTTATGCTTTGCATTGGGATCTGAATACTTATGATAAATCTACTCTTCAGATGCGCCGTCCTTTGGATGAATCGCGTGTAAGAAAATTATATACCATTGCTGATGAAGCTTGTAAAGCAGTGATTAGTAAAGGTGAAAACAGCTTGCTTTCTAAATATGAGGATGTGTTTAGAGCCTTGAACGAGGGTGGCGTTTATAACCCTGAAGAGGTAATGTTTGAATATGCTGAGTTTGGCAATACAACCAATGGTCGTGTGGGATATACAAATGGACTTTGCATTCATGCTTCCAATGCCCTTTATGGTAAAACATTGCCTTTGCAACTGATTCATCCTACCTTTTATCTTTCTTTTGCCGATGATGATACCCGTCGGGATGTTACAGTGGGCAATTACAGTATTGATGCGGCTGGTAACGATATTGCTGTGCCTTATGGCGCTTTGAATTTGGGAAAATGGCGCTGCAATTGGAAAGCCGGTCCCCGTACGGCCACTTTGAAAACGGATGTCAATTGGCCTATACTTCGTTATTCGGATGTATTGTTAATGTACGCAGAAGCTGAAAATTACTTGAACAATGGGCCCACGGAAGCGGCTAAGGCAGCTTATGAACAAGTTCGTCTGCGTGCTTTTGCAGGAGATGCCTCTCGTATAGGTACCACACCCTCTACTTATGATACTTTTTTTAAAGCGATTGTGAAGGAACGTGCCTTTGAATTAGCTACAGAAGGATGGCGGCGTACTGATCTTATCCGGTGGAACTTGTTGGCTGAAACTTTGGCTGAAACAAAAGCAAATACCGAGAAACTGGCTATGCGTGAGGTTCCTTATAATGAGGTGAAGACTTATCGGGCATATAAAGAAGCAACTTCTACATCTTGGAAGGATCCTTTGGTAGGTCTTACTTATATAGATTTCGATCATCAGCCACAGAAACGGAAATGAGTGAACTGGTTGCCCGGTATGGAGGCACTTGGAATTGGGTAAATATGTTTATTACTCCCAATATTGCAGGAGAAACTAATTCCGGTATAGCCGGACAATCCAAGATATTGGGTTATAAAGAAAACAATAACACGTTGCCCGCCTGGATTACCGAGTTATATCGTGGGTTTATCAAGAATCAGGCTGAACTTTATACTTTGAGCACCACAGCCATTATTGATGTTAATCCTGGGTTAACCGGTCAACAACATCCTGCTTATTAATCAATAAATTATAAACATTTCTATATAGGAAGGGGGAAGAATAGTGATGATTTTTTGTTTCTTTTCTCTTCCTATCTTATAAAAAAAACAGTATGAAAATGATATGTATGGCGGTAATGCTTTTCATTACTTTGTTGTCTGCTGGAGCACAGAAAAACATTCCGGCCTCTGATATAAAAGTGGCTATGATGAAGCTACACGTTTCATGGTAGAGAAGGTCAGCAACCGTGGTGGCTATTTATGGAATTACAGTCCTGATTTCTCCCGTTGTTGGGGGGAACTGGAAGCTAAACCAAGTATGATATGGATAGAGCTGGTACACCTGCTATGGGAAATGTATTTTTGAATGCTTATCAATTGACTGGAGAATCTTATTACCTGAAAGCGGCACAAGCAGCGGCAGATGCTCTTATCTGGGGACAGCATTCAAGTGGGGGATGGCCTTATATGTTGGACTTTTCCGGAGAAACTTCGCTTAAGCAATGGTATTCCAAAGTACAGAAAGGATATATTCATTGTGCTCAGGAACATGCTCATTATTATGGAAATTGTACTTATGATGATGCGGCTACCTACGATAGTGGAATGTTCCTTTTGCGTATGTATTTACTGACTCTGGATCCGAAGTATAAATATCCGGTAGAAAGGTGTCTTGATTTTGTTTTGGAGAGTCAGTATCCTATTGGTGGGTGGCCGCAGCGCTATCCTCTCCATTATGAATATGTGAAAGGTGATAAGGAAGACTATACTTCGTTTATTACCATTAATGATGGAGTTCATACTAACAATATTAATTTTTTATTGGCTTGTTACACTTTATTAGGTGAAACTCGGGCATTGGAGCCTCTTCAGCGGGCTATGACTTGTGTCTTGGCATTGCAGGGAGGAAAGCCTCAGGCAGGTTGGGCTATGCAGCATAAGTTGGATCTCAATTACTCTCCAGGTCATGCCCGTGATTTTGAACCGGCAGGTTATGCGGCTACAGCTACTGCGAGATGTGTCGCAACTTGATGCGTTTTTATCGTTGGACTGGGGATACTAAATATTTAGCCCGTATTCCGGATGCATTTGAATTTCTAGAATCTATCCGATATAACGACGCGCAAATGAAACAATTGGGTAAGTCTGTAAAACCGGGACAGATATTGTGTCCTACTTTTGTAGAAGTAGGCACTAACAGACCTCTTTACCTTCATAATGATCCAGATCATTATTGGGTGGATTATGATTATCATGGACTCATAACTCATTATAGCTCTACGCGGGCTATTGATTTGCAATCTTTAAAAGATGAGTATCAGCATTTGCTCTCTCTCTCCAAAGAGGAAGTGACAAAAGATTCTCCGTTTATAGGTCAAACGGATATTTCTGGAACTTTACTAAGTCATTTAATGCGTGGTAAAATGCAGCAAGCGGATACACAAAAAGTAGATAGTCTGCTCACTATTTTGAAGAAAAAAGATTATTTACCCGGTCGTTTGCCTAGTGTTTCGAAAGAGAATCCGGGCTTCTCTAATGCTCCTCTTCCTTCTGAAGTCATTTCCATCAAGGAATATATGAATGGTATGTCTACATTTATTCAGTATCTTACTAAATAGTGTCTATGATGAGAAATAAAACATTTTTTATTGTTGTATTGGCAGCAATGCTGCTGGTTACAGCTTGTGCCGATACTGCTATTGACCGTCATGCATTGGTGATGCGTAATAACCCTCATGTTACAAAAATTGATTCTCTTCATTCTTTGACAGTCGGAAATGGGCGGTTCGCTTTTACTGCCGATGCTACGGGATTGCAGACTTTTCCCGAATATTATAAAGAAGGCTTGTCTTTAGGTACCTATAGCGAATGGGGATGGCACAGTTTTCCTAACAAGGAGGACTATAAGATAGTTGAAACTCTACAGGATCATCCGCTTCCCGGTCATCCTCATGGGATTTATGCCGTACAATTTCCGGAAGGTCCTGAACGTAATGCCAAAGCGGCAGAGTGGTTTCGTGCCAATCCGCACCGCCTGCATTTGGGAAATATAGGATTTGACAGCTTGTTGGTGAGCGATATTACTAAAATAGACCAGACTCTCGACATGTGGAAAGGAGAACTTCATTCCCATTTCCTATGGAGAAAACTTCCGGTTACGGTAACTACTTCTTGTAATGGCGATAGTGACATTGTCTCTGCTTCTGTGTCTTCATCGGCAAAGCTGGCAGTTGGCATCCGTTTCCCTTATCCTACAGGTGAGGCAGCTGACGATGCTACTTGCTGGACAGCCGATGACTGCCACTCTACCGACATTATTCTTTCCGAACCTCAACGGGCTCTTATTCGTCGTACTGTAGATTCTACTGTCTATTATGTGGAAATCAGTTGGAGTGGTAAAGCTGTTCTTTCTCAAACAGGGAAGAACAGGTTAAAATTGACACCTTCCGATAAGCAGTGGAATTTCAATGTTGGGTTCTATAAGCACCAACCTGTAGTGCCTCAGCCTGATTACAAGGCTAATCTGCTTTCGGCCAACCGTTGTTGGAGGGATTATTGGCAGACATCCGGTGTTATTGATTTTTCTTCCTGTACGGATCCCCGTGCTTCGCTTTTGGAGCGTCGGGTTGTGCTGTCTCAATATTTGCTCCGTTCGCAGGAAGCGCAAAATTACCCTCCTGCTGAAACCGGCCTGACTTATAATACATGGTATGGTAAATTTCATTTAGAAATGGTAATGTGGCACAGTTTTCATTATGCGCTTTGGAATAAAGCAGATCTTTTGGAGAAACAATTGAAATGGTATAAGACTGCCGTACCGATGGCATGTGATATTGCAGCCAGACAGGGATTTAATGGCATACGTTGGATGAAAATGACTGATCCATCTTCTAAAGAGGCACCATCGGATGTCGGCTCTTTTATTATCTGGCAACAACCCCATGTCATTTATATGTCAGAACTTATCTATCGTGCACGTCCTTCTCAAGAATTTCTTCGTGAGTATGCTGATATGGTAGAGCAGACGGCTGCTTTTATGGCTTCGTTTGTTAATTATGATTCTGATAATGATCGTTACATTATTCAGGGAGCTTGTGCGGCTAATGAATCCTATAATGAAGAGACGACCCTTAATCCTGCTTTTGAAATGGCTTATTGGCATTTTGGCTTGTCCATAGCTCAGAAATGGCGGGAGAGACTTGGGCTGCAACGTCATGCGGAGTGGGATGAAATTCTTGCTAAATTAGCTCCTCTTGCTACTAGTCCTGATGGCATTTACTTACCGGCGGAAAAGGGTAGAGGAATACCTGATTTCGTGAATGGTATTCCTGCTGAAAAATTACCGGAAATGCCGGCCGGTGGATACATTAATGGCCAGCGTCCTAAAGAAGCAGACGGTTCTGTTTCTCTATCGGAAGGTGAGAAAAGCAAACGTAAGCATGATCCTTTTTATGTTACAGGAACTTCTTCTGAAAATTTGCTGGCTTACGGCATGTTGCCTGAGTCGCGGCTCATTGATCAAGAAAAAATGCAAAAGACTTTGGTGCGTGCAGCTCAAAATTGGAATTGGTCCGGAGGATCTTGGAGTTGGAATTATCCCACATTGGCAATGAATGCTACTCGCCTGTTGCAGCCTGAGATTGCTTTGCGTGCCATAACTATGGACAACCGGGAGGACTTGCTTTTACCTAGTGGTAATAATTATCGTTCGACTCGTCTTCGTTCTTATTTGCCTGGTAATGGAGGGCTGTTATTAGCTGTTTCTATGATGTGTGCCGGGTGGGACGGTTGCTCGGTCAGTAATCCGGGATTTCCCAAAGATGGTAAATGGAATGTGCGTTGGGAGGGATTACATCCTATGCCATAGGATATAAGGAAGTCGTAAAAATGAATATCTATTTACAGTGTATAAAAATTTAGGTAATGAAAATATTGTTATTTTGCTCTTTATTAGTGATGTTCGGTGCCTGTACTCATCCCGTACAGCAGATTTCAATAGACCGTAAGGCGTTAGTGAATCGGAATAATCCTCAATTTTCAGCTTTCGATTCGTTGGCTTCGCTTTCAGTAGGGAATGGCGAATTTGCATTTACAGTAGATATTACAGGATTGCAAACTTTTCCTGACGCTTATAAAAAAGGTGTCCCTCTAGGTACGCAAAGTCAATGGGGATGGCATAGTTTTGCTAATATGGACGGTTATAGACACGAAGAAACATTGAGTGAATATGATTTTGGACGAGGACATAAGGAATTGTATGCAGTTCAATCTCAAGAAGATAAAAGACAAAAGAATGCATCTGATTGGTTTCGTGCCAACCACATCGGTTACATTTAGGAGTGATCGGATTTGAATGGGGGGATGAGGCTGCTATTTCCGATATTACCAGAATCAGTCAGACTTTGAATTTATGGGAAGGTGAGATACTCAGTCGGTTTACTTGGAAAGGGAATGAATTTAATGTACGGACGGTTTGCCATCCGGCACAAGATATGATTTCAGCCCATATAGACAGTCACTTGCATACAGGGATAAAATTTCATTTTCCTTATCCTACAGGTATTCATACTGATAATGCATGTGATTGGGATGCCAATGATAAACACTCTACCGAGGTTCTTAAACAGGACACACAAAGCGCTGTGTTAAAGCGTACGTTGGATTCCACGGTATATTATGTAGAATTAAAATGGGAAGGCAAGGCATTATTGAAAGAAAAAGAGAAAAATTATTTCGTACTGCTTCCACAAGAAGATGCTTTTTCGTTTTCATGTGCTTTTACCGCTAATGAGCCAGATCAGCTTACTGTACTCCCTGATTTTTTTGAAGTTGAAAGTTTGGCTAAGAATCATTGGGTGAACTTTTGGGAAGAAGGTGCTGCGGTAGATTTCTCTCATTGCACGGATCCGCGTGCTAAAGAATTGGAACGTCGGGTAGTGCTTAGTCAATATTTGCTTGCTATTCAATGCGCGGGCAGTACCCCTCCGCAGGAAACAGGGCTAACTTACAATTCGTGGTTTGGGAAATATCATCTTGAAATGATTTGGTGGCATCAGGCATGGCAACCGCTTTGGGGACATTCTGAATTACTCAGCCATACTTTAGAATGGTATAAAACGGTAGAGCTATAGCAAGGGAAGTGGCTCGTCGGCAAGGCTTTGATGGAATCCGATGGATGAAAATGACTGATCCTAGTGGTGTGGAGGCACCTTCCAGTGTAGGCAGTTTTTTGATTTGGCAACAACCGCATTTTATTTATCTGGCAGAACTTCTTTATCGCTCTAACCCTGATAAGAAAGTGATAGAGAAATATAACTATCTGGTTCAAGAAACAGCTAAGTTTATGTATGCTTTTGCCACATATGATGAATTGGGAGTGCGGTTTATTTTAAAGGGAGCGATTCCAGCTCAAGAAACATTGAATGCGAGTACTACTATAAATCCTCCTTTTGAACTTTCTTATTGGTATTTTGCCATGCAGATAGCGCAGATATGGCGTGAGCGTGCAGGTGAAAAACGTAACTTGGAATGGGATGAGTTAATAGACAAACTTCTCCGCTGGCTTATAATGAGGATGGGTTGTATCTGGCTGCGGAAAATGCAATAGACACTTATAAGGATATTCGTTTTACCAGTGACCACATGGCAGTGTTGGGTGCCGTAGGTATCTTGCCTATGAATAAATTAATCCGTGAAGATTACATGAAGAATACACTTCAATGGATATGGGATAATTGGAATTGGGGAAAGACTTGGGGCTGGGATTATCCTATGACAGCAATGAATGCTACTCGATTGGGTGAGCCGGAAAAAGCGGTGGAGGCATTGCTTATGAATAAACGTACCAATACATATTTGCCGAATGGACATAATTATCAAGATCCCCGTTTACGTGTTTATTTACCTGGTAATGGTGGTTTATTAACTGCCATTGCATTAATGTGCGCTGGTTGGGATGGTTGTGAAATAGAAAATCCTGGTTTCCCGAAAAATGGAAAATGGAATGTAATGTGGGAGGGATTGTCGCCCATGCCTTAAATTGATTTGATAAAGTGGCGTACTATTGTTTATGTGCTGATGTATCAATAGGCTGTGTAATGTTTCGCATAGCTATTGGTATATTGGCACATTGGTTTATTGTTGTAAATGTGGTAATTGTTTATTGAGGCTTTTTGTATTCTGCAACATAAAAAACACCATAAATACGATAAATAATACAGGCTTTATG
>ENA-OQCK01000323-OQCK01000323.1-human-gut-metagenome-genome-assembly--contig:-NODE-323-length-27667-cov-3.522840_pt1 | contig 27667 bp, 45 predicted proteins | sample MGYA00242498_ERZ504578 | MGnify/ENA primary metagenome ERZ504578 (study PRJEB26092, sample SAMD00036229) | human gut metagenome | host: Homo sapiens | study: EMG produced TPA metagenomics assembly of...
ATCAACAATATGGGAGCCACTCTTAGTGAAGTAGCTTTTGAATATAAGGCTTTGTGGTTGCAAGCCGGCATTTATTTCCTGACCACCTGTTGGGTATACCGCTGGCAAATACTGATGAGTCGCAAACATGCAATAGAGAGATACAAAGAATTAAAAGAGAAAGCAAACTTATCCAAGCAGATAAGTGATTAATGAGTAAGAATTACAAGAGAGAGAATTAACGGTGTATCCTTTCAATGGGATATGCCGTTTTTCTTTTTATTAATAAGGATATAAAAAAATCCCCCGTTCCAAGAGAGTATAGAACGAGGATTTTAGAGATATTATAAAGAGAGTATAATAAGTTTAGAACTTGTAACCTACGCCAATAGAGAAGTTCATGTTCTTCGGTGCACGTCACCATCAGCCAATTTAGCCAAACCAAATTCTCCTGATAAGTCAATAAAGAATTTATTAATTTCATAAGCAACGCCTACACCGAGACCTGCATCAAATCTTTTTGCTCCAATTGATCATCACCGTCACCAAAGAAATCAATTTTTCATCACCAATTTTACACTTACCAGCAATACCAAATGCAAAATAAGGACCAGCTTTCACTACAATATTCTGGTTATCAGCAATTGCAAATCTTGCAGCAGCCAATACCGGAATCTCCAAATACATTGGATTCATTTTCACTTCATCCTGTTTAGCACCTTTTTGAGTGAACATCAACGAAGGTTGAATAGACCACATATCAGAGAACTGATATTCCATGCCAACGCCTACATTGAATCCAATCCTCATGTCAGTATCCATATCCCCAGTAAAGTTACTCATGTTCATACCAACTTTGGCATTCCAAGAAATCTGAGAATAAGAAACGATAGAAACAAGTGCAAATAGCACAAAAATCAAACCTTTTTTCATATCATTTATTTTTTAGTGTACCTTCCTCCTCCCTCTGGTTGGCATTATTAATTAACTTCTTTGCTAAGTGCGGGGAATCTTCCGTACCTTATCAACAGTATCGAAACGCACCTTTCATATTTAACGTCTGTTTTACAGCCACAAATATATTTCATTTATTTTATATAAAAAAGTCTCCAATGACACCTTTTTTCCACAAATGTTATTAAAGTGTGATTATTTAGGCAAAAATAGCGCCTATCCAACCAATTTTTATGCTTAAATAATTTTCCGATTACTCCTTAATCAAAATATTATTGCAGTAATCATACATTTACAATAATTAACTGACTAATTATTGCTTTATTACGAAATATTCGTAGATTTGCGAAGTAATCGTAATTAAACAACATCTCCATGGAAAAGTTAACAATACAAGAAGAAGAAGTAATGATCTACATTTGGGAGTTACAAAGCTGTTTCGTAAAAGATATCGTTGCGAAGTATCCGCAACCGGCTCCTCCTTATACAACGGTAGCATCGATCGTAAAAAACCTCGAACGAAAGGGGTATGTCACATCAAAACGTGTGGGAAATACCTATCAATACACTCCTGCCATTCGAGAAAATGAATACAAACGTCACTTTATGAGTAGCGTAGTTCGTAATTACTTTGAAAATTCCTACAAAGAAATGGTTTCTTTCTTTGCCAAAGACCAAAAGTTATCGACTGATGATCTCAAAGACATTATCGAACTGATAGAAAAAGGAAAAGATAATTAATAGTAAAAAGATATCCATTATGACTCCGGAATTAGCCTATTTTCTAAAGATAAATGTAGCAATTGCTTTGTTCTACGCCTTCTATCGGTTGTTCTTTCATAAAGACACCTTCTTTCACTGGCGACGGATAGCCTTGTTATGTTTTTTTGCCATTTCCTTGCTCTACCCTTTACTAAATATTGAAGGGTGGATAAAAGCACACGAGCCAATGGTAGCAATGGCAGATCTTTATGCAACAATCATACTTCCGGAACAAGTCGTTACCATTCCACAAGAAACAGAGATTAATTGGCAAGAGCTAATCAAACTTCTCACAGGCATTATCTATTGGAGCGGAGTATTACTACTGACCGCCCGTTTCTTCCTTCAACTAGGAAGTATCATGCGACTGCATTTTCAATGTTCCAAAAGCCAATTGAAAGGAGTGCGTGTACACCTATTAAAGAAAGAAGCAGGACCGTTCTCTTTTTTTCATTGGATATTCATACACCCACAGTCACATACCGACTCTGAAATTAGTGAGATAATCACCCATGAAGAAACTCACGCCCGTCAATACCACTCGATAGATGTATTAATCAGTGAAATAATGTGCATATTCTGCTGGTTCAATCCATTTAGCTGGCTTATGAAACGGGAAGTCAGAGGCAATCTCGAATACATGGCAGACAGCCGGGTATTGGAGACGGGACATGACAGTAAATCATACCAGTACCACTTGTTAGGACTGGCTCATCACAAGGCTGCAGCAAATTTATCAAATAGTTTCAATGTTTTACCACTTAAAAATCGTATCAAAATGATGAACAAACGAAGAACCAAAGAAATAGGAAGAACAAAATATATCATGTTTCTTCCCTTGGCTGCCCTGTTGATGATTGTCAGCAACATCGAAGTAGTAGCCCGTACCACAGAAAGATTTGCAAAAGAGGTTATGGAACAGGTTAACACTCCTCAGCCGGAAATTGCAATATCCCCGAACTGCAAAGTGAAGAAATTCAGCAAACAGTCGCTCTGCCGGCCAAAAAAGAAATCGCAAAGTCAACACCTATCGCTCAAAGCAAGAGTATACCCGATTCTGTGGTATTTGAAGTTGTAGAAGTAATGCCCGAATTTCCAGGAGGGCAACAAGCCTTGATGCAATATTTAGCTAAAAACATCAAATATCCTGTAACAGCTCATGAAAACGGAAAACAAGGACGCGTCATTGTTAGTTTCGTTGTTAAAAAAGACGGAAACATATCCGACATAAAAGTAGCCCGAAGCGTAGATCCCTATCTTGACAAGGAAGCTGTAAGAGTAATTGCCGCTATGCCCCAATGGAAACCGGGTAAACAAAGAGGAGAAAATGTAAATGTCAGATTCTCAGTTCCTGTAATGTTCAGGCTACAAGGTCCAGCTCCTTCAAAGGGAAAAGAAATAAAACAAGCTGATCTGGAAGAAGTAGTTGTAGTAGCGTATGGTCCAAAAGAAGATTCTAATGCCAACGCAACAGACGCAACATCAGGTACAGCACTCAAAGTAGCGGAAGTAATGCCTAAATTCCCCGGAGGAATACCCGGTCTGATGCAATATCTTGCCAGAAACATCAAATATCCGACTATTGCACAAAAGAATAAGGAGCAAGGCAGAGTCATCCTACAAATGATTGTCGGTAAAGACGGAAGCATATCCAATATAAAAGTATTGCGTAGCATATCTCCGTTGCTTGATGCAGAGGCGATCCGTGTAGTGAGCACTATGCCCAAATGGGAACCCGGACAACAAGGCGGACAGGCCATTGCAGTAGAATATACCCTTCCGATAGTTTTTAAATTACAATAAACATTTCCCCGGTGCCGCGCCTCCTCCCCCATACCGGGGGAGATAAGGCGTTCATCGGTATCGGAAAAAAGATACATCTTTTTCTACTTTTTTGAGGATAGTCACAAAAATATCGTTATATTTGTTCGAAATAAACACTATTCGTATGAAAAGATTCTCATGGATTATGGGTTTGATACTCTGCGTAGTTTGCACCGTACAAGCCAAAGACAGAGTTATCGAGCGCCCACCTTTTCTAGCTTGGAGCTCTTCAAATATTGAAGTTGACAAAATTGTCATGAGTGACACAGTTACCACTGTATACATCAAAGCATTTTATCGTCCGAAATACTGGATAAAAATAGCCAGTGGCAGTTTCCTCAAAGATGAAAAAGGGGCCTTATACCCGATCCGCAAAGGTGTAGGCATCACATTGGACAAAGAATTCTGGATGCCTGAATCCGGTGAGGCAGAATTTCAGTTACTTTTCCCACCCATACCAGCAAACGTAACAAGTCTGGATTTCTCAGAAGGAGATTTTGACGGAGCATACAAAATATGGGGAATACAGTTGAATGAAAAAGATTTCCGTAAGTCTGCATTACCCAAAGGAGCCGTTATTCATAAGATAAACAAAAAGGCAGAACTGCCGGTACCTGAATTTGCGTATGGAAAAGCAACATTAAAAGGACAAGTGACAGGGTATCAAAAAGATATGCCAAGCTCCGGACAGTTACGTTTAAACGACCCGATCAGGTGGTTAAATTATGCCGAAGAAGTAACTATCAAGGAAGACGGAAGTTTCAGGTTCAGACAGATGTTATTACCGTAACTCCTGCCACCCTTGTTTTCCCCTTTGCACAAATTCCTTGCTTGCTGGCTCCTGGAAAAGAAAGTACTATCATCGTTAACACAGCCGAGTGTTCACGCCAACAATCACATCTCCAGAAAGACAACAAGCCCTATGGCAAAAAAGCTTATTATGGAGGTTATCTGGCTGACCTTCAACAAGAGTTATCAGACAATTCTATTCCAAGTAACTTGGTTGACAACCCGAGCAAGATTGTCAAAGATGTAGCCGGAAAAGATATAAACGGACTAAAAGATTACTTTTTAGAGAAACGTCTTAACACCTACAAACAGATAGATGAAGCCTCTCTCAGTTCTGCTGCCAAAGAAATTCTGAAAGCCAATACGGATATTACCACAGCTATCGGATTATTTATGGGAAAAGACATTATCATGCGTGCCCATGTTGTCAGTCAGAAATTAAACAGAGAACAGACTAAAGAGTATTACACAAATACCAAAATAGAATTTCCAGTCGATTATCTTGATGTACTCAAAGATTTTACACTCAATGAGCCGGTAGATTTGTACGCCCCGGAATTTGCATACGGAGCAGGAATATTCAGTTCCAGAAAAGATCTTATGGAAGAGAAGTTGGGTACCAACCAAGGAATCTTGTTTCAAATGGGAGAAGCATACAAGTGCTATCGCTCCATAGAAGATTTCACACCATTGACTGCCGAACAGAAAGCAGTCCTTGAAGCCCTGCCTTCTCCTGCCTACAAACAGTTGTTGACGGTCCTTAATGATAAACTACTCAAGAAGATAGAACTGAACAAGCAAAAGACCGGATATAAAATCAATGAAATCGGGAAAGTAACAAACGAAGAACTCTTTTCGACTATCATCTCCAAATTCCGCGGACACGTACTGCTGGTTGACTTCTGGGCAACTTGGTGCGGACCGTGCCGAATGGCCAACAAGGCTATGATCCCCATGAAAGAAGAACTGAAAGACGAAGACATTCTTTACCTGTATATCACAGGAGAAACCTCTCCGAAAGGCACTTGGAAGAATATGATCCCCGATATTCACGGAGAACATTTCCGCGTAACAAATGATCAATGGGCGTATCTGATGTCTACGTTTAAAATCGGCGGAGTTCCTACTTATTTCGTAATAGATGCAGAAGGAAATACGACCTTCAAGCAAACGGGATTCCCAGGTACAGACACGATGAAAAAGCAACTGATGAAAGCTTTAAAGAAGTAATCGTAAAGTACATCACCTTGATCATAGGAAACGCCTCCATAGTCTTTTCGAAAACTATGGAGGCGTTTTTATACGATTACGGAAGCTTGTCGTCATCACAAGCGATTCAATCTCTGTCCGTCTTGCTTATTTATGCATCTCAACAATCTGTGTCGGAGCCATTTCTACGTTCCGCCGATCAACCTGACGCACCACACTGGCAGCCAACGACAAGAAAGCACGACCAGTCACCGAATCTTCATCCAGTGCAACAGGCGTACCATTGTCTCCTCCTTCGCAAATACTCTGCACAATAGGAATCTGTCCCAGCAAAGGAACATTCATCTCCTCCGCCAACTTCTTGGCTCCTTCCTTACCGAAGATATAGTATTTATTCTCCGGAAGTTCGGCAGGAGTAAACCAAGCCATATTCTCAACTAATCCGAGAATAGGCACATTCACCTTATCATTAGTGAACATATTGATTCCCTTACGGGCATCCGCTAAAGCTACCGCCTGCGGAGTGCTGACAACAATAGCGCCTGTCATAGCCAACGTCTGCACGACAGTCAAATGAATATCACTCGTGCCCGGAGGAAGGTCAATCAGGAAATAATCCAGTTCACCCCAAGAGGCATCGCCAATCAACTGTTTCAGCGCATTGCTAGCCATTCCACCACGCCACAACGTAGCCTGATCGGGGTCGACAAAGAAGCCAATAGACAATAACTTCACACCGTATTTCTCAACAGGAATAATCAAGTCGCGACCGTCAATACGTTCGGCATACGGACGCGCGTCCTCCACCTGAAACATTTTCGGCATAGATGGTCCGAAGATATCCGCATCAAGCAAACCGACCTTATAACCCAATTTTGCCAAAGCAACTGCCAGATTCGCCGAGACGGTAGATTTGCCTACCCCACCCTTACCGGAAGATATACCGATGATATTCTTCACCTGCGGAAGCAGCTTTCCTACTTCCGGACGGGCAGCCTGCTTGCTTTCCGTCGCAACCGTAACTTGCACATCAGGCGACACATAAGTATGAATAGCTGTTTCGGCAGCCTTCACCATAGATTTCATAAACGGATCGGTCGGCTTCTCAAATATCAATGAGAAACTGACTGACATACCATCAATCCGGAGATTATCAGCAACCATCTCCGCTTCCACCAGATTCTTTCCCGTACCGGGATAACGCACCGTAGCCAGTGCATCCAATATTAATTTAGGATAAAGTGTCATAATTCATTCAGAGTTGAGAGCGGAACGTCGAACGTTCCACTCAATTATTCTTTATTTACTAGTCTGCAATCCACTCCGCTTACTACGATTATAACTGCGGTATGAATCCAGTTCAATTTCCACATCCGGTTCCTTCAACTGTCCTTCTTGCGGAAGGCGGAATTTGATATACTTGATATTTAACCCCCGGTCGAGCCATTGTTGTTCATAGTAGGTCTTGATACCAAGAATATCGTCTACCAGATCCGAATGATATAAATCCTCCGTCATAAACTCCACCGGAAGCCCGTTCGTTTCTATCATATACTTTGTATAAGTGAACATAAAGTTACTGTCCGTCTTCAGGTGAATGATACCGTTCGGTTTGAGGAACTTCCGATACCGTTCCATAAAATAGGTCGAAGTAAGCCGCTTGGTCGCCTTCTTCATTTGCGGGTCGGAGAACGTAAGCCATATCTCGCTCACTTCGCCTTCGGCAAAGAACCGTTCGATGATTTCAATGTTCGTGCGCAGGAATGCCACATTCTTCATTCCGGCCTGCAACGACTCCGTTGCCCCCGTCCACATACGGGCTCCTTTAATATCTACCGCAATAAAGTTCTTTTCAGGAAACATCTTCCCCAGACCGACCGTATATTCTCCCCGTCCACAGCCCAGTTCGAGCACAATCGGATGATCGTTCTTGAAAAACTCCTTGTGCCAATTTCCCTTCATGTCAAAAGGCACATTATCCACTGCCGAATACGGATATTCGAACACATGCGGATAACTCGCCATATCGGCAAACTTCTCTAATTTATTCTTTCCCATTCAATCTTTATAAGTTTCTCACCACAGAGAACACAAAAGACACAGAGATTATAAATGAATTATAAGGCTCCGTGTCCTTTGTGTCCTCTGTGGCGAAAGATAGTACTATTCGACAATTGTCACCCAACCATGCGTATCCGGTTCATCACCGTACTGGATACCCCGCAGCTTGTTGTACAATTTCGTACAAATCGGTCCCGGTTTTCCATCCTTGGAGATAACGTATGATTTGCCATTCTCCAGATCATCAATACGTTCAATCGGACTGATAACGGCAGCCGTACCGCAAGCGCCGGCTTCTTCGAACGTAGCCAGTTCTTCTTCCGGAATCGGGCGGCGTTCGACTTTAATTCCCATATCTTCCGCCAACTGCATCAAGCTCTTATTAGTGATAGAAGGAGGATAGAAGTTGATTTCGGCGTGATATACGTATTATCTTTAATACCGAAGAAATTGGCAGCACCACATTCATCGATATATTTCTTTTCTTTTGCATCGAGATAGAACTCGCAAGAGTACCCCAGGTCATGTGCTTTCTTGTTGGCACGAAGACTGGCTGCATAGTTACCACCCACCTTGTAAATACCAGTTCCATGAGGAGCGGCACGGTCGAATTCACGAATGATTACGTAAGGATTGGTAGAGAAACCACCCTTAAAGTACGGTCCCACGGGAGTCACAAATACCACAAACATATATTCGTCAGCCGGATGCACACCCACCTGAGCACTTGTTCCAATCAATAACGGACGGATATAAAGAGAAGCACCTGTCTCATAAGGAGGGATAAAACGTTCGTTCAGTTTCACAACTTTCAGGATAGCTTCTTTAAAACGTTCGGTAGGAAGCTCCGCCATAAGGATTCCCTGGCAGGTAGATTGCAGACGCGCCGCATTTTCTTCCAGACGGAAGATACGCACTTTTCCGTCTTTTCCACGGAATGCTTTCAGTCCTTCAAATGCTTCCTGACCATAGTGCAAACAAGTAGCCGCCATGTGCAAGTTAAGATATTCTTCACTGCTGACTTCCAGTTCACCCCACTTACCATTGCGGAAATTGATTCTCACATTGTAATCTGTCCTCATGTATCCAAACGACAGATTCGCCCAGTCTATTTCTTTCATATTGTAACGTATTAGTTATTTTCTTATGCATTGAATTGCAAAAATAACCTTTATTCTTCAGACTGTTGCTTTTCTTGCAATAATTTTTCGACTTCGCGATCCGCTTTCGTCAGTTTTTCGGTGCAAAAGGCAATAATTTCATTGGCTTCTTTGATTTTTTCGCTCAAGATGTCAATATCCAATTCATTGTTGTCTATCTGCCTGACAATCTTTTCGAGACGCTCCATAGCGCCGGAGTATGTTTCTTTTTTTGCTGCCACAGTGATATGTATTTAATGGTTGATAATAAAACTCTAAATATACCGGGTTCGGAACGTTCGCTACCGGACGGTGGACTGCACTTCTCCTTTCAGAAGCCGGGTGGTCAACTGATCGCCCGGCTGCAGTAAAGATGCATCGGTTACCGCTTTTCCATCCTTTAGCGTGATGCTATACCCCCGGCTGAGTAACTTTTCGGGAGAGTTATCCGCAACGCGCTGTTGCAATAGTTCCAGCCGGTGCCGCTGACGGGACAGCAAGTTTTGCGTCACCTGCGACAAGTCCTTCCGGGCTGTCAGCAGGGTAAAACGGGCTTCGGACAGCTTCCGATGAACCAGTGCAGGAATACGGGCTTGCATTGTAACCAGCCTTCTCTGCTCCTGTTCCAGCAAAGTATAAGCTCCTTGCTGAAGACGGGCGGACAATTCTTCAAGACGTTCCGCCGCCTCTCCTACCCGTTGAATTAAGAGTCGGCTGCGGCAGTCGGATCTTTACACGAGTATGCGCCACGGAATCGAGCACGGTGTCGTCACGCTCATGTCCGATACCGGTTATGACAGGTAACGGGAACTGCGCACAGGCTGCTGCCAGCAGGTAAGTATCAAATCCGGATAAATCGGAAGCAGCTCCTCCGCCCCGGATAATCACGACTACATCAAACTCGCTTATACGGGCATTGATGCAATCCAAGGCGGCCAAAACGGATTCTTCCACCTGATTACCTTGCATCAAAGCCGGAAATAGCTCCGTGTAAAAGAAGAAGCCACCGGAATTATGTTTCAGTTGATGACAGAAGTCGCCGTAGCCGGCTGCCGTAGCTGAAGAAACAACTGCAATACGTTGGGGAAGAACCGGCATTTCCAGCTCTTTGTTTAACGTCAGTACTCCTTCTTCTTCCAGTTGCAGCAGTATCTCACGACGGCGACGCGCCATATCTCCCAAGGTATAAGTAGGTCGATATCGAGTACCGTCAGACTATACCCGTAGAGTTCATGAAATTGCACGGTCACCTTGACCAGCACTTTTATTCCCGAAGTGAACAGCTGTCCGGTAGATTCCTCAAAATAAGGTTTCAGCAGGCGGTAAATATTATTCCAGATCATACCGCGTGCTTGGCTACGAGACTATTGCTACGCGGATCCTTTTGTATGAATTCCAGATAGCAATGTCCCGTCGTATTGGAACGAACGTCACTCAGCTCCGCCTGTATCCAATATTCATCGGGCAAGCACTGCTCCAGGCTGCGGCGAACAAGCGCATTCAGTTCTAAAAGAGAAAGCGAGTCCATAATCAACGGCGAGTGTTTACCGTAGATTGATAAGCTTTCCACAAATCAGGAATGCCGTATCCATATATATTATCGGGGAAAACTGCCCGGTCGCCCGACCGGCGTACCAGTTCGATAATCTCTTTTGCAGTCAGCTCCGGACAAGCCTGCCACAGACAAGCCACCATTCCGCACATAATCGGAGAAGAAAAGGAAGTTCCGTTAGCATGGCGCAAATTACCGTCCGTTCCCATTACATCCGAGCCCAGACCTACGGCAACAACATCCGGCTTCACCCGTCCGTCGGCCGTATTCCCAACAGAAGAGAACGGAGCCAGAACTCCATATTTGTTCACCGCACCTACGGTTATCACATTCTCCGCATCTCCCGGAGGCGTAATCTTCTTCCACGAACCGGACCCGGAGTTTCCCGCACTGCATACTACAACGATTCCCTTATCTGCCGCTTTCGCCGCCTCACGGGACATCAATGCATAATGTCCGTTCAAATCACGATAGCGGTAATTCTTCGCCGGGTCATCAAATGAATAATATCCGAGAGACGTATTTACCAAATCCACTCCGACACTATCGGCAAATTCGATAGCTGCCGCCCAGTAATCCTGTTCCACCAAATTCTCCGAATACTCGTCCTCACTGCGAAGCAACCAATAAGAGGCCTCGGGAGCCGTACCAATCATCACATTCGGCTGATTCATTGCCATACAGGAAAGCACGGACATTCCGTGACTGCTCTCTGCATAGATATCGGCTTCCGGATTCACGAAGTCACGAGTACCCAGAATATTGATATTTTTCATTGCCTCTATCTTGTCAACATTATGAAATCCGGCATCAATAACAGCAATCGTCATCCCCTGCCCCTTGAAGCCTGCTTCATGGAGACGGTCCGCATGGCTCATCTTTATTTGAGTAATTGCGGGACCGTAAAGGCTGTCCGTACGTAAAGGTTTATTAATCAATGAATCTCTCTCAGAAGCTCGTTTGGCGACACCTCTCCAAACTCTCTCCGTGGAACGGACGAAGGGCAACCCGGCTATTTCAGCAATCAACATACTATCATTACAGGAAACAGTGACGAAATTATCCCATTTTCCTGTAACAAGCACATGAACGCCTTTCTTGCGTATCGCATCCACATATTTCTTACATACCGGCAGGTCAGTAGAATCTATCTCCAATCCCTGTCTTTTTCTCCGTTCAATAGATTTCTTGGATAAATACATCTCAGGCTTTTGCAAAGAGTAGTCCGTAGCCGCTTTGTCTTTCAGACTGATACGATACTTCAGGGTATCCCCCGGCGTGAATTGCGCAAAAGTACCCAAACAAATATTCAAGGCAAAAACCAATAATACAAGTTTCTTCATAAGTTATCTTTGTTTTAATCAATCAAAATCCTTCGTTCTCCAAAATCACCAATCCGATTCCTCGTTGCGAAGCAATAAAAGCTCCGCCCAGTACCCGCCTTCCGTCATAGAACACAGCAGATTGTCCGGGGGCAATAGCCGAGGCCGTTTCAAGAAATCGCACCAACAGTCGTCCATCCGCCAACCGCTTCACCCGGCAAGGCAACGGACGGCTTCGATAACGAATCCTTACCGTCAGATTCTCGCATTGGAACAATTCCCGTTCATCCACAATCTTATCTTGCTCCGTCAGCATATAATCCGTCCGCAACTGTTCGGCATCGCCAAGCATTACCGTATTTTTCTGCGGATTGATTTTCAACACATAAGCCGGTTTGCCCAACGCAATCTCCAGGCCTTTTCGCTGACCGATCGTATAATAGGGCGCACCTTTATGCTGCCCCAACTTCACTCCTTCGGAATTGACAAACCACCCCGGTCCTATTTCGTTATCCAGTTCCGGGCACTGTTCACGAAGGAAGTCACGGTAATCACCTTTAATAAAGCAGACTTCCATACTCTCTCCTTCTTTGGACTTGGCTTCGTAGCTTTATCAGCAAGGTATTCGCGTACTTTCACTTTCGTATAATCCCCCAAAGGAAAATACAACGCCTCAATACATCCTGCCCCAGTTGCCAAAGAAAATAAGACTGGTCTTTCTTGTCATCATCTCCGGCTACTATATAAATATCCCCGTTTCTCTCTTCCAAGCGGGAATAATGTCCGGTAGCAACCCAGGCACAACCCAGTTTGTCCGCCCACTCCGTCAGGACACGAAACTTAAATAAAGGGTTACACATCACACACGGATTCGGCGTACGTCCTTGCTTATACTCGTCTATGAAATTCTTTACGATCGTCTCTTTGAAAGGGATACGCTCATCCGCCACATAATGTTCAATCCCCATTTGCGCAGCCAGCTCTCTGGCGTCTTGCGGCTCGTCGCCCCATACACGCATGGTTACTCCTACTATTTCGTATCCTCGCTCCTGTAACATCAGACAAGTGGCGGTACTGTCAATACCGCCGCTCATTCCGACTAATACTCTTTTATTTCGTTCTTTCATCCGAATTCTGAAAATTATATGGCAACAAATATACGGGATTCTTCGGAGAATATAAATTTATTGCGAACGAAACATCATAGATGTAGAGAATACTATTTTCCTGTTCTTCTGAAATATTATTTGTTACTATATCTTTTCACAAACTGCTAGTTGTCATAAAGTTTGAGGAAACAATTCAGGTTGCTTCAAATTCGGCTGAATAACCCGAACCCAAATTTCTTTACTCGGCAACGGGCGACCTGGTAATTGATAACTAATCTGTAACAGATTCTCCGAAATAAATTCAAATTTCAGTTTACTATCTGCTCCTGTTAGTTCCGGATCAGTTATCGATTTAAAGATTTTTTCAACATAAGTACAGTCAGATGTTTGAGCATAAGTTCCCATTGCCGTTATAACAGCTCTCTCATCCGTTATTGCTAAATGTATATTGAAAAAGTTCTTATCCGATGATAATATTTTCATATAAGGTCCGGTTTGGATATCAAACTTTCCGTATCCTAAAGGTTCCACATGAGTACAAATTTGCCAGACTCCTTCCAAAGACGCCTTTATATTCTTATTCACCTTCAGTCCTTCATTTGAAGAGGAAGAATTATTTTCCCCACTCAATCGGAAACTAACCGGGATAGTATATGACACCGGGACTTTCTTCCCTTTTTCTCTACCGGGTACCCATTTTCCTGGAATTCCTTTTACTACTCGAAGCGCTTCCTCGTCCAACAACGGGTCAACTCCTCGCACAACCTCAAACTGTGATGTTTTACCATTCTTCTTTATCACGAATTGCACAAGTACAGTTCCCGATGCTCCTTTTGCTCTTGCATAAGCCGGATACTTTACCGTTTTTGCTATATATTGCATTATTCCCTCCTGCCCTTTTGGATATACAGGCATTTGGTCTACATACATATAAACTCCATCTTCACGAACTTGAAGCATTTTCTCCTGAGCTGCCATTTGAATATTGCTACATATCCAAATCAATACTAAAAAACTAAATGCGAACTTTTTCATAATACTTAATTTATTGGTGATTTAAAACGTTACTTTTTATACTATGTCTTTCTTTGTACATTCACTAGAGATAACCTATATCAAGATATCTACGATGATATTCCTCCCAGATAATCATCCTTCATAAATAGGGGTGGTTTAAAAAGAGCTAAAGAAACACCGGTTTTTCCATTATACAGGTCGGAAAAGGCGAATGAATAAACATTCAACAGAATATAGTCAGTTATTTCAGGTATAAGGTCAACAGTCATTGTACTTTCTCGTTTTGGTTGTGTACAATATAAATACACCTCATAACTTCCTAACCCCACATTAACTATATAAGAATTATTATATTTAACATTTCAGGAAATAAAACACTGCTAAGAAGTGTATTCATCCAGGCTTATCATGCAATCCGTCTCCTATAAAAGCCTAATATTACCCCTTGTATCATCTAATAATATCATTTTTCATGTATCGCCCTTGCCAGGATTGGCTCAAGACATAGGTACTTCTTCTGATAAACACCTGCATTCCAAGCATATTAGCTATATAGTTTATATGTTTTCCCTTAGAAATCATCAAGAGCTCACTACTGTGAATCAACAAGCTATCATCAGTAAACAAATAAGCTAACATACGTAAACAATTTTGCTAACTTATGTGAGTTTTTGAAGAACATTGAGAGTTTACAGAAGAAAACCTAAGCACTAATGTATAGTATATAGGAGAATTGTGTAGTATAGCCAGTCAACCAAAATCAAGACCAGACACGCTATGAGGGTAAAAGTTACCCTCACCTTACCCTCATAGTTACCCTCATACCTGTAACCATGATGAATAAAGGGATTAAGGCTATCTATGAAAGTATGAGGGTAAAATGTATGTATAATTTTTATTAGTGAAGCTGTCTTTCCTCAAAACGATACTTAATTGAAGTGATTTTATAAAAAAGAAGTTGCTTTCTGAATAAATTGCCTATATTTGAAATATACCAAAGCGAGAACAATTATGGCTAACCCCAGATTACCGGGCATTTCCGAGAACGAGCAAGCCTTATTGTATGCCAAACTGAATGAGTACAACCGAGGCAGAGCCTCTTTCAAAGAGGAGGGTGTTTACTTGGTGGTGTTACCCCGACCGGGGAAACCAAACTATTCCCTTTGGCTCTATTCTCCCCTGCCCGAAAAACAGTCGATTCTTTACATACATGATCTGTCACCGGATATTAACGAGTCTCTCCGAGTGGCCAGTACGATGTTCTATTACTCGAAACGCTGCCTTATTCTTGTGGATTATAATGAGAAAAGAATGCAGAGTAATGGTGACGATCTGATCTTCTTCGGGAAATATCGCGGACACTTCCTGCATGAAATCCTAAAAATAGCCCCTTCCTATTTAAGTTGGATAGCCTATAAGTTTACTCCAAAGATTCCCAAACAGGAACGTTTCGTCAAAATAGCACAGGCGTATCACTCCATACACCTGGATATAATGCAGAGAAAATCGAGAGAGAAACGTTCGTCAAGCCGGTATCTGGGAGAGCTGGGAGAGAAACTGACAGACTTGAAACTGAAAGTGACCCGTGTGCGGCTGGAAGATGACCCGTACAAGACAAGAGTAAACGGAACCACCCCACAGTTTTTTGTCAAACAGATACTCACACTGACCGATGCAAGCGGCAACTTGGCTGTTATGAGTATTCCATCTAAAATCCCAGTGCAGTATCATGTACTCTATCCGGGATAGAACATGAATACCGACTGGGAGAGATTATCTACATCGAATCGGCGAAAGTGTCACGCCGATACGAAAGCTATGGTTCTAAATATACACGCCTTAGTCATGTGAAGTTTACCAACCTCAACGTTTAGTCCAATCGTCCTTGACAAAGCTTGCCGGATAAGAGACTTTATCCACGATGCCGTCTTTCTGACGGATCCAGGAAGTAAATGTACGGGCGCCTTCATCCAATACGATGATACGGGCGCCGTTCGGCAAATGGTTATACACAGTGTTCCCACCGGTATAGCGCCCGTAAGCCAATAGGATGTTTTTCCACATGACCGCGTAATCATTATCGTGGTCGTGTCCGACAAATACCCCCATTACATCTCCCGCTTCTTTCATAGCGGCAAACATTCCCGTGTTTATTCTCGGCGAACAAGCCTCTTCCATTCGAGTACCCCGCAGAGCTGCATTTTCGTCACGGACAGCTTCATGATATTCGGGCAGAGGAATATGGAAAAAGGCCAGAGCGGGCACTGGTTGGCCACCGTTCTGAGCTTTATAAGCTGCGCTTTGCTGGCGATACCAATTTATCTGATCGAACGTAAGCCAGTTATATCCTTTCACGTCTTTCAACGGTGAATAGGAATGGCTGTCTATACAATAAAGCAAAGCTGCATCTTTTTTAGGATCGGAAGAAGACTTCACTGTCAGCACATAATCCGGTGACAAAGCAGTTCCCCGGTCGGGCATTAAATTCCCCGGAACGGTACGGATTATATCGTACAATTGCGTCCGGGTCAATCCTTGTTCATCATCATGATTGCCAAAAGTCACAACGAAAGGGAGTTTACGTTTGGACACCTGTTCCAGAACCTTCAACATACCGGAATCTGCCGGAGCAGAATAAATCACATCACCGGTGAAAATTACCACATCCGGTTGTTCGGCATCAAGCACCTGGTTTATACGTTCCAACGCTACATCCGAGGCCGGATTGCCATATTTAAAATGTACATCGGTAAATTGTACTATTTTAAACTTACCGTCTTTATTAAACTTCAACTCGCTCTTTTGAGCCATACAGAAAGTAGTTAAGAATAAAGCTAACAGTGTTAAGCAGAAATTTAAAGTTCTAATCATGTTTTATTTATTTTAGGGGGTTAATCAGTCTTCTCTATCAGTACCGTAGCATAAGCGGAGATACCTTCTTCACGACCGGTAAATCCAAGCTTCTCGGTAGTAGTAGCTTTGATCGAGATATCATCTGCGTCAATCCCCATTACGATTGCCATCGTCTCCTGCATCAAAGGGATATGTGCCTTCAGCTTCGGACGTTCCGCACAAATCGTCGCGTCAATATTGCCGACTTATATCCTTTGCCGGCAATCAGTTCCACGGTCTTTTTCAACAGAATCTTGCTATCAATATTTTTAAACTCTCCGGCTGTATCCGGGAAATGATAACCGATATCACGCATATTGGCCGCTCCCAATAAAGCGTCGCAAACAGCGTGCAGCAGCACGTCGGCGTCCGAATGTCCCAACAGCCCTTTCGTATGCTCCAAAAGGACACCGCCCAACCATAACTCACGCCCCTCGACCAGTTGATGTACATCGAAGCCAAAACCTACTCTTATTTTCATAAATTGTATACTAAACGTTTTTTGATGAACGGATGAATCAGCGGATATAGAAATCCAGCAGCTTCTCACCTTCCAGATATCCCTGCAAATGCTGTCCGATACTGACCGGACCTACACCAGCAGGCGTACCCGTAAACAGGAGATCTCCGATTTTAAGCGTCACAAAACGGCTGACATAAGCAATGATATCGTCTATCTTGAAAAGCATATCTGCCGCACAGCCACTCTGCACTTCCTTACCGTCAATCAGGAGATTAAAATTCAGGTTCTGGATATCCTTATAGCGATCTACCGGAACAAAAGTACCGATAGCAGCCGATGAGTCAAAGCCTTTGCAGAGTTCCCAGGGGTTGCCCTGCTCGCGGAACTTCCGTTGAAGGTCACGGGCAGTAAGTCAATGCCTACGGTCACTGCGTCATAATAGCGGTTAGCAAAACGGGGAGCAATATTCTTCCCCAGCCGGTTGATACGGACCACCAGTTCCGTCTCATAATGTATCTCGTTAGAAAAATCGGGAATGAAAAAGGGTTTACTATCTTTCAGGATAGCGGAATCGGGCTTCATAAAAATCACCGGTTCCGTATTTATCTGTGTATGTCCCAGTTCTTTGTTGTGCCGGGCGTAGTTCATTCCTACTGCAATAATCTTCATTTATTTCTCGTTAAAGTTCAATCGGTTAAACATTACAGCCAAGTGGGCATAAAGGGAAGTATTCTGCACCACAATATTCTCCGGTACGCGAATACGGAACGGAGTAAATTCCATACCGCCTTTATACCTCCGTCTACCATTTTATTTGTAATTTCCTGAGCTATATTAATAGGTACTGTCAGCACACCGATATTCACGTCATATTCTTTCATCTTTGCTTCGAAATCATCAGAATGAAAAATAGGAATGCCATTCAGGTCTTTTCCCACCAATTCGGGGTTGACATCAAAAGCTGCCACAATCTCCAGTCCGAAATGATGCAAACCCGAGTCCCGGAGCAAAGCGGCCCCCAGACTACCTACACCAAACAAGAAGGCTTTATGCATATTGGTAAATCCTAGAAAGCTCTCTAATACCTCAATCAGTGCGTCAATGTTATACCCCACTCTCGTACGCCCCGATATATTGACGTACGACAAATCTTTGGCGATTTGGGATGCGTCAATATTTATTTCCTTAGAGATTTGTGTAGAAGAAACGTATTGTTCTCCTTTTTCTTTCATCAGTTTTATATTAGACAGATACCAGGGAAGTCTGCGCAAGGTAGGCTCCGGCACTTTATCCGCCTCTTTTGGTATATAAGTGCTCATACTTCTTACATAATTTGGTATTTTGCAAAAGTACATTATTTTTTGAGACTGACAACCCAATATCGCAAAACCTTAATAGAGATTAAACAAAACAATGAAAACCAATGCAAATTTTGCTCTTTTCCATAAGTTTGATACTTTTGGGAAGAAATAAAAAGAAGAAGCATGAAAAAGAACGATTGGAAAGACAGGCTGAATGTGGTGTATTCCACGAACCTGATTTGGCTACGAAATGGATAATGACGAAGAACAGGTCACTCTCGATAAAGACAAACAAAACCTCCGAGTTCCATTGACAAGAAAAACCGGGTGGTAAAGTGGTAACATTAATTACCGGATTTGTCGGTACGGAGAACGACTTGAAGGAACTGGGCAAGCTGCTGAAAAGTAAATGCGGAGTAGGTGGTTCAGCTAAAGACGGAGAAATCATCATACAAGGGGATTTCAAGACTAAGGTCATGGAACTGCTTGTCAGGGAAGGATACACGAAAACAAAGGGTATAGGAGGCTAACTTATTTAAAAGATATAAGAAATGAAGAAGTTACTTTATTTTGTGTAGCAGCGTTATTCTCACTGCTGTCGTTTGCACAGAACGACAAAGGGGATATAGTCAAAACAGGCGACAAGATGCCTGCTTTCACCCTTACTTCGACCGTCAACGGAACAGTAAATTCCGCAGACTTGAAAGGGAAAGTAGTACTCATTAATATCTTTGCCACTTGGTGCGGTCCTTGCCAGAGTGAACTGGCAGAAGTTCAGAAAACCCTTTGGCCCAAATATAAAGACAACAAGGATTTCCGCATGATAGTGATCGGACGTGAGCATACCGATGAGGAATTAACGGCATACAACAAGCGCAAGGAATTTACGTTTCCTCTCTACCCGGATCCCAAACGGGAAGTCACGAATAAATTTGCCAGTCAGTACATTCCCAGAAGTTACCTGATTAACAAAGAAGGGAAAGTGATATCCGCTACTGTCGGTTACCAAAAAGAGGAAATGGACAAGTTGACGAAGGAAATAGACAAAGCATTGAAATAACAAAAAAATGAGGCTGTCCTCAGAAAAAAGATTTGAAGACAGCCTCCTATATTCTCAGTTTCCTGACTGATTATTCAGCTTTCAAAGTGAAACGCTTGAAGTCAACGATTTTCAGTTCAGGATCAGCTGCTGCCAACACTTCTCTTACTGTCTTCTTAGCGTCCATGATATCTTCCTGATTCAACAGGCAAACTTCTTTCAAGAACTTACCCAGACGGCCTTTAGCAATGTTCTGAATCATTTGTTCAGGCAGATGTGCAGCCTTTTCAGCAGAAACGGTAGCAATGATTTCTTTTGCCTTCGCTACATCTTCAGCAGTAATCCAGCCTTTAGCCATGTTGCTTTCCATGTGTTCTTCGCTGTCCACATGAGCCGGGTTGATGTTAGCTTTCTTCAGAGCTGCTTCTACAGCCTTCTGTACCTGTTCTGCTTTTGTCTTCTCAATGGCAACTTCGATTTCTTTCTGTTTTACTTCTTCAGAAACGCCATCTTCATCAATGGCAATCGGGTTCATAGCAGCAATCTGCATAGCTACTTGTTTAGCCAACTGATCGTTAACTTCCTTGTTGAAAGCAACAATAGTGCAAAGACCATTTCTGTTCATGTGGTTGTAAACAGCAGTGCATACACCTTCTACAGTCATGTAACCATCAAGTTCCATTTTTTCACCAGTGATACCGCTACGATCAACTACTGCATCCTGTACAGTACCGTTACCCATCGGCAATGCTTTTACTTCCTCCAAAGTCTTGCATTTGTTAGCCACAGCAAGATCAAGAATATCCTGAGTCAGCTTCACGTAATCTGCATTCTGAGCCACAAAGTCAGTTTCACACTTCAAAGCAATGATAACAGCACGGTCACCGGTAGTCTTAGCCAAAACGCAACCTTCAGCAGCTTCACGCTCTGACGCTTAGCAGCAACAGCTTGCCCTTTCTTACGGATAATTTCCATTGCCTTGTCGAAATCGCCTTCAGCTTCAGTCAATGCGTTTTTACAATCCATCATACCAGCTCCGGTCATTTTACGCAGCTTGGTAATATCAGCCATAGTTACAGCCATAATAATTTCTTTTATTTAAATGAATAATAATTTTCAAAACAAAAAATGTGCCAATCTGCCAATCAAGATGCAAGTGTATAAGCATACCCTTGCACATTAGCAAATTGGCACATTATTATATTAAGCCTCTTCGTCTTCCTTCAAGAAAGCAGCAGCTTTAGCTGCGTTGATAGCTTCTTCGTCAGATTTGTCGAGTCTTGCTTTAGCTGATTTCTTCTTGCCTTTGTTAGCAGGAGCTTCACCGGCAGCTCCATATCGATCTTTTCAGCTTTTCTTTCTTCCAAGCCTTCGATCATAGCAGCACAACAAGCATCCAGAATAACTTCTACTGATTTAGTAGCATCATCATTAGCAGGAATTACGAAATCTACGTTTGAAGGATCAGAATTAGTATCAACGATACCAAATACAGGAATACCCAAACGGTTAGCTTCGCGAACTGCGATATTTTCTTTCATTACGTCGATAACGAACAATGCAGACGGCAGACGAGTCAAGTCAGCGATAGAACCCAAAGTCTTGTCCAATTTTGCACGTTGACGAGAGATCTGAAGAATTTCTCTCTTAGAAAGGTTAGAATAAGTACCATCGTTAGTCAATTTGTCGATAGTAGCCATTTTCTTCACAGCCTTACGGATAGTCGGGAAGTTAGTCAACATACCACCCGGCCAGCGTTCGATTACATAAGGCATATTAACAGATTGAGCTTTCTCAGCTACAACTTGTTTAGCTTGTTTTTTAGTAGCAACAAAAAGAACTTCTTGCCTGATTTAGCAATCTGTTTCAAAGCTTCAGCAGCTTCGTCTACTTTTGCAACTGTTTTGTGGAGGTCAATGATGTGAATACCATTGCGTTCCATGAAAATATAAGGAGCCATTGCAGGGTTCCACTTTCTTTTAAGGTGTCCGAAGTGGCATCCGGCTTCCAATAATGTATCAAAATTTGTTCTTGACATCTTGTTTCTCTTTAAATCGTTTACTTCTTTTTTGTTTTTTCTAAACCAACCGCCGGGTAGTCTATGAGTAGAGTCCCAGTAGTTTAGATACTAAACATATTCCTCGGTCAGGCAGCCCATTAACGCTTGCTGAACTGGAATCTTCTACGAGCTTTCGGCTGTCCCGGTTTCTTACGCTCAACAGAACGCGGGTCACGAGTCATAAAGCCTTCTGCACGAAGAGCAGCTTTATCTTCAGCGTTGATTTTAACCAATGCACGGGCAATTGCTAAACGCAAAGCCTGAGACTGACCTGTGAAACCACCACCACACAAGTTTACTTTGATGTCATACTTCTCAGCAGCACCAATCTTGTTCAATGGTTGTTTTACAACATACTGAAGAATAGTTGATGGAAAGTACTCTGCAAGGTCTCTCTTGTTAATAGTAATCTTTCCTGTACCTTCGCTTACGAAAATACGTGCAATTGCACGTTTACGTCTGCCTAATGCATTTACTACTTCCATTATATCTTATTTATATGAATTAATATCAATCATTTTCGGGTTCTGAGCTGCTTGTTTGTGTTCGCTACCAGCGTAAACATACAAGTTGTTCAGCAATTTAGCTCCCAAAATGTTCTTAGGAAGCATGCCCTTCACTACTTTTTCAGTAATCTCTCTTCACCGTTCGGTTTTGCAATCAAACGGGCAGGAGTCATTTCTCTCTGACCACCAGGGTAGCCTGTATATGACAAATAAACTCTGTCATTCCACTTGTTACCAGTCAGTTTTACTTTGTCTGCATTGATGATGATAACGTTATCACCGCAGTCTACGTGAGGAGTAAAGTTTGGTTTGTACTTTCCTCTCAACAATTTTGCAACTTTTGCTCCCAGACGACCCAGTGTTTGGTCTGTAGCGTCAACAATAACCCATTCTTTGGTTACAGTTGCTTTGTTGGCAGAAATGGTCTTGTAACTTAAAGTATCCACTCTAATTTTGTTTTTTAAATGTTACTACTAAAAATATTCTTCACCACTTATTAGTCTTCCCCGGACAAAGGACGACTAACTTGCTATGAATTAATCTCTTATCTTTTTGTGATAATAATCGGCTTGCAAAAGTACGGCTTTTCTTTGAATTGGCAAACTATTTCTTGCTTTTTTTGAATATATCTAATTGGCAAACAAGAAGAAATAGAACGAAAAACAGGCATAAAAAAGTCTGCATATCTTCTCCTTTAAAGAAGTAATATGCAGACTATAATAACAATCAAATTATCTTTATCTCACAATATCTTCCGGAAATTTGGCCGGCATACTTATTCTTTTCCAGGTTTCATAATACCAGGTGTTCAATTCATTTCCATTCAAGTCATTCTTGATGAAGTATTTTAAATGCAGATAATCGCTATCCTTTATTTCAAATTCCAGAATATTGTCCTGATTATCCAACATCGGAAGATGAATATTCTTCTCGATACTTTCTCTATAAGAATCATCTGTCAACTGCTTCCATGACCCATATCCCGTAACAATTGCACTGGAACCGGGAATAATAGTGAAGTTCACGATTCTTCCATCATCACTCAATACCTTAAATGTATTACTGGGTTTCAACTCTCCCGGAACATCGGGAGACTCCGACACATAATGCAAAGTTGCCAGATTCCTTTCAACTCGGCCACCTTGAATTTAGTTTTCTTTTGGGCCATCGCACCTGTTACCGCCAACAACATTATTGAAAGCATGGTAAAGAAATAGAGTTTTTTCATTGCCGTATTATTTTAGTTAACACTCTTGAATGCGTATGTCCAAATATAAAGATTTATTTTGAGAATAGAACAATAAAGTGCATAAAAACTCGCATAACCAAAAGATTATGCGAGTTTTACATAAATATACCGAAATATTAGAAATCAGCATTTCTCGGTGTACGCGGGAACGGTATCACGTCACGGATGTTTGACATGCCTGTTACGAAAAGTAACAAACGTTCAAAACCAAGCCCGAAGCCGGAGTGAGGACAAGTACCGAACTTGCGGGTATCCAGATACCACCACATATCCTTCATCGGGATATGCATTTCTTCAATACGAGTCATCAGCTTATCATAATCTGATTCACGTTCGGAACCGCCTATGATTTCACCGATTTTCGGGAAAAGAACATCCATTGCACGTACCGTCTTACCATCCTCGTTTTGCTTCATATAGAAGGCTTTGATCTCCTTCGGATAGTCAGTCAAGATTACCGGACGCTTGAAATGTTCTTCCACCAAATAACGTTCGTGTTCGGAAGCCAAGTCCACACCCCAATAAACCGGGAACTCAAATTTGTGGCCTTTTGCAACAGCTTCCTCCAGAATCTTGATACCGTCTGTATAAGGCAAACGTACGAAATCATCTTTCAATACTCCTTGCAGCCGTTCAATCAATCCCTTATCGAACATATCATTCAGGAATTTCACGTCATCCGCACAGTTATCCAACGCCCATTTCACACAATATTTAATGAACTCTTCTGCCAAGTCCATATTGTCTGCGATGTCGTTGAAAGCAACTTCCGGCTCAATCATCCAAAACTCAGCCAAGTGACGGGGAGTATTGGAGTTTTCGGCACGGAACGTAGGACCAAATGTATAGATAGCTCCCAAAGCTGTGGCAGCCAGCTCACCTTCCAACTGACCGGAAACAGTCAAACTTGCCTGCTTGCCGAAGAAATCATCATCATAAGAGATAGAACCTCTTTCGTCTTTCTTCAAGTCATACAGATTCATGGTAGTCACCTGAAACATCTGTCCGGCACCTTCACAGTCTGAAGCTGTAATGATTGGCGTATGAAAATAGAAGAATCCCCTGTCATGGAAAAACTTGTGGATAGCAATTGCCATGTTATGACGAATACGGAACACCGCACCAAAAGTATTGGTACGCGGACGCAAATGGGCAATCTCGCGCAAGAATTCCATAGAGTGCCTTTCTTCTGCAACGGGTATGTGTTATCGCAAGTACCCAGCACTTCGATTTCACGAGCCTGCACTTCCACCTTTTGGCCGGAGCTACCGATTCCACCATTTCACCGTTCACGCTGATACAAGCGCCGGTAGTAATCAGTTTAAGCATCTCTTCATCAAAATTAGCCAAATCTACTACGACCTGCAAATTATTTATTGTAGAACCGTCATTCAGTGCGATAAAGTTTACTTGTTTGCTACCTCTGCGGGTGCGAACCCATCCTTTCACATTGACCATAGCGCCGATATCCGTACGCTTCAACAGATCAACAATTTTTGTTCTACCAATCTTTTCCATTTAACTTATTCTTTTTAGATACAAGAAGACGAGGTTTAAAACGCAAGATTCATTTTTTCCTGCTTTCTTTCCCCGTCCTCTGTCAAGTTGTTATTTATTAACTTATTATTCAAACGAACCCATGCGGAGGTAGTTACTTCTGCTTCCGACAGGTAACGCCAGTCTCCGCGACGCAAACCTTTTTTAGTCAGTCCGGCGAAGAATACACGGTCGAGTTTTACTACTTTATAACCCAGTGATTCGAAAATACGGCGAACGATACGGTTCTTACCGGAGTGAATTTCGATACCTACCTGGTCTTTCTTGAAATCATCGGTATAGCTGATAGCGTCTGCATGGATTTCACCGTCTTCCAACTGGATGCCGGCTGCAATCTGATCCATATCCGCTTTTGTCAGGTTCTTGTCCAGATGAACATGATAAATTTTCTTTTTCAGAAATTTCGGATGTGTCAGCTTGGAAGCCAAGTCACCGTCATTTGTCAGTAACAGTACACCAGTCGTGTTACGGTCAAGACGTCCTACCGGATAGATACGTTCGTTACAAGCGCCTTTTACCAAATCCATTACCGTACGGCGCTCCTGCGGATCATCCGATGTGGTAACAGTATCTTTCGGCTTATTCAGCAATACATATACCTTACGTTCGATGCTAACCGGTTCATCGTGGAATTTCACGACATCCGAGCGTTTGATTTTTGTACCCAATTCAGTAACAACTTCACCATTTACAGAAACCACACCTGCTGTAATAAATTCATCAGCTCACGACGTGAACAAACACCGGCATTAGCCAGGAATTTATTCAGACGAATCGGTTCGTTCGGGTCAACAAACTGTTCCTTGTACTCGATTTGTTTCTTTATGCTATATTTAGCATTCGGGTCATAATCGCCGGTACGTGGACGAGGACGGTAACCGCCCTGACGGTCATTATTGAATTTCGGACGATAGCCACCACCGTTGTTGCTGCGATAGCCTCCACCTTCGCCACTATTGAAGCGAGGACGATACGGACGATCACCGCCTTCACGATTGTAAGAAGGACGTTGCGGACGGTCGCCATAAGAGCGATCACCATACGAACGCTGTGGGCGTTCGCCCCCTTCATTGTTGGCATTAAATCTCGGGCGATACGGACGATCCCCACCTTCACGGTTGTAAGAAGGACGATACGGACGTTCTCCTCCCTCTCTGTTGTACGACCTGTTACCATCACGGCCGGCACCTGTATTCTCTTCATTGAAAGAATTTTCGCGCCATTCTTCGTTTTCTGTGCTCATTTTTTTATTCGAATAAATTAGACTTTGGCCTCACGGCTATTTAAAAAACACGTTTATTGTATAAGTAAACAATTAAAGCCCCGTATAAGTATGCGGAGTAATTGCTCTTAACTCTTTTTTAATATCTTCGTTTACATTCAGTTCTTCGATAAACTCTTTGATAGAATTTTCCGTAATCGCCTGATTTGTCCGCGTCAAAGCTTTCAACGCTTCATACGGATGCGGATAAGCCTCACGGCGCAGGATTGTCTGGATAGCCTCAGCTACTACGCTCCAGCAGTTATCCAAATCACGGTAAATAGCCGGTTCATTCAATAATAGTTTGCGAAGTCCTTTCAAAGAACTCTGAATTGCAATCACAATATGCCCGAAAGGTACGCCTACATTACGCAGAACGGTAGAGTCGGTCAAATCACGCTGCAAACGGGAAACCGGAAGCTTCACAGCCAAATGTTCCAGAATGGAAGTGGCGATCCCCAAGTTTCCTTCCGCATTTTCGAAGTCAATCGGGTTCACTTTGTGCGGCATTGCGCTCGAACCGACTTCTCCGGCTTTTATCTTCTGTTTGAAATACTCCATAGAGATATATTGCCAGAAGTCCCGGTTCATATCTACCATTATAGTATTGATACGCTTCATTGCATCAAAAACAGCAGAGAGGTTATCATAGTTTGAAATCTGAGTCGTATATTCTTCACGTTCCAGTCCCAGTTTTTCTGCAACGAAACGATTACCGAACTGTTTCCAGTCATACTGAGGATATGCCACATGATGTGCATTGTAATTGCCGGTAGCACCGCCAAACTTAGCGGTAATCGGGCAAGCCTTCAACATAGCCAGCTGACGTTCCAAGCGGTAAACGAATACCATTACTTCTTTACCTAAACGGGTAGGAGAAGCCGGCTGACCGTGAGTTTTGGCAAGCATCGGAATATCAGCCCAATCTGTTGCATAAGTTTTTAACTGTGCAATCAGTTCTTCAATCAACGGATAATACACTTTATCGAGCGCTTTCTTGATAGAAAGAGGAACAGACGTATTGTTTATATCCTGAGAAGTCAGTCCGAAGTGATGAATTCCTTATAGTCATCCATCCCCCCCATTTTGTCAAATTCTTCTTTCAGGAAGTATTCTACGGCCTTCACATCATGATTGGTTACACTTTCGATATCTTTAATACGCTGTGCATCTGCTTCCGAAAAGTTACGGTAAATATTACGCAGAGTTTCAAACACACTGTTATCGATTCCTTTTAATTGCGGCAAAGGGAGTTCGCACAAGGTGATAAAGTATTCCACCTCTACCTGTACACGGTATTTAATCAGTGCAAATTCAGAGAAATAAGCTGCCAAAGCTTTAGTTTTGCCTCTATATCGACCATCAATCGGAGATATGGCCGTTAATACATCAAGTTCCATACGTTTTCTTAGATAATTATCAGACTGCAAAATTAACTCTTTTTCCTGAGTTATAAGGCAAAAGGACAAAGAAAGTTGTATAAAAGAGGTAAGAAATAAAAAAAGTCTCACGAATTTCTTCGTAAGACTTCCCTTTTGGTAGTGGGCGTTGACGGATTCGAACCGCCGACCCTCTGCTTGTAAGGCAGATGCTCTGAACCAGCTGAGCTAAACGCCCTTGTTA
>ENA-OQCK01000324-OQCK01000324.1-human-gut-metagenome-genome-assembly--contig:-NODE-324-length-27568-cov-5.946722_pt1 | contig 27568 bp, 30 predicted proteins | sample MGYA00242498_ERZ504578 | MGnify/ENA primary metagenome ERZ504578 (study PRJEB26092, sample SAMD00036229) | human gut metagenome | host: Homo sapiens | study: EMG produced TPA metagenomics assembly of...
AATCTGCGGCATCGTAAGCGTCTAGGAGCTGTTCGTATACATCTTTCGGGAATTTAGCGTCTATGGGAAGGTATACGAATTCTCGGGCATCATCCCGCCCGGGGAGCTTGACTGCGAATTCAACGACAGCGTCCGAACCTTTCCGGGTACGCACGTTCGCCTCGTACTGCTCTGGTGCCAATAGCTGCTCCAATAACATACTGAGCTGGATCTCCCCGATATTTCCCCGGGTCTTGACATTACTGAGTACCCGTTTTAACCCGCCTACATCCTGCGCTAAGGTTTGCATCTCGCCCAGTCCTTTTTGTACACTTTCTAATTGTTCGGTGACTAAACGGAAAGATTGCCCGATACGGTCGTTCAATGTCTTTTGAAGTTTCTCGTCTACGGTGACTCGGATCTCTTCCAGCCTTTTTTCCGTGTTATCCACTAATCTCTGCTGGCGTTCGTCCAAGGCGGCGAATTTCTCTTTCTGCAACCTGTTAAAAGAATCGATACCACGTTCGAAAGCTTCCCTGAACTCGTTCATGGAATGAGCCAGTTCTTCTCGGTTATCTTTCGCTACCAAACGGCTTTCTTCCCGGTTCAGGCGGAAGTCTTCCCTAAAGTTTTTCTCGATACGGTCGAACGAGCGTTGTATCTCGTTTAGCAACTTTTCCAGGTCTTCTTTGTTATTATTTAGCTGTTTAGGACGCAAAAGGATTTGCATCACGATGATTATAAGAAGTCCGCCAATAATAATCCAATCCATCTGTTTTTGATTTTGACGTCAAGATAGGTAATCTGTATTTTGTAACAGCAGTTAAATAGAGTTAAATAAAAGAACATTGTTTATTTTCGTTTGTTTTATCGACAGAAAGCTGCTTATATTTGTGCAGCCAACTTAAGTAAGACTATTAAATTTACATACAAAGATGGCAAAAGTAACATTAAAAGGTAACGAGATTCATACGAACGGCGAGTTGCCGAAAGTTGGGACAGAGGCTCCGGACTTCAAGGGTGTAAAAAGTGATTTATCCGAATTGTCGCTAAGCGACTTGAAAGGAAAGAAAGTGGTGATAAATGTTTTCCCGAGCTTGGATACAAGTGTATGTGCGGCCTCGGTAAGACGCTTCAATAAAGAAGCCGCCTCGCATCCGGATACGGTAGTACTGGCTGTTTCTAAAGATTTACCTTTTGCTCATGGACGTTTCTGTACTACGGAAGGTATTGATAAGGTGATTACATTGTCTGTGTTCCGGTGTTCATGTTTTGAGGATAAGTACGGGATGCTTCTGGTAGACGGTCCGCTGAAAGGGTTATTAGCCCGTGGCGTGATAGTAGTCGATGGAGCTGGTAAGGTGGTTTATGAGGAACTTGTTCCCGAGATTACTACCGAGCCGAATTACGACGCGGCTTTGGCGGCGTTGAAATAAATATAGTAGATTATTGTTTTTCATTGGTTAAAGTTAAGGGTTAGTGTAGGAGCCGTCGGATGTGAATCCCGCGGCCTCGTTTTTTTTGTGAAGAGGCTAAAGTTTTCCTTCCAGCTCGTCGACGATTTGCCCATCGAAGAGATTGATGATACGATCGGCGTAGGTCGCGTCATGTTGCGAGTGTGTCACCATGACGATCGTAGTCCCTTCGGCATTCAGTTGACTGAGTAATTTCATAATTTCAAGACTGTTTTTAGAGTCGAGGTTTCCAGTCGGTTCGTCAGCCAATATCAGCATAGGTTTACCTACGACGGCTCGAGCGATGGCGACACGTTGCTGCTGTCCGCCGGAGAGTTGCTGCGGGTAATGTTTGGCACGTTGGCTGAGGCGTACTTTGCGCAGGATGTCGAGTACTTGTTGTTTGCGCTCAGCCTTGGGGATGCCGAGGTATTTCAATTGGAGGTCTACGTTTTCCTCGACGGTAAGCTCATCAATGAGATTGAAGCTTTGGAACACGAAACCAATGCGTCCCTTGCGATAGCGTGTACGGTCTTTCTCCTTTAGGTGTCCCACCTCTTCGCCTTCTAATAGATAGCTGCCCTCGTCCGGGTTGTCTAGCAGGCCGAGAATATGCAGCAGGGTTGATTTGCCGCATCCGCTGGGTCCCATGATGCGATGAACTCGCCCTTTTTCACTTCCATGCTTATGCCATTGAGCGCGATGGTCTCTACTTCTTCCGTCCGGAAGTTTTTGCTGAGGTTCTTTATTTGAATCATGACTTGTCTTGTTTTTGTGAGAATGTATACCTATTATAGAATGTTGCTTTTATTCGGTCCGGATACTTTTGATGGGGTTACGGCGGGCGACTTTCAAGGTTTGCCCGATGATTGACACGAAAGCGATGGCTATGGTTGCCAAAACTGCTGCGGTTATGAGATACCACGGAAAGGCGATGCGGTTATAGAACGACTCCAAACTGATTTGAACCGCTTTCACGCTGATGGGTAGGGCGAAACAGGCGGCAAGCAACGAGAGTGCCATGAATCGTTTGGAAAGTTCCCATACCGCGCCACTTGTCTCGGCTCCCATCACCTTGCACAAGGCGATCCGTTTGCTTTGCTGTTCGGTGTAGCTTATCGACATGGCCAGCAGTCCCAGGGCAGAGATGAGGATGGAGATGGTCATGAAGCAAAGGACAAGCATCAGCGTGTTCTTCTCATGGGTTAAATCCTTGTCCATATAATCGTCGATATAATCGGCTTCCAACTCTTTCGGTATCCCGATCACTTCATTGGACACTTCCCGGCAAGTGCGGCGGATGGCGGCTAAGGCTTCCGCCCGATCGCCTTGTGTCTTGACGATTTGACGGATGATGTAGTCTTGTGGGTTCAACACCATAACGGCTCCATGCGAATCGGGTTGGGGTGTGTTCAACGCGCCCAGCGAACGATAGTTGCGGATGACACCACAGACGTTATATCGATAGCCGCCCTTGTCGCCATTTTTTCCAAAATGGGGTCTGCCGGATGAAAGCTGGTAACGACGGCAAGTCTCTTCCGTTACCCAAACCATGCCGGGCAGTGGGTCAGACCAACGTTCTACCACTCGAAGCCCAACAGCCGGAATGCGGCGCTGTCTATATCCGAAAGGTGGAGCCACGAGTACCCTTCTTCTTCCGATTGCAGTACACCATCGTGACCGGTGAAGAAAGGCAGTCTTCGTGCCAATGCTACTTCTGTCACTTGGGGTAATGCCTGTAAGCGTTTCTGGAGGATGACTTGCTTGTCGTAGGTGTGTCCCAAGTCCCATGTCTTGACGAATACCAGGTCTGTATTATAACCGGTCGGCAGGGTGGCAAGGTGGTATATTTGGAAGGCCATGGTGAGTCCCAAGGTGATGAGTACCGTGCTGATGATATTCTGCACGATGATGAACAAGCGGCTGAACAGTTGCTTGTTGTGCATGCGGAAATTTCCTTTTACGATATCTATCGGACTGTATTTGTAGGTGATGATGGCTGGTAACAATCCCGATATGCCGGCGATTCCTACCCATAGCAACAGCGAATAGGCTACCATCGCCGGTGAAGAGACCAAAGCGATCCGGGTGGAGAGCAAGTACTCGAAATAGGGCTTTGTGATGACGGCAACTAAGCAACCGCCGATGAAACAACCAGTTGTGAAGATAGCGGACTCTGCGAGGTAGCGTAATACGATTTGCCCTGCCGAGTCACCCATCAGCCGGCGGGTCGCCATTTCATGGGCTCGTTTGCTGGTTTGCGATACGGTCAGGTTGATGTAATTGAAGATAGCAGAGAGTAGCAATACAAATGCCAACGAGAACAAGATTTGTACCTGTTTCCGTGTCCCTTTACGGAAAGGGCCGTATTGGTTCAGGGGAGAGAAATAAATCTCGTCCATGCGTGTCACCGAAGAACCCCAAAAAAGCCTGTTTGTGCTGTTGTCTTCTTTCCAGTATTCCCAATAGCCTTTATACTTATCGAGTAGTTTACGGGCAACAACATCGGGAGTTACCCCTTCTTCCAACGTGATGAGTATTTGCGTTGAACCATAACTGTCCATCCATGCATAATCCTTTTCTGCCAGTTTGAAAGGAATCAAGATGTCTATCGGTTTCAACAGTTCTGTCGAGCTGAAAGCTGGGAGAATCCCAATGACCTGTAGCGGTGTCTGGTTCAAGTACATCACGGTACGGCCGATCGGATTTTCATTCCCGAATACTTTGTGGGCGAATGGCTCGGAGAGGATGACCTCGTCTGTCCCGATCAGTGCTTTGTTGCGGTCGCATCCAACGAGCGTATAGTTGAGCATCTGGAAAAAATTAGGATCTGCCGCGATGCCGTTTACTTGATAATATTGGTTGTCTACCATGAAGTCGGCCGCTTCAATATGGATCAGGCGTGTCCACTCTTTTATTTCCGGAATGGAAGGGAACAATTCCGGGGCAGTCCCGGTTGTCATACCGATCCCATCTCCATAGCCGACGGCATACAATTTGTGAGAGTACGGCTGATTGTTACCGATATTAAATTCGGTTTCAGCATACGAGGTCAGGAGGATGACAACTCCCAGCGCGGTAGCCAATCCACAGAACTGGATAGTTGTGTAGAGTTTGTTACGGCCGAGAAAGGTAAAGTACGATTTCATATTTTGCTTGTTTTTGATACAAAGGTATAGAGCGGTTGGCATCTGGCAAGGGCTTGGATGCCCGGTCGCGGTAGTTTGTATGAAAATCATACACCTGCTTGTATGATATTCATACAGCCTTTTCCGTACCTTTATCCCCGATAAAAGAGATAAAGGAAAACAAACGAATCGGATATGGCAAATTACGGGACAATAGTGGTGGTAGATGACAATCCGGCGATTCTTACGGCGGTCAAGATCTGCTTGGTAGGTGAATTTGACAGGGTATTGACACTCACTTCTCCCGACACGCTTTTTACGGTATTGGCACAAGAGGTGGTGGACGGGATTTTGCTCGACATGAACTTCACACAAGGGGGAAACTCCGGGCAGGACGGCTTGCTTTGGCTTCGGGCGATCCACAAGAAGCATCCGGCTATCCCGGTGGTGTTGGTGACGGCATACGCTGATATCAAGTTGGCGGTGCGTGGTTTGAAGATGGGGCGGCGGACTTGTCGCCAAGCCGTGGGATAATCAAGAGCTGATCCGTGTCTTAAAAGATGCGATTGATGCCGGGCGTAAAGTGGTTCCATTGGAGCAGGTCGAGGCGGAACATGTGAGCAAGGTGGTGGAGCGTTGCCACGGCAATATCAGCCGGGCGGCCGAATTGTTGGGGATTACCCGGCAGACGCTGTATGCTAAAATGAAAAAGCTATGATGTTGATAGGCTCTTTGGGAGTAGTTGTCGTTCTCTTTATCGGATGGTTTTACCGCCATCAGGTATTGTTAAAAGATCGGGCGCATCTGATGCGTGAGGCGATTCGTAACCAAGAATTCACGTTCCGTCTTCCTGTAAAGGGCCTGTTCTTCGGTGAGCGGGCGTTGCAAGAGGCCCTCAACGAGACGGGTAGGGACATCGGCCGGTTGCTTGCCCGCAATGAGGTGGAATCGTGGCAACGGCTGACCCGTGTGCTTACGCATGAGATCATGAATGCCACTACGCCTATCGCCAGTATCAGTCAGGCCTATCTGGAGCATCCCGCGATTGCTGGGACGGTTTACGAGGAGGGGATCCGTGCCATTCACGATACCAGCCGGGGGCTTGCCCTGTTTGTAGACAGCTACCGGAAACTGGCGGAACTGCAAGAACCTGTTATCGGAGAGGTCTATTTGAATGATTTTATGGAGGGAATTCGGGCTCTTTATCCCGATTTAAAGTGGCATCTTTCCATTCCTTTGTCTGCTATGATGCGTACGGATCAGAATATGTTGCGGCAAGTGCTGATTAACCTGATCCGGAATGCTTGTGAGGCAGGGGCTACGACCGTGGATGTGCGTTGGAAGAAAGGGTTGTGGGTCAGTAACAATGGTGCGCCTATTCCGGTGGCTATCGAACGGGAGATTTTTATTCCTTTCTTCACGACTAAAAGGACGGGTTCCGGTATCGGCTTGTCGCTTTCCCGGCAGATGATGGTTCGGCAAGGCGGGGATCTTTGTTTGGCGGAGCGTCCTGTGCCGGGTTATCAAGTGACGTTTATAATTTCTTGCGTAGGATAAATTTAGGATAGGATATGAATCGGAAAATACTTCAACTGGCCATACCTTCTATCGTCTCCAATATAACCGTACCTTTGTTGGGCCTGGTGGATGTGGCGATCGTAGGGCATCTGGGATCGGCGTCGTACATTGGGGCGATCGCCGTGGGCGGTATGCTGTTTAACATGATCTATTGGATATTCGGCTTTCTCCGGATGGGGACAAGTGGGATGACCGCCCAAGCCTACGGGAAACGGGACTTGACGGAGGTAGTCCGGACCTTGCTGCGGGCTGTCGGGGTAGGGCTTTTGATCTCCCTCGGGCTTTGGATCCTTCAATCCCCGATCCTGAGGGGTGCGTTCGTTTTGATCGACGCGACGGAGGAGGTGAAGCGATGGGCCTCTCTCTATTTTAATATCTGTATCTGGGGAGCGCCGGCCGTATTGGGATTATATGGCTTTGCCGGTTGGTTCGTCGGTATGCAGAATTCTCGTTTCCCGATGTTTATCGCTATCACGCAGAATATCGTGAATATTGCGGCCAGCCTATGTTTCGTGTTTGTGCTGGGTATGAAGGTGGAAGGCGTAGCGTTGGGAACACTGATCGCCCAATATGCGGGCCTCTTCATGGCGTTTGCTCTTTGGTTGAAATATTATGGGCGTCTGAAAGCGTATATCGATTGGGACGGTCTTTGGGGTGGGGAGGCGATGCGTCGCTTTTTCTCGGTCAATAGTGATATATTTTTCCGAACCTTGTGCTTGGTCGCTGTTACTACCTTTTTTACTTCTACAGGTGCGAGACAAGGGGATGTGATATTGGCCGTAAATACCTTGTTGATGCAGTTGTTTACCTTGTTCTCTTATATAATGGATGGTTTCGCTTATGCGGGAGAGGCATTAGCCGGCCGGTTTATTGGGGCTAAAAACGATGTGGGGTTACGTAGATGCATTCGTTTATTGTTTCTATGGGGAATCGGCCTCTCTTTATCATTCACGATTCTTTATGCGTTTTGGGGGAGGGACTTTCTGGGACTGTTGACGAACGATACCTCGGTCATTGAGGCTTCCGGGGATTATTTCTATTGGGTATTGGCGATCCCTTTATGCGGATTCTCCGCTTTCCTTTGGGACGGTATCTTTATCGGGGCCACGCTACACGCCAGATGCTTTGCTCGATGCTTGTGCCTCGGCTACTTTCTTTATTATTTATTACCTGTTTTATCAATCGATGGGAAATCATGCGTTATGGATGGCTTTCCTTGGATATCTCTCCTTGCGAGGTGGTATGCAATGGATACTTTGGCGATATAGGAAAATTACAATGCCCATTATAAGCAACTGACAGTGCCCATCGTAAGCGGCTTATAATGCCCAGTATAAGGAGCTTATAATGCCCATTGTAATAAACAAAGAAAGCGAGACTTCTATCTGGTTGATAATCAAGTCTCGCCTTCTTTGTTATGTAGAATGATAGTTGTTTATCGTTGTCTGTATGAGATCAATTCTTCTGGGTTGAATCGTCCGATATAACCCTGATGTTTCTCAATCTCAGCCTCTACGTAATTGGTGTAAACAACCGCGGACTTAGCGAACAGCTCCGGCGCTTTCGTCGCGTCTTGGATCAATAGATGAGCCATGATGATATCAGCGGCCATCTCCATCAAGCGGCGAGCCACGAAATCGAGTAATTCCTGATCTTGAGACTCTTTTACTTTCGCCATGCTAGCCTCGAACTTATTAGCCATCTCTACTAAACGAGCCTTCAGCGGTTCCATCTCGGCAGAGCAAGGGATCGCCTCGAATTCACGGATGGTAGCTAGGTAAGACCCGTTTGTCACGTAACGTATGGCCGCTACGGTCTGCAATTGCGTCGTGCCTTCATAGATGGAGGTGATACGGGCATCGCGGTAGATACGTTGGCAAGCATACTCCATCATAAAACCGGAACCTCCGTGTATTTGGATGCAATCATAGGCATTCTGGTTGGCGTATTCGGAATTCATACCTTTTGCCAACGGGGTGAAAGAATCCGCCAATTTGGCGTATTGCTTCTGTTCCTTACGTTCTTCCGGAGTCAGTTTACGCTCACGGGCGATGTCGTCCAGTGCCTTGTAAATATCAACGTAACGAGCGGTTTGGTATAACAACGCACGTCCGGCATCCAGCTTCGCTTTCATGATAGAGAGCATGTCGTAAACAGCAGGGAAGTCGATGATTGCCTTACCGAACTGCTTGCGGTCTTTGGCGTAGGCCAATCCTTCGTTGTAAGCGGCTTGGCTGAGGCCTACCGATTGAGCGGCGATACCTAGGCGCGCGCCGTTCATCAAGGCCATCACGTATTTGATCAAGCCCAGTTTGCGATCGCCACAAAGCTCTGCTTTCGCGTTCTTGTAAACTAACTCGCAGGTAGGAGAGCCGTGGATTCCCAATTTATTCTCGATACGGCGTACGTTTACGCCACCTTCCCGTTTGTCGTAGATAAACATGGACAAACCACGTCCATCCTTGGTACCTTCCTCGGAACGGGCCAATACGAGGTGAAGATCCGCGTCGCCATTCGTGATGAATCGTTTTACGCCGTTCAACCGCCAGCAATTCTCTTTCTCGTCGAAGGTAGCCTTTAGCATCACGGATTGCAGGTCGGAGCCAGCGTCCGGCTCGGTCAGGTCCATAGACATGGTTTCTCCCGCGCAGATACGTGGGATGAAACGGCTGTGCTGATCCTCGTTGCCGAACTCATATAAGGTTTCGATACAATCCTGTAATGACCAGATATTACCGAAGCCGGCGTCAGCCGCCGCTACGATCTCCGCGCACATGGTGTACGGCGTGATCGGGAAGTTCAAGCCACCGAAACGGCGAGGCATCGTCATACCGTTCAAACCGGCTTTTACCATCGCGTCGAGGTTCTGCTTCGTGCCGGAAGCATATTCCACACGGCCATTCGCGCAGTGAGGACCTTCGGCATCTACGCCTTCCGCGTTAGGGGCGATGATCTCTCCGGTGATCTCTCCGGTAATCTCCAGCACCTTATCGTACGAGTCTATCGCGTCGGCATAATCTTGCGGCGCGTAGTCGAACTCTTCCTTGTCTCTGTACTCGCGTTCCTTCAGCTCGCAAATACGTTCCATCATCGGATTGTTCAAGTGATACTTGAGTTCCGGTATGTCTGTATAATAATTAGCCATCTTTACTTACTGTTCTTTTTGTAATACTTAATCATCTTAGGAATCACCTCTTCTACCGTACCATTGATTACGTAATCGGCGATCGTGTTGATCGGGGCGTTCTCATCATTATTGATCGAAATGATGATACCGGCGTCTTGCATGCCGGCGATATGCTGGATTTGCCCGGAGATACCGCAAGCGATATACAATTTCGGACGCACCGTGACACCGGTCTGACCGATCTGACGGTCGTGGTCGCAGAAACCGGCATCGACAGCCGCACGGCTGGCGCCTACCTCGGCGTGAAGCTCTTTCGCTAAATCGAACAATAAATTAAAGTTCTCCTTGGAGCCTACGCCATAACCTCCGGCCACTACGATCGGAGCACCTTTCAGGTTGTGCTTCGCTTTCTCTACATGACGGTCGATCACCTTCACCACATAGTCTGTCTCGGGGACATACTTCGCTACGTCGTGGCGGATCACTTCACCTTTATAGTTCTCGTCAAGGACTTCCTTTTTCATCACGCCCTCACGAACGGTCGCCATTTGCGGGCGGTGTTCCGTTGATGATCGTGGCTACGATGTTACCACCGAACGCCGGACGGATCTGATATAATAAGTTCTCATAGGTAATACCCGCTTTTTTATCCTCGTGCGAGCCGATCTCCAAAGAGGTACAATCGGCCGTCAAGCCGCTTGTCAAGGCCGAGGATACACGAGGACCCAAGTCGCGACCGATCACCGTAGCGCCCATTAAGCAGATCTGCGGTTTCTCCTCCTTGAACAAATTAATCAAGATGGAAGAATGAGGAAGTGATGTATAAGGGAATAAACCCGGAGCGTCGAACACATGAACCTTGTCGACGCCAAAAGGCAATACTTGTTTCTCTACACCCTCAAGGCTGGAGCCGGCAACAATCGCTTCCAGTTGGCAGCCTAATTGATTGGCTAGCTTACGACCTTTGGTCAGAAGCTCAAGACTTACATCGGCAACGTTCGTGCTTCTGTCTCACAATATACAAATACGTTGTTCATAATCTTATCCGATGGTGTGGTTAGCTAACAGTTCGACAATCAAATCCTCTACATCTTGGTCGGAACCGGAGATCGTCTTGCTTTCCTTGGCTTGGAAGACGATGTTCTGGATCGCTTTTACCTTTGTCGGCGAACCGCTAAGGCCGCATTGAACCAAGTCTCCATTCACGTCGGCCACGCTCCATTCCTGAATATCCAGATACGGGCGGGTCTTGTACAATTCCGGGTAGCGAACGGTCGGTTCTCCATCTTGGTGACAGGCGGGTTGTGCGTTCCGTTCCTGTTTACCCATGGCGTATTTGTACTTCTGTACCAGCTTCGCATTACGAGGACGGCAGGGAGCGGCGGAACCATTCACGGTGATTACGATCGGAAGCGGACCTTCCACAGTCTCGACACCCCCGTCGATATGACGTTTTACGGTGATACGTCCGGCTTCCTTATCTACGTTCAGGATTTCCTCGGCATACGTAATTTGGGTCAGTCCCAATTTCTCAGCGACTTGCGGACCTACCTGTGCCGTGTCGCCGTCGATCGCTTGGCGACCACCGATGATAATATCATAATCGTTGATTTTCTTGATAGCCGTGGCAAGCGCATAGGATGTGGCAAGCGTGTCGGCTCCGGCAAACGCACGGTCGGTCAACAAAAAACCGCCGTCAGCACCACGATATAAACCTTCGCGAATGATTTCGGCGGCACGTCCCGGGCCCATCGTCAGCAGCGTAACTGTCGTTCCGGGGTAAGCGTCTTTCAAGCGTAACGCTTGTTCCAATGCGTTCAGGTCTTCCGGGTTAAAGATCGCGGGCAAGGCGGCGCGATTGATCGTACCGTCCGCTTTCATGGCGTCCTTTCCCACGTTTCGTGTATCCGGGACCTGTTTCGCTAAAACAATAATTCTTAAACTCATTTTATATAGGAATATTAGATTTTTATATTGATATAATACTTCTACTTATTTATTAATCTTGCGTTGCAAAAGTAATCAAACATTCTTTATAACAAAGAACTTTGTGAAGGAATTTGCACACTTCGCGTGTGTTTGAGCAGAAAACACTAGCATGTGATGACAGCCTCCTTCCGGGATTTATGACAAAAGTACTGTTTGTATCGGGTATACTAAGGGGCAGGCCATTAAAGAAACTATCGGTATCGGCATGTGGCGTAAGCACTATCGGTGTGGGCTTACGCCACTACTGTTTCGGGCCGATGCCTATACCGGCGTTTGCCGGCGGTGGTCGGGGGGGGAGGGGGGAAATAAGAAAGCCCCGATACCGCAAAGGGCGCCGGGGCTTTCCGCTTGTTTAAGATAATTAGGTAGATTTATCGTACGATTACCTTCTCCGTATGGGCTTGCTCGCCGTCGCTGGCGTGGATCATGTAGATACCGGCGGGCAGGTCGAAGCTGTATTGCGTCGTGTTCACGGAGAACTGACGCACTTGCGAACCGTTCAGGCCGAATACCTTGATCTCCTTCACCGGCCGGAGGGAGGAGACGATCACTTGTCCGCGTCGTGCGGAGTAGATAGAGATCGTGTTCTCCAGCTCGGCTCCTAGCTCGCTATCGCGAAGGAAGTAACGTCCGTGGCTGTCGCCGGCTACTCGCAGGCTGTAGCTATCGTCTTCCAGTTTCACGCTCTTGCGTGTATGGGCGTCGTAGAGGTAGAGCGGCTCGGCCAGGCGGCTGAGTCCCTCGATGGTCAGCGTCACCTCGTCGTTGGTCTCGTTATAGACACCGAGGCCGATGTTTCGGATGGACTTCACGGCGTTCACCTGCGCCGCCTTGCTGCCGGATACGGTGTAGACCATCGGTGCGTCCAGCTCGGAGTCGAGGAGCACGACCGCGTCCTCGTCTGCCTTGTAGCCGTTGTCGGCCTTATCGTAGGTCAGTAGGCTGGCCCTGCTCTTCACGTCGCCGCGCTCGGCGGTCAGGGTGATGACCGGGTTGGTGGCGGAGGCGGATTTGGTAGTCGCTTCGGTCACGGTTGCTTCGGTCGCCGACATCATGGCGGGGGTGAAGGTGATTTGTTTGGATACTGCACGCTCTTCAGCTCCACGAAGAATGCTTGCATCGGGGCTACCGTGCCATTATTGCTTTCATCATCAAAGTCTACGTCCGGTGTGCCTACCGCGGCATCCGGTGCGTCGTTTGTCAATGTCCAGTATTTGGAGGCTAATACATCTTTATTTGCATCCAAGAAGGCATCCATTTTCAGATACGTCATGAACGGATTACCTACCAAGAAGTGGGTACCGTCACCATTCACTTTCGTTCCTTCTTCTAAAGATAATGTATAAGAACCACCTGATAAATCAACTAGCTTTCCGGAGTTAGCTTTGGAAGCTTCATCCGCTCTTAAAACGGATGCTTTCGTAGCTGCCTCCTCATATTTGTAGTCTGTAACAGCGTCCGCTTTCGGAAGGCGAACCAAGGCAGTACCATTACCTCCATTTTCGGTAGGTACATCCTCCACGCTCAGATAGAAACCTTTACCGATCGTGTAAGGAACTCTTACGTCATTGTATTCAATGCTCCAGTTGGATTGAACGGCTGTTACTTTTTCAAGATTGCTACCGTCTTCGTTTATCGCGTATTCGATATCCTTGTTCCACGCCTTTTGATAGAAGGCCGGGGCCCAGCGGCTGTAGTCCGTTGTATAGTTGATAATCTCGAATGCTTTTGTATCTTGCTTACCGTTTGCTTTAGGAGCGTAGATATCCCCGGCGTACACGTCTTGCAGCGGGGAGGCCATCCAGCGTTTCTCGTTGTTGGCAATCTCGAATTCTACCCAAGCTTTTTCGTAATTCAAGAAATGTTGATTCACCAGCTTCGCTCCCGGCTTGAAGTATATTTGCTCTACCTTGTTACCGTAGTAGGGAACGATCTTCAAGGTTCCGTTTTCGTTATCGACAGCCATCTCTTGCGCGATATTACCTGTTGCGTTCTCATCTACCAATGATAATAAGCCATTCTCCGGAACCGTGATCCGGGTAAAATAGAGGGGCGAGAAAGTCGGGGTATTTTCCGTGTTCGTAACGGCACCGTACAAATCCTTTTGGGTGGATATCGTCCAGTTGCCCCCGTCATTATACCAACTATCCCCTTCACCTCCTTGCCAAGTCAGGTATTCGGTACGACCTTGATGGGCATGGATAATAAACCGTCGCATTGAGAACCCATCAATCCACCATCATTATATTGCCCGAACGGAACCAGCAACTCATACGATCCTCCCTCATGCAAAAGATTCTTAGCTTCTCCGCTGAATCGGATCTTGATCTGGGCTGTTGGCGTATCCTTTTGAATATTCAGTTCAACGACTGTACCTACAGGCTGCGGATTCTCATCGTCCGCGGTTTTCAGTAATAAATCCGCTCCATTTTCATTTAAAAGGCCTAGACGGGTCGCGTTTTCTGCCATTACTATAGCCTCTGCATTAATCGGAACCTCCAACGCCAGCTGTCCATCCATATGGATCTGCCCCAATCGTAACGGAACTTCTCCTAATGGATAGGTAGAGCCATTGAAGCCCGGATGCAGTTCCGGAATATCCGTTCCGGCGAGGGGTATCGAGACTTTGGTCTCATCAGTACAAATAAGCCACTGATCAGTGTCATATTCCTCCCAAACATAAGGCAAAGCGACAAATTCTCCCTCATCGTTTATAATTACGTCGAGTGACTCGTCTTTAGTGATACCGGTTCTCAGCTTACCGGCTTCTCCTAAGCCGGATAAGAAAGTCGCGATCGCTTCTTGGTCTTTAGTTCCATTGTTTTTCCACCTTTGGAGTTGCTCCTCTGTAATTGTACCTGTATAGGAATCGTCCTCTATATTTTTTCTAAAGTACGTGAGTGCCTCTTTTAAGAGATGTGACTGGTTGTCGTAAGTTACGATCTCTTTCTCGTAATCGCTCCATGGGCCTAAATACCAGTCGAATATATACTCGGGCATATTTTCCGGTTCGATTAGGTTTCCTTGCTCGTCGTATCCCTCCAAAGTGGCCGTGATCTTTCTTAACGCTCCCGCGCAAAGGGCCGTTTCCGCATTGGCCACTGTCTGTATCTGGATAGTGGTAGGCGGTTGTATCGTAAATTCGGATACCAAGGAACAGGGATCATAGGGATTTACTGTATTTCCTTCGGCGACATCCAATGAGCTAAATAACATGACATGGTATTTTCCGGTCGCTTCCTTACCATCTTCCAGCTTTTGCGTACGATACTTCAACTCCGTATTTGTTACGTCTATGGCTGTCAGATGCAGGCGATCGCCAATCAACCATGGGCAGCAGATCCTCGGGATAGCTAATTTGGTATATAATTGTCTGATGGCTGCGTTGTATGCGGTCTCATTGAATGAGCCATCGGAAGGATCTCCGATCTCGGAAGCGTCTATCTGATCATTGGAGTTATCCTTATTGTAATCTTTGATAGCCCGGATATTCAAAATCCTTTCAGCCCTCAAAGCGTCGGATTGAGTGGTAGGAACTCCCTCATAGGTTACTCCCCCTCAGTTCTACCCTCTCTGATCGTAGGAACTACGACACGGAAGGCGTATCTCGCTTGATGATCAGTGTCTTCTACGTTTTTGTTGACTACTATCCACTCATTCGATGACGGTCTATCATCTTTATTATAGTTACCAATAAACGCGAAATAAGCGTTACCCGCGTATTTGTAAGGGGTATTTCCATCCTCTCCGTTCAAGCCGTAGCGGAATTTCTTTAAGTCAGGATTACCATTAATGACACTTAAGTCCACCTCTTTACCCTCTTCCCATCCCATATTTTTCAAGATGGTTGTGTAATCGGATCGATCTCCAGCGTCAAGGCGTCGCAAGCGGTTTGACGCTCCACGTCGATATCCGGCAGAGATCTGTACACCTGTATATCATCGATACCATAGTCCGCTCCATCCGAGCTTTTACTGTTGTTGGCTACTTCCAGCAAGTACTCCTCTTTATCCGGATCGAGGGCTTCCTGAATCGTGAATTTGAAGGATATTTGTTGCCATTTCGCGGTAGGCATAGAATTATTGTTCGCGTCTCCTCCATTCTCCGGGTTATTCGATAGTATACCGCTGTAGAATTTGCTCAATATAGTCTCTTCTCCAGTATCCTTGTTTCTCTTTTTGAAAGTGAAGGCTACATCCGCATGTGCTACATCCACACCCGGTTTTTTATGAGCCAGCTCGCAGATCCATGCGCTTACGATCAAGGAAGTGTTCTGGCAAAGGGTCTGATCCTTTAAAGATAGATTGGTGATCACTCCGGCCTCGTCCGTAGCGTCGAGGTACATAAAGTAACCGGATTGAGTTCCGTTTGTCTTTTCCCAAAGGCGTCTACGACCTTGACATGATAGTTACCATCCGTGGTGGCAAAATAATCATCATAATTTCCCTCTTGGTTATTCTCAAGAGGAACGTCTACGTTAGCGGTAGAGATATTCGGATAATTCAATGTCCTGTATAGGGCATACTCGCCACGTCCTACGGATAACCTATTCCCTTTCCGGTATGCCGCAAGGTGAGGGCTGGCGAAAGCATAGTAGGACTCAGCATCTGGTGCGTCTTTTATATTACCCAGTAGATTGTTTCGTAATTGTGTCTCCGGACTTGACAATATCTCGCCCTCTCCCTCGAATGAGATATTCACGATACGCTCAAATTTTTTGTCGTTCATTAATTGCTCCACCATTCTGTCTTGATAGGCGGCCTCATCTCTTTCGTAGGCATTTTCCAGGGCATCTTTATCCATGGGCTTGGAATAAGGCTCCAAGGTTATATTCAAGAGGGATACGGGATACCAACCACTATTGGAACTGAAGTTATCACCACGCCAAGTACCACTGGCCACTTCCGTTAGGATGTAGCGATAATGTTGTTTGGTAAGGTCATTTATCTCATTTCTACCATTATCATCGAAAGTATAGCTTAGGCGAGGATCTCGGGTAGTTATAGTCTGTTGTAACTGACCATCTTCCCCGTAGAAATGCCATCTTACCGCATTTGCCGCTTGTGTACTGCTTGTGAAATAATTACTTACTCGTTCCGGCAAGCGGTAGTTCGTTCCGGTTTCGATAGGGGTATGGATATCATATTGGTATAATACATATTGTGATTTATCGTTTGCGTTCAATAAGTCGGATATATCATTCCTACCAGTCATTAATCCATCTAGTGCGCTTTTTTTAGCATTTAACACGCTAAATCTATTACTTGCGTTTTGTACGACATATTTATGTCGGATGGAGACAACTCTAGGGGTAAGGGTCCTGGTATTTCGGTTATATTCAGCGATCACGGAACTTGCGTCGCATACAATGGTAATATTGTTATTTATTTGCTCTGCGTTGAAGTTATATGTGATTACATTCTGATCTGTTCTGGTAATAGCGCTCCCACTCTCGTTGTACCAAGCGTATCCATTGGAATACTCAGTCAGCTTACTTGTCAAACCAGTTGTCCCGTTCGAATTGTTATACACTGTATACCACCTGATATAACCATCTAAGTTGTTTGCTACCTCATCATCTTGTAGCCTGATGGTTCCCTCTACATCTGGTGCTACATATAAATATTCGGTAGTCGTGTATTCAGGCTGGACGGTGTCATCGATTCGTCCTTGCACTTGCCCCCAAGCTTTCCCCGTTCCCCCGAGTAGGAGCACGCAGGACAAGATGAGTAGCTTGCCTATATTATATAATGTATAGTGTTTCTTCATGAGTTATTTCCTTTCTTATTTTTTAGGGTTATGGTGTAGGGTAGGGCGATTTCCCGATTTCCATTTGTTTGGGGATTTCGCTCTACGATCACCAAGGTTAATTGGATAGTCGCTTCCGCCGCGGTGGATAGCTCTTGGGCGGTGACCTTGAAAGAACCTTCTGCCGCGTTATCCTCCGGTAATTTAAAAGCTTTTTTACTCTTGTCTAACCAAGGAGCGTGAGTGTTATCCTCCGGTGTATTGATAAGCAAATTCGTATGCTTGCTCTCTTCGCCATTCGTCAGCAAGACGGCACTTGAATAGATCTCACTGCCTTCGTATGTGTCGCTATAATGCTTGAACACCGGCTGGTAAAGCTGGATACGTCTGTTAATTTGTAAGTAATCGTGATATCGCCGGCATGATCTGTCTCATACGCTCCTGTCGGAATGATGGGGCCCGCTGGAAAATGGATGGATCGCGGTAGGCCGCCGATCGGCATGTGCTGCTGGTCGAATTTGATCACGATATTAGCGTCTGTCACGTTGACCGGGATCTGTAGCCAATCGTTGCGACGGATGAAGTCGACATCGAATGCCTGGGGCTGGTCGTTACGGCCGTCTATCTTTGTGGTGATCGTTAAGTCTGAGTTGTCTTGAGAGGCGGTCTCGTTGACATATGAGGTATAAGTCACATGGTCGTTGGTGGCGATCTCGACCGATTCGCCTTCCGTTACGAAAACTTTGGACATTGTCTGTCCCCATACACCTCCGGGAAATCCTGGCTTATAGCTATCTTTCACATCCGCTTGTAGCAAATTTTGCGGGTTTTCCGCTTCGTCTATATCGTAAGGGAACAAGAATATAGACTGTCCGTCAGCGCGCAATTTATTTAAGGAAAGTCCTTTTAATGTGATAGCACTGCTTTGATAATTCGTGACGGTAAGTTCCACCTTGCCTATCAGGCGGATCAAGGAGATCGCCTGTTCCGGTGTGCTTTCGCTGACTGTCACCTCGTAGCCGTAACTGGTCATGGGGATGTAGCAGCTTTGCTCGTCGAAACGGGTCATGGGGGGAAGGGATACGCCTTGTTTGGTAAGAAGCGTTTCTTCTTGGATAGCCTTGATCACTTCCTCCGCGTTTGTCAAACTCCTTAGGTTCGCGAGGGCGTAGATCTTGTATTGTCCGGCCGGGAGCTCTACCTTGACGCTGGTCTCGGAGAGATCGGCCGGGTTATCAGATTGAGGATCATCCGTCATGTACTTATAAAAGTCCTGATTATCATTGCCCGCGCCTTTTATAATCAACCACCAGTTTAGGATATGACGCTCGAATTTGTCATGGCTGGGATCAGCTTTCGTATAAGTGGGCAGCGCGTTTTCCTTGCTTCGCAAGTTTATGGTCAGGGTATAAAGCTTGCCGTCGGGTATGTCCGGGCTGTTGCCGCCGTTCTCGTCGGAGCAGGCGGGCAGGAACGACAGAAGCAGTAGCGTGAACGCCACTGCCGCTGTCTGGATGGAAAAATATCGTTTGTTTCTCATTCTTGTTTACGTGTTTTTAAAGTTCGCCATTGTTGAGTCGGATCACCCAGTCTTTCACCTGTATCTTGTAGCAGGCGTAACCTACGATGGGCTCCTCGGGATCGGGGATGTCCGGATCTGGATCGGGATCAGGGTCTGGATCAGGGTCTGGATCGGGATCCGGGTCGGGATCGGGGCAGTCCGGGCAAATGATGGGCGTGAGGAAGAATACGATGGAGTACTCGTCCTGCCGATCCAGGTATTCCTGCGCCGAGATGTCGTGTCCCTCCATCTGGGTGAGCAGCAGGTACTGGTTGAGGTTGACGTTCAGCACGTCGTTCTCCCAATCCTTGTGGCGCACGATGAGGCGGTAGTTCTCGCCGGCCATGAGTCGCATGGTGTTCAGCTCGGCCACGGCCACGTACTGGTTGGCGGGCTTCCCGTTGATCTGGTCGTCCGCAGATCCGGCGGCGATGTCGACGCTCTCTGTATGGTAGGGCAGGTAGGAGATCGTGTCGTCGTCGAGCAGGGAATTGTCATAGTCCATGTATCCGTTGTCGGCCACGATCCGGAAGGAGAAGTCCTTCACGTTCATGCTGTATCCCTCGGTATCTTGCAGGACGACGCGCAGCTTGTTGGTGTTCTTGGCCAACGATATCTCTTTCACCTCGTGGCGGTCGCCGGTGATGACGAGCGTGTCGAGCGCGTGCCAGAGGGGTGTCAGTTCATTGGGTTGGGTAGCGTCGGCCTCCCGTAGCGTCTTGACGCGAATCTCCTCGATGGTGGAGGATCCGGGGGTGAGCTCGGGCCATTGGTAGGAGCTCTCGTCCAGTCCGGCCCAAGTGAGCACCTGGTAGGTCCCCGGCTCGAGATCCATCGCGATGTTGTTCGCTTTCAACTCCGCTCCCTCGATATCTTGCCGCCGGATAAAATTACCCTTGTTGTCGCAGATAAACAATGCGGCTTTATCCACCTCGCGTTGGAAGCGTCGGCAAATTTCATGTTGTAATCGTACACGAGGCGCAGCCGGTACTCGCAAGGGGCGATGGAGTCATCGTGGATATAGTCGCACGCGGCGAGTCCCGTCAGCGTCAGCGCGCCGATCGATTTGATTAATAAATTGGAGAATCTGTTCATATCTGTTTAAACGTTGTTTGTTTACTGCCAAAGATAATTTAATGTCCACCGGGGGGCCACCCTCCTGTCATTCACTGATGGGAAGGGCAGGATCCAACTGTGCTATAGGGTCATGTATGTAGGAAGTGGGGATTTCCCCGGTGGCATATAGGGTTCCTCTTCCGGCGGAGGGCCGGAGGGGGAGGAAGGGGTTACAAGCTGACGCCGGAGTTGGGGCGAACCACCCATCTTTCACGTTAAGAACGACAGTCAGCTGCGCGTCTCCGCTCTCGTCCGGCTGTTTCGGATCCGGGATATCCACCTCGGAAAGGCCTAATCCTTTGATCTCGGCAACAGAGATATCATAGATATTGTTACGAACGATGCTAAACTCCATCACGCCTATCACATGTTGATCGTCATTATTCTCATGACGGATCCAGTACGGATAGTAGCAAACGCCACTGGTATAGACTTTCACGAGCTTATTGATCTCGGCCATGTTATTGCCTCCACTTTCTCTCATGAACTCCTCGAATGATTTAACGTTGTCTACTGTGTTCATCTTTGCACTCTTGTCATTCGCCGTAGCTGTGGCTACTTTCAATGCCTTCAGATAACCGAACGGATCCGCTGCCGAGGCTAATGTCCTAGAGTTTTCGAAGTCGGAGACTGTCATTTTTGCCAATCCGTCTGCCGTGAAACCGTCGAAGAAGATATATCCCGGATGTTGTTTGTTACCTCCTATCTCTTCCGTATAGATACGAGCCAAGGTATATGCGAATACCGATTTGTAATCCTTGAAAATATGATTGTTATAGGTATAGAATGTTGCAGGGGATTGATTATCTATACTACCTGTTGAGCTGACATCTTCTGTATCCACGCTACCATCGGTTCATCTACTACCATCCATTGTTTTGGATAATAAGTGGCTTGGAACAAGGCACCGGTAGAGTAACCGTTCAAGGACGCGGCCTTGGAAGTGGTGTTCTCTCTTGTGTATAGATAATTTCGGTCTTCTGCTTCTCTTTCATTCAGCTTAATGATCGTACTGTTTGCCTGTGTTTTCCACTCGTTCCAGATCGTACCGATGGTCTTGTATGTTTGGCTTTCCTCCACGCAATATTGATACGTGTAAGCTAATGGCTTAGATGTGATACCGCTTTCCGGCGCGGAGTTGATACTGGTAAGGTTTGTCACGGCATCAATCGTCTTCGCACGAGTCCAAGGATCGATCACGAAGTGTATAGGTAAGTTATTGCTGACCTCCTCATCGCCTAGATACTTGTCGCTTGTGGCATCACTGAAATCGTTCAAGTCGCCTGTTGCCGGATTGAACGAGGGGTCCTCTCCTGTCACGCGTTTCAGCAAATAGGATCCGCTACTCAATTGGTTGATGATAGCTACGTGGTTTAGAACGACCCTGTCCGTTGTTGCGCCTGTTGGGCTATAAGCAAAAGTTGAGTTATTGGTATATTCATTGACTCTTACTTTAGCGGCCAAGCGTTCTACGAATACCTCAACGTTCGGAACATCGTCGGAGGTAGCTTCGGGGAAGCTGACGATAGATTCATGATCTTGGTTGTCTTTCAAGGTATGGGAAGACATGATAAAACCATTGTTGGTTTGAAGATCGTCAATCAAGTAGTTGGCCAGCTGACTACCAGTACTGATTTGACCTGCTCCCGCGCCTACCGCCGGCAATTTATCAGAACCCATGTTCGTGATAGCGATTACACCGTATTTTTTTCCTGCGAAATTGGCAGCTTTGTCGCTCATGGTTACCTTGATCGTGGCTAGCCAGCATGGTTGGTGTCAGTAATGCCGGTTCCGGTTGTCGGATGGTTTTGCTCCGAATTATTCTCGGATCCCGAGGCTTGGGTATACCCTTTCGCTACAAGGTTACTCCCGCTCTTGAATTCGAAATCAGTATCGCTCCCATTATTCTCAAATAAGTAGATTGTCACGTCCTTGATATCACTTTCATCGAGATCTCCCGTTTCGAAGCCATTGCCATTCTCGCCTTGACCAGCTTTCGTAGTGGTACCGGCTTTGATTTGTACGGTTACGAGAGAACTTTCACCTAGCTCTTCGCCATTGTTGTTGTTTACGTTCGGCCCGTTCTCCAGATCGTCCGAACAAGACACCGCCGCGCAAGCGAAGGCGAGTGCCCATAATGTACTTTTCAGTTTCATGTTGTTTTGTTGTTTAATTAAAGTTAGTATGTTTGTATGTAATAGTCTCCGACGACCGCGGTAAATCTCCTTCGACATCTGCGGCAGACCTCCAAAGAGATCTGCCGCAGACCTTGGAGGACACCCGCGGCAGACCTCGGAAGACATCTGCTGCGGGGCAGCGGGTCAATCCTCCACCTGTTCCAGATTGGCCCGGGCCTGCTCGCCCACCCGCACGTCGTTCGTCAGCGCACGGAAGATGGTGGCCGCCCGGTCGGTATCGCCCTCCAGCCAAGAGGCTACGCCCTCGGCCAGCCTACGCTCCGGTCCCTCTTGCGCCTTCGCTAGGTAGCGGCGCGCCGCGGCGCTGTCGCCGTTCAGCAGGGCGGAGTTGGCGGCGTTGAGGTTCGATACGGGGTCGTCCGGATACATGCGTACGGCTATCTCGAACACCTCCTTGAACTCGGCGCTTCCCGTCTCGTAGGTCTGTGCCACACGGAACATCTCATCGAGGCTCAGCTGTTTCGGGTCGTTGTAAATCAATTCCTTCGCCTCCTCCACGCTGATCGGCCGGATGGTGTAGCTCACCTTATAGTCCGAGTGGCGCAAGGTGGGTAGATTTCTTTTAGCAGGTAGCGGTAGGGCTCGCCCCCGTCGACGCTCCTCAGTCTCTCCTCGCGACGGTCCGGGTCGTCGATGGAGGCGTCTCGGATCACGCCTAGCAGGGCCTCCTTGGCGGGCATCGAGGAGCGTTCCACCGCGGGCCTCCAGCCCTTGCCAGTCCTCCGCCTCGTAGCTCGCCTCGGTGTCCACGCCGTCTAGGCCGTACCGCTCTCTCACGTATGCCAGCAAAGCTTCGGAGCGGCCCTTGGCCAGACGTTCGTTATTGGCGTATGAGCTTCGGGAGAGGCATATCCTTTTATGCTGATACCGGTGATGGTGGCGTATTTATCGCCGCGTACGGACTCTATGATCTCTTGGATCGCCGCCAGCTCGCGCGAGTTCTGGCGGTAGTCCGGGCGGATCTCCGTGCGGTTCACGGGGAAGTCGAGGAATGCGCTACCCTCCTTCGCCCGGTTCTTCACCTCCACCGGAGGCGCCACGTAGGCCATGAGCGGGCGAGGGGCCTGATCCAGCTGGATCGGGAAGAGCGTGTTCCGGTCATTCTTGAGAGCCTCCCATCCGCAACCGCACTCGTCGATCACCAAGCCATCTCGGAACCGTCCATCCAGCGGGCGTAAGGCACGCGGGCGTGATAGTCGAAGCGTTGCTCGGTGCCGTTCTTGCGGCGCACGGCGAACTCCCCGTCGGTGGCGGTGTTGCGCCCCGTGCGCTCGTATAGGATCTGGCGCTTACGCCCGTTCACGATCAGCGCGGGCAGTCTTCTCAAGCTGTCGCCCCGCTGGATGACCGGCGTGTAGGTGACGGATCGGTTGGAGCGGATCTCTAGGTCGCTCAGGTTGAGGGTGAGGTCTACCAGCAGGTAGTCACCGGACCGTTCGATGAGTTTTTTCTCTACGCGCAACGTGTTCTCCTGCGCGTACGCGTCCGCCGCCGCCAAGGATCCGGCTAGCAGCAGAGCTATGGGTAAGAATCGTCTTTTCATCAGTTCGCGTGTTTTAGAATAAGTAGATCAAGCTGACGGCCGCCTGCGTAGGGCCGAAGTAGTGTTTCTTGTTGTCTTCCGACTTGTTGCCGCAATTCTTGCAAGGGAACTTGTCGTAATTGAGGTAGAGGTATCCTACGCCGAGCGTGGCCTCCAAGTTCCAGTGCTCGTGCAGGAGCCATTGGTATCCGTAGCTGACGCCTACGCCTGTTCCCCAGCTTGGCGACGCTCGTTCTCGAGGTCGAGAACCTTCAGGTCGGCGAAGTTATAGGCGATAAAGGGTACGTGAAGCCCTAGGAAATGCCCTTGGAATGACTCGCAGAACCAATAGCGCAACTCGGGGTGCGCCCGGAAGTGTTTCATCGTACGGTCGTAAGATCCGTCATCGTTCTTCCGTCGAAGGGGTTGAGTCCCGCCTCCAGGTCCAGCGTCCAGTGCCGTGCCAGCCGGAACTCGGCGCCGAGGTTGAAGGTACCGCCCACTCCCCAGTACGGGAGATTGGTCTTGATGGCCGCCACGGCGCCCTTGTCATCGCCCGGCGAAGTCTGCGCTTGCGAGAGGAACGCCGCACAGAGAAATACCATTAACGTGAAAAGCCTTTTCATTTTCATTGTATTCATTGAATTAAGTAAATAATCATCTTATGAACGGGTCGTAGTTCTTACCGGATACAGAAGTTGGGTCGGTTTTTTCCTAACGGCCAGTCACTCTCTCTATTTTCAGGAAAAGCCTTCGCGTTTCCATTGGTTCTTCCAGTCTCTCATCCATCACTAAGGGCTTGATATATGGTTCTTCCTGTATAGTGACAACGATCCTTATTTACGAAATAAGGTTTACGGCAGATAGATCCATCGCCGAACGGTTTCGTTATTGGAGCGAAAAAACGGTAAACGACCGTGGTTTTCTTATACATCCTCGTGTACGGAGTTCTTTTGACTGGCAAAAGGCGTGAGAAGAGCTTGTTAATAAAACGTAAAGGCACGATGGTAAGGACAGCCTTTGCCCTCCTTTTGGTAAAAGCGCCTAAAAGGCTTATATCAAGGAAAAAAACGTGAATATTCCTTATGCGGAACTTCTCTTTTCGGGAGAAAAAGGTTGTTTGCTAAAAAGATTAGAAAAAAGCTTGTTTTTCTAATATATAAAACCGTACTTTGTCGTGTTGTTCTATAACAGAGTTGCCTTGTCGCTTCTTGTTGAATCGCAAACAACTCATTATAGGGTTGTTAATCCGGTTTTGACTTATTTCGTAAATAAGTCTCGTATCCCTTCCTCAGCAGATTATTCAAGAATCTCGTTATTTGTTTATTCGCCTTGTTCAGTTCCGACTGGTCGAGCGAGTTGAGATAGCATCGGGTGGTCTTCTCGGACGAATGCCCCATCGCTTGGCTAATCACGGCAACCGGGACGTGGTGCGCCAAGGCCTCCGAGGCCCATGTGTGACGCATGACGTAAGAGGTGAGCTTGATCTTCAGCCCCAGCCGCTCGCCGATTTCCCTCAAGGCCCGGTTCTGCCGGCTCAATAACCGTTTGTATTCTTGATTATTGGTGTGATCCGGAGATGTCAGCCCCAAGTCGAAGATGAAAGGCGTGTCATTCCTGTATTTCCGGATCAGGGCCTTCATGCCGGAGGTGATTTCGATCCGGATCTGCGTGCCTGTCTTGCGGCGGTTGTACACGATCTCGCCGCCTCGGATATTTTCCTTTCTCAAGTTCACGATGTCCACGAAAGGCATGCCGAAGGCCATAAAACTGAAAATCGACAGGTCAGCGGCCCGCTCAAGGTCCGGTCGCTCCCGTAAGTCCTGTGCCGCTATCTCCCGGATGGCTTCGGAGGGGATGGCCCGCTTGGCGGTCTCTTCCCTTTTCAAGCGTAAGCGTGCGAAAGGGTTCTCCCGTACGGTCACCAGCTTCGGACAAGGCGGCGTTGTAGATCGCCCTCAGGCTACTCATATAACTATTGACCGAGTTGGTCTTTAACCCCAGTTTCTGCAAGAAACAGTGGAAATCGGCGATCTGTGTCGCCGTCACATCTTTGATACGGCAAACGCTCTTCCCCAAGAAACGCTCAAAATGTCGTCCCGCCACCTCATATAGTTCCGCGGTACTCAGCTTTCCCTGCTCCCTCTTGCTATGAGCACGTATCTTGACGTACTCGATGAATAAAAGAGCCGTGCTTTTGTTCTTTTGTTTGGATTGTCCCATAGCTTCTCTCCTTAATTAATTACATGAAAACATACTGACCCTATGTCGTGTTTTAAAGACATTCATGGTTTTCCAAAGAGAAACTAAAATATGAAAAAACTTGTTTGTACACTCTCGGGTACAAACCAAGTTCTTACGAAGATATGTATGTTTATTAAGACGATATCAGCCTCGTACCTGTTTTGCGTCTAGGCGTTCTACCACCTTGCCATAAATAATCAAGGCAAAAGCCGAGACTAAAGCGATCGCTCCGAAATAATACCAGATATAATGGGCATTTGCGCTAGCCGTCAGCCATTCCTCATGAGAGGCGAAGAGGGTAGGTTCCGGACAGTATTTACTCAAAAGGAATCCGGATAATCCAAACCCAAAGATAGAGGATAAGAAGGAATGCAAATGGCTGAATCCAAGATAAAGACCTTCCTCTCCCTTGGGAGCTTGCAAAGAGAAATACTCGAGGAAGCGAGGCGATATGAATGTCTCGGCCAAGCCTTGGAACACGATGCCTACCACCATCATGAAGGCGACAGGGTGCATGCCGAGTATATTCGTATTTCCGTCTAGCATATTCCGGATGCCATGCAAAGAGCGGATATCGGCATGATGAACATACCGACCGTCATGGAAGTAAGCGCTGTCCGCTTCCGCATCATCTGCGTTACTAGATTGACTGTCAGAACTACGACTAAAGGGTTTACGTTGGCGTACCAAGAAGGAGAGGCCCCCTCACCGGCCAAACGAAGCACATATTTAGGCATCGTGGCATACAGCTGGTGTTGCACCATCCAGAATCCGGTGATAATGATGATTAAGGTAATCAGCCGGCCATTACTGCAAACTTTGATCAAGGCGTTCCAAATCTGCCCGAACGTCTTGCCCTCGCCCGAGTGCTGGGCGCTTTTGTAGAAGAACCAGATGGCTAGCAAGGCAAGGAACGTCATGCTGGCCGAGAAATAATTCAGGGTGATCAACCCCTCGTTACCCAACGCCTCGCGAAGCGGCTTCACGATGGTCTTTCCTGAGAAAGCCCCGATATTTACCATTGCGTAGAAGATAGAGAAGCCCTTTGCCCGGGTTTCCGGCGTAGTCTCTTTAGCGACTGTACCGGAGATAACGCTCTTGATAAAAGCCCCGCCGCATACGATCAAGGCCATGATAGGGATAATGCCGTACTGAAGATTGCTCTCCAGCAATCCCGTAAAGGTAGTCGTCGTGGTATATTCAACAAGTCCGGCGGATTGAAGCCAAGTAGGGTAAACAGCCAGTCCTAGATAACCACAAGTTAACAAAGTAAAAGCCAGTAACATGGAGTTGCGGAAACCGATCTTATCGGCCAACGCTCCGGCGAACGTGGGCAGCAGATACAGACAAGCGGAAAAGATACCGGCGATGCTGGCAGCCTGAATGTCGTTAAAGCCTAAGATGCGGCTAAGATAAAGGGTGATGACGATAAATACGCCGTAATAAGCGGCTCGCTCGAACAACTCGACGGTGTTCGCTACCCAGAATGCTTTACTGAACTTGATTTTCTCTTGTTTCTTAGTTGTCATGATATTTTTATTAGTAAGATAGATTAGATGGATAAGTAAAAGAGGAGGCGCAGGTGAGAAAATGAAGAGCTGCGCCTCCTTGTCTTTGTTTTATCGTATAGTAATTACGAATTAGGCTTTACGGTATACGGTTGGTGGATCGCCTTATCGAAAGCTTTCCAATGCTCATCCGTCATGTTGCCCGGCGTAAACAACGCCACGCCAGCCGCTCCGTTTTCCATGGAGCCTCTTACGGCCTCCTCGATCTCGGACGGGATCAGCCATGGCCTCCGGGTCCTTGATATTCGCCTTGTTCTGCCAATCCTCGCAGATGAACAGACCGCTATAAACCGGCTTCTTGCCTTGCACGGAGCTACTTCCTCTTTCACGATCGGAGCCAGCCAAGAAGCGTCCTC
>ENA-OQCK01000325-OQCK01000325.1-human-gut-metagenome-genome-assembly--contig:-NODE-325-length-27524-cov-3.083513_pt1 | contig 27524 bp, 37 predicted proteins | sample MGYA00242498_ERZ504578 | MGnify/ENA primary metagenome ERZ504578 (study PRJEB26092, sample SAMD00036229) | human gut metagenome | host: Homo sapiens | study: EMG produced TPA metagenomics assembly of...
GCCCCTTCTCTCCTGGCCAGTGCAGCCAGATTTTCATATACCTCCTCCCCTTTCCCATCACTGGCAGCACCAGGGTACCTATTCTTATGTCCTCTGACTCCTCCAGCAGGTATATAAGACCGTTTATATGGTCGCTGTCTCCATGACTTACCACCGCGTAATCAATCCACGATATTCCCTGGCTTTTTAAATAAGGCTCCAGCACAATATTCCCCAGTTTTTTCTGGCTGCTGCTGCCTCCATCTATGAGCACCGCCCTCTTACCAGACCTGAGCAGCAGGCCGTCCCCTTGTCCCACATCCAGACAGACAACCTCCAGTCCTTTTACGGGACGCGGGACCAAAGCCGCAAAACTAAGGGCATAAATCCCAAAAAACACATTAACATCTTGGGTTTACAACTGATGGAAGATATGCGTGTTTGTAAATCCCTTTCTGCCAGATAAGCGTTACACCTTGCAGGAGATTTTGCCCGAATAAAGGCGCTCCGGCCCCTGATACAAAACAGCACAACTGCTGTTCCCATTCCATGTATGCCAAAATACATTACCAGACTGCCGGCGACGGACGCCCCAGCACCAGACTGTATCCGGGCAACCCTTCCGCAAATTTGCACAGCAGCTCATAAAACCTCAAAATATAATGTCCGGCCCCCACTGCTGCCACTCCTCCCTGAATCCAGAAGCTTCCCAGTACAATCCCCAGAATACCCGAATACATTAAGATAGAAACAAGAGGTATAACCAAAAGATTTAAAAAAATGCCGTAAAGCGGATGCTGAAAATAGTGGTACAGCACAATGGGCGTAAGTACGATTTGTACGCTCAAGCTGATAAGAAGCGTCTTTTCCCACGCCCGCTCCAATTCAAGGAATGACTGCATCCATCCTCCAATCCGCTGATCGCCAGAACTGCCCCAAAGGACAATTCAAATCCGCTGTGGTACAGCAGATAGGGCTGTCTGTACAAGAGAATTAAGCTGCCGCTCCCAACGCCGACAGGGTGTCGTAGCTTCTTCCTTTAACCGCCGCCAGCCACAGGCATACTATCATGATAACCGCCCTTATGGCGGAACCGGAACTGCCTGTCATTATTCCATAGCTGATAACAAGAACAGCTGATATCATCCCGGCCTTGCCATATCCGGCTCCGGCCCGGCGAATCATCAGATAGATCCCTCCGCCGATAATAGCCAGATGCTGCCCGCTGACAGCCAGAAGATGGGATATTCCGTTGCGCTGGTACATATCCCGCATCTCCGGATTCATATCAGACGTATCTCCCAGAAGCACGGCTTTAAATACCGCCACATCCTCCGGCATGCATATCTTCTCAAGTATACCGGCACACCGCATCCGAAATTCTGTTATTCCCTTATAATATGGAATCGCTTCTCCCCCCGCCACTTCCAGGTTTTCTCCATACAGCCTGCATGCAGTTCCCTTTGTGCGGTAATAGGTCCTGAAATCAAATTCTCCGGGATTTCCCGGTCCCTCCACCGGAGCCAGCTTCCCTCTCACCTGTACTTTCAAACCAGCTGTCAGCGCTTCCCGAAAACCGGAATCACTCTTTCCTTTCGCCCCGTTATCCACATACACTACTATCCTCCTGAACTTCGCAGTCCTCCTCCCCGCCTCAGCCGTCACCTGTTCCAAAATAAGGGTAAGGTATCTTCCTTTTGTTCAGCCTTTTTTATTTCTCCTCTTACCAGTATCCGAGCCCCGTTCATGGTCCGGGCCGCAGACTCCTCCCTGTCCAGAATCCCTTTCTCCTTCCCCCCTCTGGCCATCCCCAAAGACGCGCCAGCCAGAATACATGCCAAAAAGAGCAGAAGCACTCTGTGTTTCCGGTTGCTCCTGCCCTGCATCTTCTCCTTTGGAGCAGAAAAGCGCAATACTCCCCTTCCTGTATCCAAAAGCCATAGAATTCCCGCCGCAGCCGCGCACAGCCACGCCAGAACTCCTGTGTCCACCGCCGTGTTAACCTGCAGGGCCAGCACCTCTCCAAGTACGTAACCTGCTGCCAGTACAACTAGCGGTCTCTTCATATTCGGTTGTGTTTCCTTTCGTATTTCCTGCCGTATCTTCCCGCGTTTCTTCTGCCGACTTTCCCGCGCCTCTCCTGCAGTGCTTTCCTGCGCCTCTCCCGGCCCTGCCCTATTGACTCTCCCCGTCAATATAATTCTGGCTTCTCTCAAAGGTGGTATTCAGGGACACCACATCCCGGAACATCACATCCTGGGACCCGTTGATCATAATCTGTACCTTTGTCACTGTCGTCATCTCCGAAAGAGAGTCCACAATGGAATAAATAGGTATATACTCATTCACTGCCAGGGTTGTATTGGCAAAAGCGGAATCAAAGTTGATATAGCATACATTATCTGTCACTGACAGGCTCAGTATCTTGCAGTCTGACGGGAGAGTGGGATAGTGTCCCTCCTGTCCCGGTCCGGCAATGAGCTGCTCTACTACCAGCTGTTCCAGGGAAGTATTGATGTTGTGGACTACCTCCCGTTTCTCCGGCACCAGGCGGTTGCCTGTCTCATCGGCAAAGTACAGGGTCAGCTCCGTCTTTTCGTAGGCATTCACATTGCTGGTGTTCATGATAAAATCAGTGGATGACAACATTCCCACCGGATTCCCCTGACGGTCCATCAGTGGCTGGTCCCCGCAGTAAATATTGATATAGTCAATTCCCTCAATCTGCGTAAGTCCTGGTGAGGGCTGCCCGGCAGAGAATCTCCCGTTCCGCCTTCATAGCCGTGTAATTCATATCGAAGTACAGATACAACACCTGTTCCTCCTGGCGGCTCCCCTGATAGGTCACCCGGTCTGTCAGTCCCGGCTGGCAGTCCAAATCCTTTGGTACGTTCAGGAACTGATCCATCAGTTCATTTACCAGCTCCCCCTTGTCCTTTGTTTCCGTCTCGTACTCCTGGGGAACCAGCTTGGTGATGGACGCATTCAGATAGTAAATCAGATATCTGCCCTCAGAAGGGTTTGAGGCGGGGCTTTCACCCTCCCAGCAGCCTGACAACAGGAATACAACCGCCATCAGGGCAGAATCAGTCTTCTCACCGCATGTATTCCCATGGCATGTCTGCTCCCGGTATGTCTGCTCATGGCTTCGCTCCTGTCTCGGTACATAGTTAAGAGGTATCCTCACACTGAAGGTGGTTCCCTCTCCCACCGTACTCTCCACATCTATGATACCGTGGTGCATCTGAATGACATTTTTCGCGATGGCCAGTCCCAGCCCGGTGCCGCCCACTTCCCTGGAGCGCGCCTTATCCACCCGGAAAAACCGTTCAAATATGTGTTCCAGCGCATCCTCCGGTATCCCGATACCGGTATCCGCCACCTTGATGTAGAAATATTTGTGGTCCGCATCCAGGGTCACGCGGACCATACCTGAATCCCGGTTATATTTAATGGCATTTTCCACCAGATTGGTAATTGCCAGGGATATCTTTACCTTATCCACATCCGCTGTCACTTCCCGGATGCTCTCCAGAATCAGTTCCACATTTCCGCGTTTGGCAATGGGACGCAGACGTTTTAAAATCAGCTCCAGTTCTCCGTTGATATTTACCTGCTCTATGTTCATCTGGTCCTCAGCTGTCTTGTCCATCTTGACCAGCATCAGCAGGTCCTCTATAATCTGGTTCTCCCGGTCAATCTCGTCCGAAATATCCGTCATAAACTCCCGATACAGCTCCACCGGCACGTCTTTCATCCCCATAAGCGAATCAGCCAGCACACGGATAGAGGTGATAGCGTCTTCAGTTCATGGGACACATTGGAAACGAATTCCTGGCGTGACTGGTCCACGGCCTTAAGCTTGCCCAGGGACTTTTGAACGGACTGGGACAAAAGTCTGGTCTCCCTGTAAGTCTCCTCTGTGATGTCCGCGTCCAAATCTCCCTGCGTCACCCTGTCGAATGACATCTGAAGTTTTTTGAAAGGACGCAGCAGCAGATGGGCTGCCACCACGCCCAATACGCTGATCACAAGCGCCATGCACACCAGAAAGAGATGGGATTTTCCCATGACCTTGTCTGTCAGGGACAGGATGTTTTCCGTGGATGCGGTGACCACAATGACTCCGCTCACAGCTTTTCCGTCCGCAGCGTCATACACGGGAATGGTCTGGGCAAAATACTGCATATCCTTGTTGTAGTGGCTGCTGTTTTCACCCTTAAAGCATTTGATGACCTCTTCTGACAAATAATACTTTCCTGTGGCCAGATTAAAGGTATCTGTCACCACCCGAAAATTGCTTCCCACAATAACGATTCTTCCATTATATACATCAGACAGGGTCTGCATCTGGCTGTCCAGACTGGCATTGTTCTTTTTCTCAGCCGTCATATAGCCGGACCGGGTCATCTTATTGCTGAGTATGACACACTGGTTCTGTATCTCAATGAACCTGGCATCCAGCTGGCTCTGCCGGAACGTACCCAGCATAATGCCGGCCTCCAGAAAGAGCGGAATCAGGGCTGCACCTATAATGATGGCGGCAAGAGGTACCTTCATGCTCATGCCGAAGGTACGCAGCTTCTTAACAAATTTCTTTTCCGACACTTATTCCAGCTCCTTTAATTTCCTGGTGCAGGCAACTGCCAGGCGCCGGGGCCGATATGACATCCGATACTAAGGGATAGGGGAGCCCCAAACACGGGGACGCCGGGATATAATTCCCTTACAGTTTCTTCCAGCTCATGGGCTGCCTGCTCACTGCATGTATGTGCAATCTGCAAATAGGTGTGTTCCGCCTTCCGGTCTGCCAGGCGCTCCTCCAGATCATGGGCCAGGGCAGTCAGCATGATGGTCTTGGCCTGCTTCATGGTCCTGGCCTTTGCAAATGCATCCAGCTTTTCTCCCTGGATGGTGAGCACAGGCTTTATCTTGAGCAGGGTTCCCAGAGCTGCCGCGGCAGGGGTAATCCTGCCTCCCTTTTTCAGATATTTAAGAGTGTCCACCGTAATATAAATGGAGCTGTCAAACCTGGTTGCCTCCAGCTTTTCCTTTATCTGTTCACCACTCCATCCCAGCTCTGCCAAATCCCTGGCATCCAGGGCAGACTGTCTCTGTGTAACGGAAATCCTCTGGTTGTTCACCACCTGGACGCGCCCCTCATACTCTTTTGCCAGCATAAGGGCTGTCTGGCAGGAACCGCTGAGTCCGCTGGACATGGGAATGTACACCACCTGATCATGATCCTCCAAAAGCTGCTCCCACTGCTCCATCACGTCTTTTGGCGAGGGCTGGGATGTGGTGATGTCGGCGCCTTCCTCCATCCTTCTGTAAAATTCCTCGTGGCTTAAATCAATACCCTCATAAAATACCTGTCCATCTATCATAAAAGGCATGGGAAGCACATATATGCCCAGCTTCTTTACCTCATCCTGCGTTACTCCGCTGTTGCTGTCCGCAACAATAGCTATTTTCATATTAAATGTTCTCCTTTATGCAATCCCCTGGTTCAGTCTGTTTGCGGTTGCGTATAACTGGTAATACATTCCCTTCTTCTCCAGCAGCTGTTCATGGTTTCCCTCTTCCACAATCTGATTGCCAGACAGCACAAGTATACGGTCTGCCCCCTGGATGGTGGTCAGGCGGTGGGCAATGGTGAGGGTGGTACGGCCCACTGCCAGCTTCTCCAATGACTGGGATACCAGGTATTCGCTCTCATTGTCAAGGGCGGATGTGCCTCGTCCAGAATGAGAATGGCAGGATTTTTCAGGAATACACGGGCAATACTGATGCGCTGCTTCTGTCCTCCAGACAGCTTGACACCGCGCTCTCCCACATACGTATCATACCCATCCTGCAGCTCAGTGATGAACTCATGAGCTCCCGCCAGCTTGGCGGCTTCCATGACCTCTTCCCTGGTGGCTCCCGGACGTCCATAGCTGATATTTTCATAGACGGAACCTGAAAACAGGTACACATCCTGCTGTACCACTCCAATGTTGGAGCGAAGGCTCTGCAGTGTAACGTTTTTTATATCCTGTCCGTCTATGGTGATGCTGCCTGAGGTAGTATCATAAAATCTGGGAAGAAGATTGCACATGGTCGTCTTACCGCCGCCGGATGGCCCTACCAGGGCAATCCTCTCCCCTGGCCTTACCGTGATGTTTATGTCCTCCAATACCGGCACATGGTCGTCCGGATACTCAAAACTTACATGGTCAAAGGATATGGCTCCCTTTACATGCTCCATCTTTTTTGCGTTTTTGCTGTCCCTGATATCAGGCACCACATCCATGATTTCCTGGAAACGTTCAATACCGGTAATTCCCCGCTGGAACTGCTCCGCAAACTCTATGATTCTGCGTATGGTGGCGAGAAGGGTGGTTACATACATGGTATAGGCCACCAAATCTCCTGGTTCCACCTTGCCCTGAATCATGAAAATGCCTCCTGCCACAATCACCACCACATACATCAGTCCGTCAAAGGACCTGGTGGTAATCTGAAAAGCAGCCATGTAACGGTAGGTATACTTTTTAATGTCCATGAAATCCCGATTGCCCCTGCCGAACTTGGCAATCTCCACCGGCTCGTTAGCAAAAGCCCTGACACACGGTTGCCTAACAGGGTATCCTCAATCTGGCATTGAGCTCCCCAATCTGGTTTCTCTGCCTGCGGAATGCCTCCTTCACCTTCAGGTTGAACCAGGTACAGGAAATAATCATGACCGGTACCAGCACAAATATGAGCAGGGTCAGTTCCAGATTGATGCCTGAGAGGATGATAAAGGAAACCACGGTCTTTAAGGCCGCTATAAAGAACTCCTCCGGACAGTGGTGGGCAAATTCCGTCACATCGAATAAATCACTGGTGATACGTGACATAATCTGTCCAACCTTTGTATTGCTGTAATAACTGTCCGACAGCATCTGCAAATGCTCAAAGGCATCCTGACGCATGTCCGTTTCAATGTATACGCCCATTACATGCCCTGTGTAAGCCATATAATAGGCTGCCAGGGAGTCAATAATCCGCAGAAGCAGGTACAGGCCTCCAATCCGAATCACAACCCCGGCTGTCATGGATGCCAGGTCCTGCATCCCCTGGTTCGTGATATAGCGCAGCATCAGAGGAAGAATCAGTTCTCCCAATGTAGTCAGAGCCGCGCAGAATAAATCAAATATCAGAATCTTCTTATATCTTCCATAATATGGAAGAAAGCTTCTCAAAAGTTTCTTGGTTTTCATACCTTTTTTTTCAGACACAATTCAAACTCCTATCATATGTTATATCTATTATAATGATGCAAAACAGGCCTTCATGGACTTCTCCGGCCTTTGAGGACACTAACTTCCATTTTATCTTATTTCCCATAAAAATGGAAGAGATAATTGCATATCAGTAAACATCACTTTGCCTTCAGCTGTTCATAAATACCCCGGATATTCCGGATAAGCTCAGGATGCAGGAAATCTTTCTGGTATACCATGTCAATCTGGCGCACCATGGAGGAATTTTCAATGGGAATAATGGCCAGACGGCCGCTGGCCAATTCCTCGCGGCAGGCGCTTTTGGCAATGATGGTAATTCCCAAATCCATGGTTACCAGCTCTTTAATCATGGACACATTATCCAGCTCCATCATCACGTTAAACTCTGCCAGGCTCATGTCCCTGGCGCCCAGATGCTTCTCAAACAGCTGCCTTGTGCCTGCACTGCGGCTGCGCAGAATCAGCTTTTCATGGCGTATTTCCTCCACGGACACGGTCTTGGCCCTGCTCAGGCGGTGCATGGGCGAGACAGCCAGACACAGGTAATCCGTGTCCAGAGTGGTGGACACCAGCGCCGTATCCGGCACCCCGCCCTCCACCACGGCAAAATCCAGTTCATATGCCTTCAGGCGGCTATAAATTTTTTGAATGGTATTGACACAAATATTTATATGTATATCCGGATTCTCATTGCAGAGGGTGGCCAGCACCTGGGGAATGATGGTCTCTCCTGCCGTGGGAGTGATGCCTACATTCAGGTGGCTGGTCTCCGTCTTGCTGTCCGCAATGGCCTGACAGGCATTGGAATAGACGGCCGCCGCCTGCGGGCGTACTGCACCAGTATCTTCCCCTGGGGGGTCAGCTTTAGTTTGTTTTTGCTCCTATAAAATATTTTTATATCGAACTCATTTTCCAGCAGGCGAATCTGATGACTCACCGCCGGCTGGGTCAGATTCAGCTTCTGAGCTGCCTTTGTATAGCTTCCGGCTCGATGACAGCCAGAAGGGTCTTTACTTTCATGTCAAACACAGGCCCGTCCCCCTCAGTCTATAAATATTTTTTATATCCCAATCAAATAATATCATTTGATTTTATCACCAAACACTACTATAATCAAGCAAAACAAAAAAACGCAGAAAGGAGTGCTGATTATGGCACTATTTTTATCAAACCTGGGAGCAGCAGGAATTATATTGACCATAGCAGTCATGCTGGCATCCGGCTTTCTGTTGACACGAATCACAAAACGGCTTCACCTTCCTAACGTTACCGGTTATATTATTGCGGGAGTCATCATCGGGCCTGGTGCCTGAACCTTGTCCCTTCACAATATATTGAACAGATGGATTTCATCACGGACCTTGCCCTGGCATTCATCGCATTTGGAGTAGGAAAATATTTTAAACTGTCATCCCTGAAAGCCAACGGAAAAAACATGGTGATTCTGACCCTGTTTGAATCCCTGACCGCAGGTATCTTCATCACAATTGTTATGCTGATTATGGGGTTATCCCTGTCCTTCAGTCTGCTTTTAGGAGCCATTGGCTGCGCCACGGCCCCTGCCTCCACCATTATGACTATTCGGCAGTATAAGCCAGAGGGCCGTTTGTGGACACTATCCTGCAGGTAGTTGCCCTGGACGATGCGGTCTCCCTGATAGCCTTCAGCGTGTGCGCGGCCTTTGTCCAGGCCAGTTCCTCCAGCGGATCTGTGACGGTTTCCCAGATTGCTTTTCCGGTGCTCTTTAACTTATTGGCGCCGGCGCTGGGCGGATTATCCGGTGTGATGCTCAGCAGGCTGATACACAAACGCCGCAGCAAAGACCACAGCCTGGTTCTGGCCTGCGTCACTATCATGGGCGTGGCCGGTATCTGTACTTCCCTTAATGTTTCTCCCCTGTTGGCATGTATGGCTCCGGCACCGCTTATATCAATGCCAGCGGCAACAAACACCTGTTCAAGCAGTTAAACCAGTTCACGCCTCCCCTCCTGGTGATGTTCTTCGTGCTTTCCGGCATGAGACTTTCCATCCCCAGCCTGGCGGCCGCGGCGTGATCGGCATTGTTTACTTTCTGGTCCGCATTGCTGGAAAATACACCGGCTCCGCCCTGGGCTCCGCGGTTATCCACGCTTCACCGGAAATACGCCGTTACTTTGGCCTGGCGCTGGTTCCTCAGGCAGGCGTGTCCATCGGCCTGGCTGTGCTGGGACAGCGTATGCTCCCCGCAGAAAGCGGCCGGCTGCTGTCCACTATCATTCTGTCCAGCGGGCTTTTGTATGAAATGGTGGGTCCTGCCTGCGCAAAGGCTTCCATCAAGTTATCCGGTAGCGTTCCGGGAAAGGCGGGTGTTGGGAAGTCTGCTGTGGGAAAGGCTGCCTCCGGGAAGGCTGCTGCAAGCGGCCCCTCTGCCGCTAAAGCAGAAGACGCAGAGCAGCCAACTGTACATAAAACGGACGCAGCGGTCCAGGAGGAACGTACACTAAGAAAAGCCTCTGACAGCAGTAAAGAAACAAATACTGCTGTACCGGCCCGGCAAATCCCTCAAAGACATGCGGTAACCTGAATGATTTAAGATTACTTGGCGCCTGCCCCGGCATTTTTAGGTCAAAAAAGCCAGCTCCGCACATTCGGAGCCGGCTTTTACATATATTGATTCTTATTTAATTATTCTTACCTAATCAGCAGTGATGTTCCTGTCATTTCCTTAGGCTGCTCCATTCCCATGAGTTCGATAAGGGTAGGCACGATATCGCACAGTGCGCCGCCCTCACGCAGCTTATAGGATGGGTCCGCATTTACCAGGATGAACGGTACCGGGTTGGTGGTATGGGCGGTAAATGGTTCGCCTGTCTCATAGTCCACCAGCTGCTCCGCGTTTCCATGGTCCGCGCAGATGAACATGACGCCGTCCACTTCCTTGACGGCCTCCACCGCACGGCCCACGCAGGCGTCCACGGTCTCAATGGCTTGATGGCTGCGTCCTCAACTCCGGTATGGCCTACCATGTCAGGGTTGGCAAAATTGATGATGATGACATCGTATCTGCCGGATTTGATGGCTTCCACCAGCTTATCACACACGCCATTAGCGCTCATCTCGGGTTTTAAATCATAGGTGGCAACCTCCTTTGGAGAAGGAACCAGGATGCGGTCCTCACCCTCGTTGGGTTCTTCCACGCCGCCGTTGAAGAAGAAGGTCACATGAGCATATTTCTCTGTCTCCGCAATCCTTACCTGAGTCTTTTTGTGAGCTGCCAGGAACTCGCCAAAGGTATTGGTGATGCTCTCCTTTTTAAATGCAACCAGCTTGTTCTGGATGGTCTCGTCATAATCCGTAAAGCATACATACACCAGGTCCAGTCTTTTCTTCCTCGGGAAGCCGTCAAAGCTGTCGTCGCAGAATGCGCGGGTAATCTCCCTTGCGCGGTCCGGACGGAAGTTGTAGAAAATCACGGAATCCTTGTCCTGGATAGTCGCCACAGGCTTGCCGTCCTTCATGACCACAAAGGGGATGACGAACTCATCCGCCTTATCATTGTCATAGGAAGCCTGAATGCCTGCCGCAGCGCTTTCAGCCTGATTTCCTTCGCCCTTTGTCAGAGCGTTATAAGCCTGTTCCACGCGGTCCCATCTCTTATCACGGTCCATGGCATAGTAACGTCCCATGACAGAAGCCACCTCGCCTATGCCAATTTCCTTCATCTTTGCTTCCAGCTGCTCCACAAAGCCTTTTCCTGATTCAGGAGGTGTATCGCGGCCATCCAGGAAGCAGTGTACATACACCTTCTTTAAGCCGTTCTTCTTCGCCAGCTCCAGCAGGCGTAGATGTGGGTGTTGTGGCTGTGTACGCCGCCGTCAGACACCAGTCCAAACATATGAAGGGCAGAATCATGTTTTTTGCAGTTTTCAACTGCTGTGATAAACTCCGGAATCCGGAAAAAGTCCCCGTCCTGAATGGACTTTGTGATTCTGGTCAGTTCCTGGTATACGATACGGCCTGCTCCCATGTTCAGATGTCCTACCTCAGAGTTGCCCATCTGTCCTTCCGGAAGTCCCACTGCCATGCCACTGGCCTCTCCCTTTACAAAGGGGCACTGGCTCATAAGCTGGTCCATAACCGGGGTCTTGCCCTCGCATACAGCGTTGTGCTCGCAGTTATCATTCAGTCCGTAGCCGTCCAGAATCATTAATACGGTTGGTTTTTTGCTCATTTTTAATCTCCTTCTGTTTTAAATACCCTGCCGCCTTAGGGCGCGTGAATCCCGCGTTGGGACACGCTCCGGTCAGGGGCAGGGCACACATTCCGCTATTACTTGTTGTAATTTACAATCTTGCCAAAGTCAGGCTTTAAGGAGGCGCCGCCTACCAGTCCTCCATCAATATCCGGCTGTGCGAAAAGCTCCGGAGCGGAAGATGCGGATACAGAGCCGCCGTACTGGATACGGATTGCCTCAGCTGTAGCCTCATCGTAAATCTCTCCAATGCATACACGAATAGCTGCGCAAACTTCCTCAGCCTGCTCTGTGGTAGCCACCTTGCCGGTGCCGATTGCCCAGATTGGCTCGTAAGCAATAACCGCAGTCTTAGCCTGGTCAGCTGTCACATTCAGGAACGCAATCTTAATCTGCTGGCGGATCCAGTCAATGGTGATTCCCCGCTCCCTCTGTGTCAGTGTCTCTCCGCAGCAGACAATCGGAGTAATGCCGTGTTCAAAGGCTTTAACACCTTTTTGTTCACAGTCTCATCTGTCTCCGCGAAATACTCACGTCTCTCGGAATGGCCGATGATTACGTACTTAACGCCGGCGTCTACCAGCATATTGGGGGAAATCTCGCCTGTGTAAGCGCCCTTCTCCTCATAGTACATATTCTCGGCTCCGATACAGATATTGGTTCCCTTGGCCGCTTCCATAGCAGGAATGATGTCAATGGCAGGCACACAGAATACCACGTCCACATCCTCATTCACTACCAATGGCTTTAACTCGTTTACAAGGGCAACTGCCTCTGACGGAGTCATGTTCATCTTCCAGTTGCCTGCTATAATTTTCTTTCTTGACATTGTATTTTACCTCTCCCTTTCACACTGAATCATTTATGGGAAACCCGAATTAAGCTTTGTTGTCAGCTGCAGCCACGCCTGGCAGTTCCTTGCCCTCCAGGAATTCCAGGGAAGCGCCGCCGCCGGTGGAGATGTGGGTCATCTTATCAGCAAAGCCCAGTCTCTTCACAGCGTTGACAGAGTCGCCGCCGCCGATTACAGTGGTGGCATCTGCCAGGTCAGCAACCGCGCGGCATACCTCCAGTGTGCCTTCTGCGAAGTTGGAGAACTCAAACACGCCCATAGGTCCGTTCCACACAACGGTCTTGGCGCCCTGTAATGCTTCCTTATAAAGCGCGATGGTTTTAGGTCCGATGTCAAATCCTGACCAGCCCGCATCGATCACATCCACTACTTTATGCTCTGTATCGTTGGAGAATTCCTTTCCTTCCACATGGTCAACAGGAAGAAGCAGCTTAACGCCCTTTTCCTCTGCCTTCTTAATCATCTCCAGAGCGTAATCCAGCTTATCTGCCTCGCATAAGGAGTTGCCGATTTCCTGGCCCTGTGCCTTTGCAAAGGTGTAAGCCATACCGCCGCCGATAATCAGGGTGTCAACCTTGTCTAACAGATTGTTGATTACATTAATCTTGTCGGAAACTTGGCGCCGCCCAGGATGGCCACGAATGGACGAACCGGATTCTCAACTGCCTGCCCTAAGAACTTGATTTCCTTCTCCATCAGGTAGCCTACACGTTCTCCTTGGTAAATCTGGTAACACCTACATTGGAGCAGTGGGCCCTGTGGGCAGTACCGAATGCATCATTTACGAAAATGCCGTCGCACAGATCAGCCAGTTCTTTTGCATAAGCTTCGCTTGCAGCATCGCCGTCTTTGAATTTGGTCTCCTCACCCCTGTAACGGGTATTCTGAAGGAGCAGTACCTCTCCGTCCTTTAACTCAGCAGCTACCTTCCGGGTCTCAGATCCTGTTACCCTTGGATCGTCCACAAACTTAACCTCTACGCCCAGTCTTTCGCTCAGAGCAGGAGCAACAGGAGCAAGGCTCATCTCCGGAACGGGCTCGCCCTTTGGCTTGCCTAAATGGGAGCACAGGATAACCTTAGCGCCCTGGTCAAGAAGCTTCTTTATGGTTGGGATGGCTCCGTCAATACGGTTATAGTTCTGGATAACGCCTTCCTTTAACGGAACGTTGAAATCGCAGCGTACCAGTACTTTTTTGCCCTGTAAATCTTTTAAATCATCAACTGTTTTCTTGTTTAACATATGTCTTTCCCCTTTCAGAGTCATTGATACATTTGGCGAACAAAGGGCCCGGCCCAAACGACCGGACCCTTCATGAGTCTACTTAAAAATTACTGTCCTGTTGTCACAATTAGCCTAACTCAGCAAAGTACTTGATTGTCCTTACCATCTGGCTTGTGTAGGAGTTCTCATTGTCATACCATGAAACGACCTGTACTTCGTACAGATCATCAGCAATCTGAGCTACCATGGTCTGTGTTGCGTCGAACAGAGAACCAAATCTCATACCGATAATGTCGAAGATACGATGGCATCTTCGTTGTATCCAAAGGACTCGCTGGCAGCTGCTTCATAGCTGCGTTGATGTCTTCCTTTGTAACGCCGGCCTTCTTAACAACAGCTGTTAAGATGGTGGTGGAACCGGTTGGTACAGGTACACGCTGCGCGGAACCGATTAACTTGCCGTTCAGCTCTGGAATAACCAGACCGATAGCCTTAGCAGCACCGGTGGAGTTAGGAACGATGTTAGCTGCGCCGGCTCTTGCTCTTCTTAAATCACCTTTTCTGTGTGGTCCGTCCAGAATCATCTGATCGCCTGTGTAAGCGTGGATGGTGGACATGATACCGCTCTGGATAGGAGCGTAATCATTCAGTGCCTTAGCCATAGGAGCTAAGCAGTTTGTTGTACAGGAAGCTGCGGAGATAATCTTGTCGTCAGCTGTCAGTACATTTTCGTTAACGCTGTATACAATAGTAGGAAGGTCATTGCCTGCCGGAGCAGAGATAACAACTTTCTTTGCGCCTGCATCGATGTGTGCTGAGCTTTGTCCTTAGAGCAGTAGAATCCGGTACACTCCAGAACCACGTCTACGCCGATTTCGCCCCATGGAAGATCAGCAGCCTTTGGCTCCTTGTAGATGGTAATCTTCTTGCCGTCTACAGTAATGGAATCCTCTCCAGCCTCAACAGTGTGCAGACCCTGGCCGTAAACGCCGGCATATCCACCCTGTGCCGTATCATACTTTAACAGATGAGCTAACATCTTAGGATCGGTTAAGTCATTGATAGCTACTACATCGTAACCTTCTGCTCCGAACATCTGACGGAATGCCAGACGTCCAATACGTCCAAATCCATTAATCGCTACTTTTACTGCCATGATTCAATTCCTCCTAGTTTGTTAAAAAATATATTATTGTTAAATATTAATCAACCTCTCTCTATTGTAATCAATTTCTAAAGAAATGGCAAGTCCTTTTTTTATTTTTACGGATCTTTGACCTTTTTATACGAAGAAAAGACTGGAATCTTGCCATTCGGGTATTTTCTGCTATAATGTTGTTATGAAATGCGATAGAAGCAAAGGAGAGGCTCCAATGATATACGACTGCCATCTGCACACTGAATTTTCCGGTGACTCCAACACCTCCATCAGCCTGCAGATTGAGAAAGCCATAGAACTTGGCATGAAGGAGATATGCATTACCGACCACCACGACTACGATTCCGGATTCTGCGGCTGTGATTTTATCCTGAATATACCCGCCTATCTCACGGCCCTGCGCATGCTCCGGCAGATTACAGACCGTATCCGCATCAACATTGGAATCGAGCTGGGGCTTCAGGAGCATCTTAAACAATATTTGGAGCACTTTGTAAAGCGTTATGGGGATTCCTTTGATTTCATCATCGGATCCAGCCATTTTGTAAAGAGCATGGACCCATACGATCCGGAATACTGGAACAGTCAGGGCGAGGTGACCGGCTTTGAGGATTTCTTTGAAGCCTCCCTGGTGCGTGTCAGAGGCCTGTGCCATACCTTTGATTCCTTTGGCCATCTGGATTACGCGGTGCGCTACGCTCCCCACCAGAACGACTTTTACGACTACCGGCATCTGAGCCAGTGGATTGACCCGCTCTTAAAGATTCTTATTGAAAACGGCAAATCTCTGGAGTGCAACACAGGCGGTTTTAAGTACGGCCTGGGCCAGCCCAATCCCTGCCGGAAGATTCTCATGCGCTACCGGGAGCTGGGCGGCGAGATGATAACCATTGGATCCGACGCCCATACCCCGGAATATGTGGGTTATGCCTTTGACACCTGCCGCGAACTGCTGCTGGACTGCGGTTATAAATATTTTACCGTGTACCATGGCAGAAAGCCGGAATTCATTCCTCTTTAGCCGGGGAATGGCTGAGAGCGGCGATGATATAGGATTTGCCGCATTTATACCGTTTATGCACCTCATCCCGCGCTTTCTGTTTTCATGGCTGCCTTTACATCCTTCTGGAACCGCTCCCATGCGTCCTCGTGTTCCACATAATACTTAGGACAGAGTTTTTCATTTACATCATAGTGGCGTATGACGTCCCCAGGCGTCAGTTTCAGCTGTCTGCAGAGGAAGGCCGTCAAATCCACCAGGGATTCATAGGTGGCATCATTGAACTTTCCGCTGTCGTCCGGATGGCACACCTCAATGGCAACCGTCGTGTTGTTTAAAGGGGCATTGGCATAGGCAATCTCATTGACAGGAATGCACTGGATAACTTCTCCTTCCAGACCCACTACAAAATGGCTGCTGGCAGACGAACCGCTTTTTTGCGGGTCCTGGTCAGCCAGGCTGTCAAAATAGTCCCTGTTATTCCTGGCCGTGGAGCCGGGATTAGCCACATAGTGTATGACAATCTTATCCACCTTCTGACGCCCCACATCCGGCCTGGAAAATATATTCTTCCTTATGAAATCCTGCTCTACATAATCCGGCACTTCCACTGCCTTCAAATCCACGGTATAGGGCCTCTCCCATCCCCAGAGGTAATAACCTCCGCCAAGACCGGCGCCTGCGCCCAACACCAGCACCAGCAAAAGCGTCAGGAAGGACACGCCTTTCCCCGAACGGTTACGGCGTTCACCTGAACCTGAATTTCCTGTTTTTTTATTCCTTTGAGACCGTTCAGTCTTCTTTCTGGTGTTCTGGTCCTCCTGCGCCGTTCCGGCAACAGGCTTTCCGGCCCCCGGTCCCGTATCTCCCATACCGGGCTTTCTTCTGGAAACCCGCTCACGTCTGGGCCTGCCTCCTATGTAGGAATCCCCCACAGGAGGATTCTGCCGGCCAGACGCCGGCCGGCCCGGCTCCAGCGGTACCTGCCGGATATCTTCGTAATCTCTCATCCCATCTATATCGTTAGTCCGTTCCTCTTTCATCCTTTCGTACACCTTTCGTTGATTCATGTTCCACAGATTCTGTCACATGAACAATATAACATTTTTCAGCTTAAAACACAATGGATGTTGCATTTTATGAAACAATCCGTAAAATCATAAAACAGACGCAACTTTATCCCTGCCCCAGACGTCTAACAGTCAGAAGGATATGAAAGGAGGATGCAGGTACATGGCTTTTACAACCACACGGCGGAAACAGAACGTCTCCTTACGGAAAATTATGAACGCTACTACCGCCTGGCATATAAGCTAATGCGAAACCAAGATGATGCCCTTGATGTAGTCCAGGAAAGCGCCTACCGGGCAATTAAGGACTGCAAAGGGGTCAGAAATAAAGACTACCTGTCCACATGGATTTACCGGATCGTAGTCAACACAAGCCTGGATATGCTGCGCAGGAAAAAGAAAGAAACACCCACAGAAGAAATGCCGGAAACACCCACGGAGGACCATTACCAGGACCTGGACTTGAAACAGATGATAAACCGGCTGGATGACAAAAGCAGGACTGTCATCCTACTGCGGTATTTTGAGGATCTTAAATTAGAAGAGATTGCTGATATAGCAGGTGAAAATCTCAACACAGTAAAGGCCAGGCTATACCGCGCCTTAAAAAAGCTAAGGCTGGAACTGGAGCCGGAGTCTTTGGGCGGAAACCAGAACCATTTTTCAGAAAGGAGCCATGCTCATGAAACAGGAAAAAAACAGACAGATGGATAACCTGAAATCAGAATATGAAAGCATACCTGTTCCAAAGGAAGCAAAGGAACGCATGCTTGCGGGCATTGCCCAGGCAAAAAAAGAACAGAAAGGCGTGATTATTATGAAATTTGCAAAGAAGACAGGCGGGGCCGCTGCCGCTGCCATGATTGCCATTACCGTACTGGCCAACGCCACACCGGCCCTGGCCAATGCCATGGAACAGATTCCGGTCATTGGATCCATCGCAAAGGTGGTAACCTTCCGCACCTATGAAGATAAAAAGAATCATTTTGAGGCTGATATCAAGGTTCCCCAGGTGACGATTGAAGGGACCGAGGGTGCCAGGTACCGGCAAACAAATCCATAGAGGATTATGCAATGAGCTCATTGCCATGTATGAGGAAGAATTGTCAAAGGACAACGGAGAGGGGCACTATGGTCTGGATTCCCGCTATGAAGTGGTGACAGACAACAGCAAATATCTGTGCATCCGCATTGATACCACCCTTACCATGGCCAGCGGTACCCAGTTCGTCAAGGTATTTACCATAGACAAGGCCACCGGAAATGTCATCTCCTTAAAGGACCTGTTCCATGACCGTCCGGAAATGCTGGATACCATCAGCGCCAACATTAAGAGCCAGATGGCGGAACAGATGGCAAAGGATGAGTCCATCATGTACTTCTACCAATCCGATATGCCGGATGAGGATTTCAAGGGACTTACAGGCGATGAGAGCTATTATTTCAATGAAAACGGCGAACTTGTGATTACATTTAACGAATACGATGTGGCGCCGGGTTACATGGGCGCCGTACAGTTCACCATTCCCGGTTCCGTTACAGGTGCCTTTTAAATCCTGAATCCGGCCATGCATATTTTCCGTCCCCGCATTCCATACTAATCCTGAGGTGATGAATATGATAGAGCGGGATGAACTTCCCATTGGATTTACCATGGAGTTGGCTATGAATCCTGAAGCCATGAACCGTTTCTCCGGCCTTACGGAGCCGGAACAGAAACAAGTGGTAAACAGGGCCAGAAACATAAAGAGCCATGAGGATATGCGCAACTACGTGGAAAACATGTTTACGGAAGGATGATGGCACATGGACGGAATACAGATACCCGGAAGACAGGAGCCCGGCAGACAGGAACCCCTGGAGCTTCCGGGCAGAAACAGCAGCACCTATGGGGATGGGGACATTCCTGAAATTGATTTGCCCGGCGCAGACAGCGCCACCCATGATTTCCCTCAGGAATTTCCTGAAAACCGCATGCAGTCCTGATAAACCAGGGCTGCATTTTTGCGCGTTTTTAACCCTTCCCGGGGCTCGAATCATGCCATATATTGTGATATTATTGTTTTTAATACAATATATAGAATCCGGGGTGTAATTATATGGAAATACAGGAGTGTCTGGGAGCTGAAAACCAGCTGGGAATCGATATCTGGAAACACAAATACCGTTATCAGGATGAAACCCTTGAACAGTGGCTTGGACGCGTCAGCGGGGGCTTTGCGATTGCAGAGCTGATACGGGAAAAGAAGGTTCTGGAGGGCGGCCGTAACCTGTATAAAAGCTGCGGCCGGAGCAAATGCCAGAATCGTCACATAAACGGAGGAGGAGGGATTTGAACCCTCGCGCCGGTGCTGCCGACCTACTGGTGTTCGAAGCCAGACCCTTCAGCCACTTGGGTACTCCTCCAAAAAAATGCCAACTACTGCATTATACACTAAAATCCGTGTTTTGTGTAGTAGTTGGCGTTTAATTTTTTAGACATTTTCGCAAATTCTAAAGCTGTCTTTCATACAGCCTCAAATTCCCTCTAACTGGCTGCTGCCTGAATATCGGTATATTCCGCAGGATTTGGAACAGGTACATCCACGGGCTGGCCGGGATCCGCGATTCCCACATCGCCGTCCAGGCTCACACTGAAGGTCTCCCCCTGCATGGTCATATCCATATCCATCTTAAGGCGCATCTTAATGCAGTCGCCGGCCGGATTCACCACATACTCTCCGCGGATATTGCGAAGCTTCATATCAAGACCGTCCAGCATGCCCGTAAGTCCGGTAGAGCCGAGTACCATCTGCATGTACTCGTTCATCCTGGCATCGTTGATGGTATAGCCGATGACCTTGTTCTCTCCCTCGTCCCACAGGTTAAAGTCTCCGGCCAAATCCTCCGGCACCTCGAAAGCCTTTGACGAAGCCATGGCTGATTCATCATGTCGCCCATGGCCATGGGTACTTAATCTTTTGTCCCGGCATATCCATATAGGTATAGCGTCCAGATAATACATGGAATAGGTGATAGGCTCACTGTCCGGAATTGTCATACGGCAATATGCCATGTAACGCAGCTGACTGGGGTCCTGCATATGATTCATCTTCATATTCATCTCCAGCCGCATGTCAATGGGACTGATACCTTCATTCTCAAGCAGGCTGCCTGTCATCTTCATCTTGAAATCGTAAAAGGCGTTCATATCCGTCATGTTCCGGTTCTTGGCTTCCACTGCCTTGTACAGCTCCAATGCTTCCTGTGACCGGGCCGCATAAGCGGTCATGGGACATAAAAGGACAGCTCCCAGAACCACTGCCAGCAGACGTTTCATTAATCTCATGTAATCCCTCCTTATCTTAAACAAACCCTTGGTGTTATGTTCATTGTAACGCATCAGGTTTTATTTGTAAATGTGGTAGGATTTACGTTTTCCTTACATTTACAATTTTAACACCATTCATAATATCTATCCAGCACATTTTTCCAATAGGTTTTGTCAATTGGATTTCATGTATTTAACGATATATAATATGTCTGCTGTTCAAAGCTGTATTAATTATACATAAAGATAAAACATCACGAAGGGGTATGGTATGAAATTTAACTGGAGCTATTTCTTTCAAACACTTCCCTATATTGCGGGCAAGTTGAATGTGACTCTGACCCTGACCATAATCAGTGCCGTTTTCTCGCTTGTCATTGGAATGGTCTTTGCCATCATCAGCTATTACAAAGTAAAGGGTGTGAGCCAGGTTCTAAAAATCTGGATATCCTTTGTCCGCGGTACACCGGTTGCCGCCCAGCTGTTCTTTTTCTATTACGGTCTGGCCAACTTAAGTTCCCTTATTCTTAATATGTCTCCCACCGTGGCTGTTGCGGTCATCATGAGCCTGAACATGGGAGCGTTTGTTTCAGAATCCATCCGTGGGGCATTGATTTCCGTGGATGAGGGGCAAAGGGAAGCAGCCATGGCCTTTGGCATGACAGGCTTTCAAATGACAATCAGAATTGTCATACCCCAGGCAATCCGTGTTGCGCTTCCGCCTCTATTCAATGACCTGATTAATCTTTTCAAAATGTCTTCCCTGGCATTTCTGGTTGGAGTCAGGGACGTGATGGGGGCCGCAAAAATTGAAGGAGCCAACACCTTCCAGTTCTTTGAGTGCTATGCCTGCGTCATGTTGATTTACTGGGTTATAACACTGATTCTCACGGCTTTCCAGAAAGTATTGGAAAAACGGTGCAATGCTATTTTTTAGACCGTTTGCTTATATATTATAATATTCATCAAATGGAGGAAACATATGAAAAACAAAAAAGCAACCGCTCTTATTATCTCGGCAGCCCTGGCAGCTGCTTCCATGGCAGGCTGTTCAGGCCAGAGCCCGGAGCCTGCTGCCTCTGCCAAAGCCACACAGGCAAACCCGTCCGAACATGCAAAGACAGACAATTCCGGCAATGATACAGAACCGGCTGAGAGCCGCACTGTCATAGTAGGGACTGCCGGTACCGGCGAACCCTATTCCATGGTTGACGACCAGGGAAACTGGACAGGAGCTGAAGCTGATCTTTGGGCTGAAATCGAAGCCGCACTGGATGGACCATCGAGATGAAACAGGTTTCAGATATGGCCTCCCTGTTTGGGGAATTAAACACCGGCCGTGTGGATGTGGCCGCAAACTGCTTTGCCATTACCGAAGCCCGTCTGAAAACATATATTGCATCTGACCCAATCTATGCGGATGCGCAAGTCATCATAGTCCGGCCGGACAGCGAATATAAGACACTGGATGATTTACGCGGACACACCATCGGTGTGACAGCCGGACAGGCTGCCCAGTCAACAGTTGAGAATATGGCTCCTGATTATGATTGGGAAATCGTAACTTATGAGGATTCAAATGCAGGTTTTCAGGATTGTTCCCTTGGGCGCATAGACTGTTATGCCAATACAGTTACCAACATCGAAAAAGCAGAAAGGGCCCAGAACCTGGAATTTCGTATGCTGGACAAAAGCTGTTTGGAAATAACGTAGGCTGGTGGTTTGCTGACACGGAGAAGGGAGCCGGACTCCGCGATGATATCAATGTGGTATTAAAGGAAATGCATGAGGATGGAACCGTTTCTGAAATCATCACTAAATGGTTTTATGAGGATTTATCCCAGCTTATTAGCGACGAGTGGTTAACGGCAACCCACTAAATAACAGCTGAAAATCTGCAGTTGAAGGGAAATAACAGATGGTTACAGTAGAAAATCTGTCCAAAACATTCGGAACCGATACAGAAGTTCTAAAGGACATTAACCTGAATATAAAGAAAAATGAAATAGTGGCCATCCTGGGGCCATCGGGTACCGGAAAATCAACCCTGCTGCGCTGCCTGAACTTTCTATGTATACCCACCACGGGAATCATTCAGATCGGCAATGCGCGTGTGGACGCAGCCGGGTATACCTCTAAGGAAGTACGGAACCTGCGGCGTCAATCTGCCATGGTATTCCAGGGCTATAATCTATTTAAGAATAAAACAGCTTTGGAAAATGTCATGGAAGCGCTTGTGACCGTTCATAACAGACCAAAGGCTGAAGCAGAGGAGACATCCCTGCGGCTTTTAGAGAAGTAGGCATGCTGGACCGTAAGGATTTTTACCCGGCCAAGATGTCGGGCGGACAGCAGCAGCGTGTGGCCATTGCCCGGGCCCTGGCGGTCAGTCCGGATGTTCTGCTCTTCGACGAGCCCACTTCCGCCCTGGATCCCGAACTTGTGGGAGAAGTACTGAATACCATTCGCCGGCTGGCCGAAGAGGATTCCACCATGGTCCTGGTCACCCACGAAATCAAATTCGCAAGAAACGTTGCAACCCGCATATTGTTCATGGACAACGGTATGATTGCGGCTGACGGTTCCCCTGAGGAACTCATTGATAACCCTGAAAATCCAAGGCTGCGCCAGTTTTTAAATTTCGTAAGCAAATAAAGTCAACTATACCGGCCTCACTGTCTGTGGGGCTATTACATTCTATTCCAACTCAGGGAGGAAGCTGATGCTGACCGAACAAATCAAAGAAAAAGCAGAACAATGCAGAGAAGAAATAATCCAATTTCGCCGTGAACTCCACCGCCATCCGGAACTCTCTATGGAGGAGTATGAAACATCCCATAAAATTGCTGAGAAGTTACGCAGTCTGGAAGGGATGGAGGTGATTACAGGGGCTGCCGGCGGTACCGGGGTCGTCGGCATCCTGACAGGAGCAAAGGGCGCTGGAAAAACAGTTCTTCTGCGTGCAGATATCGACGCGCTGCCCATAGAAGAAAAAACCGGACTTCCCTTTTCGTCAGAAACACCTGGTATAATGCACGCATGCGGACACGACGGACATGCTGCGTGGCTTTTAGGCAGTGCAATGATTCTGTCAAAGCTGCGCAGCCAGTTTTCCGGTCACGTGAAATTTGTATTCCAGCCCGGTGAGGAAAATGGAATTGGTGGAAGAAAAATGGTTGAGGAAGACCGCATACTGGAAAATCCTGCTGTAGACGCTGTTTTTGCCGCCCATGCATGGCCAGAAGCAGCGGCGGGAGAAATGTGTGTGGCTGAGAGATGTGCCTTTGGATATCCTGGAAGATTTGAAATACAGGTGACAGGGCAAGGCGGTCATGTTCCTGGCCCCATGAGTGCATAGACCCCATTGCCATAACGAATCAGATTTATTCCGGTTTACAGCAAATCGTATCCCGACGTCTTCCTGAAACAGCTGCAAGGGTGCTGTCTGTCTGTACCATACATTCCGGCCCCCAGAATAAAAGGAACATCATTCCGGACTGCTGTACAATGACAGGTACGTTACGGTCAGACAAGCTGGAAGTCATGGAACAGATGGAAGAAGAAATACAGCGAATTGCCAGGGGAATAGCCGCTGTTAACGGAGCCAGCGCCAGGGTGACCACCGCTCATGGCCGTGCAGTCATCAATTCTCCCGCGGCAGTAAGATTCTGCCTTCAGTCAGCTGCCAGGATATTAGGTGAAGAACATGTCAAACTGGATACCAATCCTCATCTTGGAGGAGAGGATTTCAGTGAATATGTGGCCCGTGTTCCGGGAGCCTATGTATATGCCGGCATTGCAACTGAAAAAAATCAGGGAACGTTTGGACTCCACAGCAGCAGCTTTATGTTGGAGGAATCCGTGATACCCGGGATGGCCGCTGTATTCGCTCAGTTTGCAGTTGATTTTCTGGAAAAAGGAGGGTTTTAGCCCTCCTTCTATTCCCTAATTCAAATCATCGTTTTTCTCATTCTTTTCTGTCCTCACTGCCCAAAATACTGGTTCACCCCAGCCACCAGGCCGTCAGCCAGCGTAGTCAGCGTGGCCGCAGAATGGTCGGAAGCTTGTCTCCCAGCTCTATATCCACGGACGGCACAGTGGAGAAGGAAGTCTGGGTCAGATCCATGGCCATGGAGCCGCCGGAGAATATCTTGACTCCCGCCCCCTTAGACCCGCCACCAGGCTTTCGCCAAGGGCATTGTGCTGCTGCCAGTGAGATTTTACGGGTTCCATGTTCCGGTAGGATTCCACATTGGGGACGCTCATGTAAAATGCCCCCTTGTTATTGGTGGTGGAATCCCAATGAAGAGCAATGTGGCAGTCGCTTGCATTATTGGCTATGACAGTCCTGGCTATATTGTCCAACTGGACATCGTCGCTCTCCCGGATCATCAGCACATCATATCCTGCTGCCAGCAGCTTATCCTTCAGTATCTTTGCCATGGACAGCGTCACCTTGCTCTCGGCGGTTCCGTCGCAAAGTCATGCCGCCTGACACGCTGCCGCCAAGGTGGCCCTGCGCCGGTGGTGCCCCCGGTTACCTTGGGTGTGCCGTCGGGATGACACAGCGTCTTGACAGAAGCTCCGCCCTTGGTTCCATGCCCCGCATTGACGCAGACCGTAATGCCCTTTGGGCTTGCTGCCTCGGAGCGGTACAATACCGCCGCACCCGAATAAATCTTGGAAAACTCCGCGTATTTCCACGAAGGATTCAGGGTTATCTCCCCGCTGTCCACACATGCCCGGGGCGGGGCGGCCGTGGTCTCCGGAACCTGGGTGGTTATATATCCGGATGATATGTAACCCGGCGTTCCATTATAATCAATTCTGGTCCACTGCTCCCCCTTCCCGGTACGCTTTAGTCCGGTTCCGGGACTGGCGTATGTCAGAATGTTGGAATCGTCCCCTGTATCGCAGGCAGAGCGTATGCGTACGCTGCCGCCGTCTGATGATTTCACATAGACAGTGTCTGATACATCCTCAAACTGAGGCATGGGTGCCGTGGTTCGCTCTGTGTCCAGTTTGATGGTCTCGGCCTTACTGCTTTATCCGCACTGCCTTCTTCCCGCGCAACTGAGGGCTCGCCGGCTGACGGGCTCTCCTGGCCCCAGGACACCTCCCCGCCTTCGGACTGGATTCTGGCCTTCATCTCGCTGCTGGGCGCATAGTTTTCGCACCCGGTCAGACCCATGCCGCGGCCATGATGCCTGCCAGCCCAATGGCGGCCAGACCATTTACCCGCCGTTTGTTGCGTGCCATTCCGTTGCGTGCCATTCCGTTGCGTTCCGTTCCGTTGCGTTCCATTCTGTCTGTGGGCGCCGCACTGCTTTTACATGCGGCGCTGCTTTCTCTTATCTTCCGTTTCATCTTATTATGGTACCTCCGCCTGCCACATAATCCCCGTCGTAGAATACCACGGCCTGTCCCGGAGTCACGGCCCGACCGGCTCATGGAAACGGCATTCCACCATATCATACCCGATTTCACGATGGTACAGGGACTTCCTTTGTGGCTGTATCTGATTTTGGCCAAGACATCCATGGGCTTTCCATGAAGCCCGTCAACTGCCATCCAGTTCAGTTTATCGCAGCGGAGCACATTTGTAAATACATCCTGGTTGTCACCGATGACAACTTCATTTGTTTCAGGGCGTATTTCCACCACGAAAACAGGGCGGCCCATGGAAAGGTTCAGCCCCTTTCTCTGGCCCACCGTATAGTGGGTAATGCCCTATGACGGCCCAGGACATTGCCGTCCAGGTCCACGAAGTTTCCCGGCGGCAGCTCCCTGCCCGTGTATTCCTCAATAAATGACGCGTAATCGTGGTCCGGGATAAAGCATATCTCCTGGCTGTCCGGTTTATGTGCCACCGGAAGTCCCAGGCGCTCTGCCATGTCCCGTATCTCCTCCTTATGGTAGCTTCCCACAGGCATCAGGGTATGGGACAGCTGTTCCTGGGTCAGGTTGTAGAGAGCGTATGTCTGATCCTTTGCGGCGGTCACCGAGGTCTTCAGGGAATAACGCCCTCCCGGCAGGCTGTCTATCTGCGCATAATGACCTGTGGCAATGTAATCCGCCCCGATGGCCATGCTCCGCCTGAGCAGTGACTCCCACTTCACGTGGCGGTTGCAGGCAATACACGGGTTGGGCGTCCTTCCCTCCACGTACTCACCCGCAAAATAATCCATCACGTTTTTACGGAACTCTTCCTTGAAATTCATGACATAATAAGGGATACCCAGATCCATGGCAACCCTTCTGGCGTCATCCACCGCGCTTAGACCGCAGCATCCGCCCTCTGCCTCCTGAACCTCAGCATCCTCGTCCTGCCAAATCTGCATGGTCACGCCAATCACATCGTAACCCTGTTCCTTTAACAGCCAGGCTGCCACGGAGGAGTCAACTCCTCCTGACATGCCTACTACTACCTTCCTGCTCAATAGTTCTCCTCTTCTTCCTCTTCCTCAATATTATCCTTGGGCTTTTCTAAGCCCTCAATGGTAATACCGTTTTTCTGTGCATAATCCCAGAGGGCCGCATGGATTGCTTCCTCTGCCAACAGAGAACAGTGTACCTTAACAGGCGGCAGTCCGTCAAGTGCTTCCATGACTGCTTTATTGGTAACGGCCATGGCTCCTGGACCGTCTTTCCCTTTACCAGCTCCGTGGCCATGCTGCTGGTCGCCACGGCAGCGCCGCAGCCAAAGGTTTTGAACTTCACGTCACGGATAATCTGGTTCTCATCAATATCCAGGTAAATCCGCATAATATCGCCGCATTTGGGATTTCCCACTGTCCCCATTCCGCTGGGGTTCTCTATCTCACCCACATTTCTGGGGTGCTCAAAATGGTCCATTACTTTTTCTGTGTACATCTATATTCCTCCTGAATCGTTCCAAGTTTATCTTTCATACAGGCTTTTCCCCGCATATTATTTTTTCCCACCGTCATTGTGCTTTATATAATCCTCATACAAAGGCGACATGCCGCGCAGGTATCCCACGATATCCTTAATCTGCTCCGTCACGTAATCCATCTCTTCCTTTGTGTTCTCCCCGCTTAAGGTAAGACGGAGAGAGCCGTGGGCAATCTCATGAGGCAGCCCGATGGCCAAAAGCACATGGGATGGGTCCAGTGACCCTGAAGTGCAGGCTGAACCGCTGGATCCGCAGATGCCCGCCATATCCAGTTTGATGAGAAGGGATTCACCTTCAATAAACTGGAAAGCAAAATTCACATTGCCCGGAAGGCGGCTGGTACGTGAGCCGTTAATCCTGGTAAAGGGCACCTCGTCCATGACCCGCTTCATCAGATAATCCCGCAGTTTCGTTTCCCTGGCAGCCCGTTCCTCCATGGTGGCCATGGCCAGCTCCACTGCCTTGCGTATCCCACTATGCCGGGCACATTCTCTGTTCCGGCACGCGCTTGC
>ENA-OQCK01000326-OQCK01000326.1-human-gut-metagenome-genome-assembly--contig:-NODE-326-length-27511-cov-2.578075_pt1 | contig 27511 bp, 42 predicted proteins | sample MGYA00242498_ERZ504578 | MGnify/ENA primary metagenome ERZ504578 (study PRJEB26092, sample SAMD00036229) | human gut metagenome | host: Homo sapiens | study: EMG produced TPA metagenomics assembly of...
CTTTAAATCCTCCAGCTGCGCATATGTATTTTTCTTAATGCGCAGGATCTCCTTAGCGCTGTCAATATATAATTTTCCGGCCTGTGTTGTTCGCAGATAATGCTTATTCCGGTAAAAGAGCTGCTGACCCAGCTCTTTTTCCAGTTTAATCAGCTGCTGGTTCAGTCCGGACTGTGTTATGAATAATGTTTCTGCTGCCTTTGATATATTCCCGCATTCTGCGATTGCGACCATGTATTCCAACTGCTTCAAATCCATAAAAAATCCCCCTTGTCCAAGCTGTACAAAGATGGATGGAAAATCACCATCCATTCCTGGTGGTAAGTGTGCAAAGCGACGAAGTTGTTAGAAGTAAAATTACTTATAAATATAATTATTAGTAACTTTACTTCTTATTATACTACAGATATAATAAAAACACAGCAAGAAAATGCAGTAAATTAAAAAAGATAAACAAAAGGAGAGGGGAAGATGAAAAGTATTAAATGGCTGGATAAGAATTTTGAATTAATGATACTGGCAATATTTCTGGTAATCATGAGTCTGCTGTCATTTTCAAATGTAATCATGCGTTACTGTTTCCACCATGCACTCAGCTGGTCGGACGAGGTTTGCTGCTACTGTCTGGCGCTGTCGGCGTTTTTCTGTCTCCCATGTGCTGTGCGTATGGGGACAAGTATTAAGGTAGACACATTTGCGTCTATTCTTCCAAAACATGTACAGAGTGTGCTGGAGATTGCCTGCGATGTGGTGATGATTGGATTTCTGGGATGGTTTTTGAAAGGAACAGTGACTATTATCCAGAATGCGGCAAAGATTAAACAGGCCAGCCCGGCGCTGCAGATTCCTTTGTCATATCTCTATGGAATCATGGGATTTGCGGTTGCATTGGCAATATTCCGGTATATACAGGTCATTATTAAATGTATTTTAAGAATTGTCTGCAGACAGAAAAGCAAGGAGGTAATGGAATAATGGCTATTGGTGTATTTTTCATCCTGCTGGCAGTTCTTCTGATCGCCGCCATACCGGTGGGAGGTGTTTTTGGAATCATGTCCATACTTCCGAGCATCATCAATCCGTCCTTTCCATATGGCGCGGCGGATGTGGCACGAAGCATGTTTGCCGGTATGAACAGCTTTACGCTGCTGGCAGTTCCCCTGTTTATGGTATCAGGCATGATTATGGCAGAGGGGGACTGTCGGAACGGCTCTTTAATTTCTTTGCATATTTTATCGGCAATAAGACAGCCGGTTTTCCATGTGCCGTTATCGTTACCTGTATGTTTTACGCGGCTATTTCAGGCTCATCTCCGGCTACTGTATCGGCAGTGGGAGCAATGACCATCCCGTTTCTTGTAAGCATGGGATATGAGAAAATTTTCGCCGCATCCATTGTGACGGTTGCAGGAGGGCTGGGGGTTATTATTCCTCCAAGCATTTCCTATATTGTTTATTCGGCGGCGGCAAACGCATCGCCCTCTAAACTGTTTACCGCGGGAATCATTCCGGGGATTCTGATCGGATTCAGTTTGATGGTTTACAGTTATTATTACTGCAGGAAGCACGGGGAAGATAAGGAAAAGCTTCTGACAAATTATAATGAAATACGGCAGAGAGGATTTTGGCGGCTTTTAAAGGACAGCTTTTGGGCGCTTCTGACACCGGTCATTATTTTGGGAACCATTTATTCAGGGATGTGCAGTCCTACGGAATCCGCTGTCATCAGTGTGTTTTACGGATTGTTTGTCTGTATCTGCATCTATAAATCCATAAGTCTGAGGAATCTTGGAGATGTATTCATGTCAGGGGCAAAGACCTATGTAAACATATTGTTTGTGATTGCGGCTGCCACATCCTTTGCCAGATGTCTTACCATGCTGCGTTACCCCCAGTCCATCAGCCAGTCCGTACTTGCGGTATCTGATAATAAAATCGTGATTTTGTTAATCATGAACCTGATTATGCTGGTATGCGGCATGATCATTGACAATATCCCAAATATTATGATCTTGTCCCCCATACTGGTGCCGATTGCAGCCGCTGTCGGGGTTGACCCCATTCATTTCGGCATTATTATGACGTGTAACCTGGCGGTTGGCATGGTGACACCTCCCATGGGTATCAACCTGTTTGTGGCGTCAGGCATGACTAAGATACCAATGCTGAAATTGGCAAAGGCAACTGTTCCATTTTTAATTGCATTTGTAATATCCCTGCTTGTAATAGTATTTGTTCCTCAGATATCCATGTTCCTGCCTGGCCTGGCTGGTTAGGAACAAACACATTTTATAAAAAAGGAGAATAGTGATGAGAAAATTAGCGGTAATGGTGGCAGTGTCTATGGTTATATCCCTGGCGGGATGCGGTTCCTCAGGAAGTGATGGGGGAAAAGGAAGCAGTTCTTCCGGTACTCCCCAGACAGAAACGCAAGTAAAAGCACAGGCAGAGGACGATGGCCCGGCGCCCAAAACCACGGGAGAATTTCCGGAATATCACTGGACAGCGGCCATGTCGGTGGCTGAAAATACTATAAATTACATGATGGTTGAAAAATTTGCTGAACTCCTGGATGAACGGTCAGGGGGAAGGATTACGGTTGACATTTACCCCGGAGCAGCTGGGCAATACAACCGAATTTACGGAAGCAGTTATTGGCGGTTCCATTGACATCGGTACAGGCATGACGACAGACCTTGTTGACTTCATACCTTCCTACGCTGTTTTTGACATGCCAAATCTTTTTGCCGATGTGGAACAGATGAGAGCCGTGCTGAGCGGTGACTTTGTAAGTGCTTTGGATGAATACAATAACCAGGGAGGAATTGAGATGCTGGGCTTTTCCGATGCCGGCTTCAGACAGCTTACCTCCAACAAACCAGTGCATCAGCTGGCTGATTTATCAGGCCAGAAGATTCGTGTCATGACGAATCAGTATCACATTGCGTATTGGAATGCTCTTGGCGCAGCGGCAACTCCCATGCAGTTTACGGAAGTGTTTATGGGACTTCAGCAGGGAACCATTGACGGGGAGGAGAATCCTTATATGAATATCGTGGGCAACAATATGCAGGAGGTCCAGAAGTATGTAATTGAGACAAATCATATCGGCCATATTATTACATTTTTCATGAATTACAATTTATATCAGGGCCTTCCGGAAGATGTAAGGGTTCTTGTGGATGAATGTGCTGAGGAGGCAACGGCCTATGCGAACAGCAAGGCAGATGAGAGCATAGCGGAATATAAGAAAACATGTGAGGACGCCGGATGTGAGATAATTGTCCTGGACGACAAGGTGATGGGAGAGTTAAAAGAAAAGGCATCCATGGTTTATGACATGGTAAGGGAAAACACGGGTGATGAGCTTGTGGATCAGCTGCTGGCAGCAATCAATGAAGCGAAATAAGGAGTAAACAGGTGGGAACATTAATAATCAGAAGTGGAAAAGTATATAATCCTGCCAGGCATGAATGGAGCTATAAGGATATTGCGGTTAAGGATGGAAGGATTATGGAAGGACTTCCGTCAGGAGACTGTGAGGTGGTGGATGCTTCTGGTTGTATCGTCACAGCTGGACTGATTGATTACCATGTTCATTATTTTAACCATGGTACAGAAAACGGTGTAAATCCGGACGCGGCCTCCTTTCCATGCGGAATCACCACCGTTGTGGACGGAGGAAGCTGCGGCGCTGCCAATTACGAGATGTACCGCAGGGGCGTGATGTCTTTCAGCGATGTGCGTATTCTGAACATGCTCCTTATGGGAAGCGGGGGCCAGACCACGAATCAGTATCCGGAACACATGGAGGAACGGTATTTTGACCGTGACAAAATACGCGCATTGTTCAGGACATACCCGGACAACCTGGTAGGCCTGAAGCTGAGGCTGTCAGCGGACATCATCGGGGAGAATGAGGCGGAGAAATCCCTGAGAGCAACGGTTGCGGTTGCAGAGGAACTTGGCTGTAATATATGCGTACATATCACGGATCCCGCGATGGATTTGGAGAAGCTTGCGGGATGCTGCGCAGGAACGATGTGATATGCCATGTCTATCAGGGAAAGGGCAGAGAGACGATTCTGGATGAGAACGGAATGGTCCGAAAAGGAATTATGGATGCCAGGGAGAGGGGAGTATTATTTGATGCCAGCAACGGCTGTAATAATTACGACCTGGAAATTAGCCGGAAGGCCATGAAGCAGGGATTTATACCGGATATTATCAGTTCCGACATCAATACCGCTGGTTTTTATCTCCAGCCCCTTCACAGCCTGCCAAGAATAATGAGCAAATATCTGGATATGGGAATGTGCCTGGAAAGGGTGCTGGACGCAGTAACCGTCTGCCCGGCCCGGCTGATTGGAAGGGAAGAACTGGCGTCTTTGGATATGGCGGCACCGCGGATGTGGCCATTCTTAAGCTGGTGGAAAAGGAGGTATGCTACAGGGACCGGAATGGACATACATTTACAGGGCATCAGGTTATTGTACCCCAGATGACTATAAAGGGCGGTAAGGTAATGTATTGCCAGGCGGATTTCGCATAAACACGCCTTTTTCCGGGTAATGGAATCAGGCAGGAAATAGCAAAAGAATACCAGGAGATACCATATGCCAAATATAATTGAGATAACAGATTTTGCCGCCCCGGATCTGGATATTTACGCCCGGCTTACGGAGGGGCAGCTTTTAAACCGCCATGAGCCGGATAAGGGGATTTTTATTGCTGAAAGTCCCAAGGTCATAGAGCGCGCCAGATTGCCGTGCTGGAAAATGTCATGAATCCCACCAAATACGGCAGATGCAAAAGAAGGCGGGAAGGACGCGTCTGAGCTTCACGGTTGTTGAGTTAAAACTGAATATTGTTTCCGAAAGAGAATGCTACAGACGGAGCACGCCGATTCCCACCAGACCGGGGCCGGTGTGTACGGCCAGGGAAGCAGTGATGGCTTTTTCCATAATCAGGCGTCCTTCCGGGATGCGGGCAATCAGCCGGGGCCTCAGTTCATCGGACGCCTCCTGTCCCTGGCCGTTCAACAGGGCGGTCAGGCAGGGGCGGCCGCCGGCAAAGGAACTGGCTTCCGCCAGCAGTCTGGAGAGTCCCCGCTTTGCGCCACGTATTTTCGCAGCAGTGTAATATACCCCGTCATCATTGCAGGAGATGATGGGCTTAATGTTTAGGATGCTGCCTGCCGCAGAGGTGACCAGACCGATTCGGCCTCCCCTGCGCAGATAGGTCAGCGTATCCATGTAATAGAATACCTTGGAATCCTTAACTTTTCCGGGAAGCATTTCTTTCAGTTCATCAAAGCTTTTCCCTTCTTCTAACTGCATCCCGGCCCATACAGCCAGGATCCCCGGCCCCAAAGGATATGTTTCTGGTGTCCAGTACAAAGGAAGTCAGGTCCTTTTCATCTCCCAGAACACTGGCAACCGTATTATATGTACCGCTTAAGCCGCTGGAAATACAGAATGCCAGCACATGAGTATAACCCTCTGCCTTGATTTCTTCAACCATATCTTTCACATCCTGGGGACCGGGTGTTGAAGTGGCGGGAATTTCACCCGGAAAACGCTGATAAATGGCCTCAGGAAGGATGTCCACGCCGTCAATATAATCCCGTTCCGGATAAATGATATGAAGGGGTATCACCTTCATGTGAAATCTCCGGACAATCTCATAGGATACGTCGCAGCCAGAGTCAATTAAAATTACAGTTTTCATACAATACCTCCATACGTAGTATTAAATACTATATATAAAAGTATCTCATAACACAATGCCTGTGTCAACATGAAATTTGCCCTGCATTGTTCCCGATGCCAATAAAAATAAAGGGGATATGCGGGAGGAATACCACGGCTATTTCAGTCATGTGTATAGATAAAAACAATTTCAGATAAAAGAGTATAAATATAAGCTATTTGTGGTAATTTTCTCAAATGATATAATGTATAGGGTAAATATACATATGATACAGACAGAGGAGAAGAAGATGAAAAAAATATTGGCAATTTTATTGAGCGCATCGCTTGTCATGGCTTCCGTGACCGGCTGTACTTCACGGACAGGAGGAAACCAGGTCCAGTCAGAGACAGAAGGACAGAAGGCCGAATCACAGGAAGCTGTGCCGGATACCCAATCCCGGACAGAAGCAGCGGATGAAGAAGCGGTTAAAGAGGAGCCATCTCCGGCTGCGGATGCCGGAACATCAGGGGCAATAAAAATCACGGATGCGGTTGGAAGGGAAGTTGTATTAGATAAGCCGGCGGACAAAATCGTAAGTGGGTATTATATCACCACCTCCATGATGATTGCATTGGGGATTGAGGATAAACTGGTTGGTATCGAGCAAAGGCAGCCTCCAGGCCCATATATGGATTGGCGGCGCCTGAATTTTTGAATCTGCCGGATGTGGGGACTGCGAAGGAATTTAATTTAGAGGGGTGCATATCTCTTGAGCCGGACCTGGTAGTACTTCCAAAGCGTTTGTCTGAGCAGGCCGAGACTTTATCCGGCATGGGGATTGCAGTATTAGTGGTGAATCCGGAGGATACGGATTTGCTTTTGGAAACCATTTCCATGATTGGACAGGCAGCTGGGGCCAAAGAACAGGCAGAGAAACTGATTTCATATTATGATACAAAGCTGGAGGAATTAGATAAAATTTCAGGGGAAAAGACGGAAAAGCCATCGGTCTACATTGCAGGAACCAGCAGCGTACTGACAGCGGCTGCTCCGGCCATGTACCAGAACAGTGTGATTGAAACGGCAGGCGGTGTAAATGCTGCCAGTGATTTGACCGATAAAGGATGGGCCAATATATCTTATGAGCAGTTGATTGCGTACAATCCTGACATTCTTGTAATCATCCCGGAAGCGGATTTTACAAAAGAAGATGTGATGAAGGATGGGCAGCTGGCTGAAATCAATGCAGTCAAGAACGCGCAGGTGTATGAAATGCCGGAAGACTTCGAGGCATGGGATTCACCGGTTCCTTCCGGTATCCTGGGATGCATGTGGCTTTCCAGTATTATCAATGAGGATAAGTATCCCTTTGATACATTTGCAGAAGAAGCGGCTGATTTTTATAAAGAATTTTATCATACAGACATTGACACGGCATTGATTACAAAGTAAAGGTATACACGATTGAAACAGAAAGAATCACACATTTACCTGGGAGCGGCTGCCGTTACCATAGCTGCATTCCTGATATCCCTTTATGTTGGAAAATACAATCTGACTTTAAGGGAAATATTTCAAATCTGTACCGGAGCTGTCCATGAGGGAATGGCGCGCAATGTGTTTTTCACACTGCGTCTGCCAGAACAATCATGGCATTGCTGGCAGGATTCGGCCTGAGTATGGCAGGGGCCGTATATCAAAATATTTTTAAAAATCCATTGGCTGCACCTGACTTGATTGGTGTAGCCAATGGCGCTGCTGCGGGTGCTGCATTTTCAATTGTATGCCTTCATGGGGGGACGATTCTGGCAGCTGGGAGTTCGTTTGTGGGAGGCATAACAGCGGTGGCTGCCGTGGTTGTCCTGGCTGGATTTGTGAGACAGAGAACATCGGCAACTTATGTGCTGGCAGGCATTGCTGTAAAGGCTGCGGCAGAAGCATTTGTCATGGCCATGAAATATTTTGCTGATCCGGACAAACAGCTGTCTGCCATCGATTATTGGGCAATGGGAAGCTTTGCAAATATCACAATGGATAAGCTGAGAGTGATTTTTCCTGTTTTCCTGGCGGGCTTCATTGGAATCATTTTGTTAAGATGGCAGATTACGCTGCTGTCCCTGGGAGATGATGAGGCGCGGATGCTTGGATGAGGGTAAATCTGGTACGGTGTATTGTATTGGGATTTTCTACGCTTCTGGTGGCTTCCACGGTCTGTGTAACAGGAATCATCAGTTTTATTGGGTTGGTGGCCCCGCATATTGCCAGAATGCTGCTTAAGAAAAGCGATTTCGGGACATGCATACTAAGCGGGCTGACAGGCGCGTCAATCATGATGGCTGCGGACTGCTTCGCAAGGAGTATGGCTGGAAGCGAGGTTCCTATCAGCATACTGACATCCGTATGCGGGGTGCCCTTATTGGTATACCTTCTCTGTAAAAGGGGGGACTGGAATGGAAACGGTTCTGTTAGAGATTAAGGATATGTCGGTTTCCTATGGAAAAAGGGAAGTAATCAAACATTGTGACATAAGCTTGAGAGAAGGAAAACTGACTGCGCTTTTAGGCTGAACGGATCCGGTAAGACAACCATGCTAAAGGCATCCTGCGGACTTCTTAGGGGGAGGTCTGCGGTTTGGCGGGTCTGCGGCGAGGATGCTTATAAGATGAATGAAAAGCGAAAAGCCAGTTAATCAGTTATGTCCCTCAGAAAAACACAATCATCTACAGTATTTCCACAACCGATGTGGTTGCCATGGGTTTCAATCCATATCTGAACTTTTTTTCCTCGCCGTCCAAAGGGCAAAAGGAAGAAGCCCGGGGCGTCATCCGGGAATTGGGGCTGGAGGAAAAGGCGGATGCGGACTTTATGTCGCTGAGCGAGGGACAGAAACAGCTGATTATCCTGGCCAGGGCAATGGTACAAAATGCCCCGGTCATGCTTTTTGATGAGCCGGACAGCGCATTGGATTTTTTGAACCACCATCTGATTCTGTCAAAAATAAGGGAACTTATTCACAGGGAAGGAAAATGCGGTTTGATTACACTTCACGACCCTAATTTTGCATTGGAATATTGTGACGAGATTCTGATTCTGAAAAATGGGAGAGTCAGGGATTCCTTCATGCCGGGACTTCTGAGCGCCGGGGAGGTGCAGAGGAGGATGTCCCTATTATACGATAAGATAGAAATATTAGAGCATAATGAGAAATTCGTTCTGGTAAAGTCCATATAGAAAGGGATTGAAATGGAGAAGATTTTAAAAGCGGATTTGACCACTGAAGGAATAGAAGTCCTGGACTATGAGCCAAAGTCGTGGGGCTGTTATGGGCGGGGGCTTGCCCTGAAACTGGTGCTTCCAGCGTACCCCATGATGCGGGGCGCTATTCGCCGGAAAATGCAATTGCCCTTGTTCCGGGCATACTGACCGGATGTAAGGTTGCCAGCTGCTGCAGGGTTACCATTGCTTCCAAAAGAGGAAAGGGAGAAGGACTGCAGGTCTGTAATGTTTCAGGGAACCTTCCGCAGAAGATGGCATCCCTGTCAATTGCAGGTCTGTTGATTTGCGGGAAATCCACTGAGAAAAATGCTGTCTTGCATATAGGGGAAGATTCGGCTGAAATAATCCACATGCCGGAATTAGAGAGGAAAGATACAGGAACCATAGTGGAACGCTTAAAGAAACGGTTCGGGGCGGATGCAGCCATACTGGGAGTCGGGAAGGCAGCGGACATGCAGCTTTCCCTGAGTACTTTTTTCTGTACCTATCCGGATGGGGATCCGGAATACCACTGTCCCCGAAACGGGTTTGGGGATATTCCGGGAAGCAAGGGGCTCAGGGCAGTGGTGGTTACAGGAAACGGATATTTTGGGCGTGAGTGCCGGGATAGGGATAACTTTTTTAAAACCGGAAAAAGGCTGGCCCGTATCATCCTGGAAAGCGAGGTGTGCGGTCAGGCTCTTCCGGCCTATGGCTCCATCACTTTGCTGGAACTCCTAAAGGATAGAGAAAAGAGGACAGATTTCCTGGAAAGAGACAGTCAGAAGCTTTACAACAGGACGCGGGAGCCTTCCGTAAGGATATCAGCGGCAGAGAAGCAGAAAGAGGGGCGGAGGGAAGCCAGAAAGACTAACTACTGCTGCGCGCCTATGTGCGTGGTGGGGTGTTTAAACCGGCATATGTCCAATGATGGAGAGGCATATATTTCTCCTGACCAGAGCGAGGTCATGGCGGCTTTAAAAGGAGGCTTTAATATTGATGATATGGCATTTACAAAACAGGTACAGAAAAGAGCCATGGACCTTGGCATAACAGGGACAGAGTTTGTCACTGCCGCTAAGATGTACCTCAGCGCAGAGGGGAAAAGGCATGACAGAGAGAGTATTCTTGGCTTGTTGGAGGAGATTGACCAGGGAACACTGACCGGAAGGCTTGTAGCATCCAGAACAGAAGGCATCTTAAGATTGTACCCGGACAGAGAGGACCTGGTTCCCCTGTTGGACCGGAAGGCAATTGATGATGAAATGCGGTTTGACGTCCGCCTGGAAAGGATAGATGAACGCTACCGGTCGGTACCGGATATTGAGTACCTGTACGACCAGATATTTGTTCTGGAAAATCTGGGATTCTGTATTTTTACTTCGTTTGCATTGTTAAACAACAGGGAGGCAATGGAGTTGATGGCAGAATTATTCACATACAGGACAGGCGTTAAAACGGACTTTATTCAGCTTATGGAGTATGCCAAAAGCTGCCGGGAAAAAGAAATGAAATATGAGGAGGATAACTCTATCCGAAATATGAGTGCAAATATACCTCCCTTTACAAAAGTACTCTATCGCTACTTTGAAAAATAGAGCGTATTTGAATTGCTGCTCAGATTTATTACTGAAATGGAAGAAGGCAGCGCTCTAAAATCACGATGCTGGAGGCGGCGGACAAAAATTCCTGGGTGGTGAGCATGGACTTTTGCTGCTGCTTCAGCTGGTCATGGCGGAAATTTAGGCGGTACTCCTTGGGGGAACAGCCATACTGTCGCCTGAAGCCGCTGTTAAAATATTTGGAATCAGAAAAACCGCAGGACATGCAGATGTCCAGCAATGGGAAGTCCGTCAGCAGTAAAAGCTGGCGGGCTTTTTCGCATCGGATTTTGGCCAGGTATTCCTGAAAGGGGATTCCCAGGTATTCTTTAAAAAAATGGGAAAGGTAGGTAAGACTTAAATCCTCCTTCAGGGCAATGTCGGACAGGAGAAGCTTTTCCGAATAATGTTCGTCAATATAGTGGATGATTTTGCGCATGCGGGAAGCCTTGCTCTGGGAGGCGTTTCTTTCCTTATCAGACAAAAGCCTGCTGGGCAGGGTGTCCAGAAGGCCGGCAAAGAGCAGGTTTAAAAGCCCCGCGCATTTTAATTCAAATTTGTCGTTTTTTTTCAGGTAAAGGCAGGCAAGCTCTATCATCATGTCGTACAGCTTTTTGTGGACATCCATTCCGTCTTTTTGAAGAATCAGGGAGGTGAATTCCAGGTTGGCAATCTGAGGGTAATAAGAAGAAAAAAAGGACGGGTGTACCTGCAATGAAACTAAAAGAGCAGGGGAATCAGCCTTCAGTTCATGGCTTTGGAATGGGTTCACAATAAAGAAATCCCCAGGTTTCAGGCCGTGATTCTCATTTTGGGCCTGAAGGCTCAGACTGCCCTCCAGCAGAAGGCAGAGCTCAAAATCCTTGTGGATATGGGGCGTGCGGTAAAGCATGTTGACGAGAAACAGTTTAAAGTTCATTTGGCTGTGCGATATGATTTCAAATTCCTGGTTCATCGAATTCCCCTCCTTTCTGACAGTATACGTCCTCCTGGCTGTACTTGTAAAGCAAAAAGCAAACTTGTCATGGTTTGAACCGTAAATTTGTTTGGGATTCCAGGCCGTAAACCTGCTATAGTATGAGTATGAGATACAGACAACCAATGAAGCAGGAGGGGAAGGATATGACAAAATTCAAGTTTTCCGTGGGGCCATGGAATGTGCATTCAGGAGTGGATTCCTATGGGCCGGCTACCAGAAATGAAATTGAATTTGAGGAGAAAATCAGGAAATTCGCGGAGCTGGGTTTTTCCGCCATCCAGTTCCATGATGACGACGCAGTGCCGAATATCAATGATTACACAGAGGAAGAGATAAAGGAAAGGGCCAGGGAACTTAAAAGGATGCTGGACAAATACGGACTGGCGGCTGAGTTTGTGGCGCCCAGGCTCTGGATGGACGGACGCACCGCGGACGGCGGATTCATGAGCACCTCACAGGAGGACAGGGAATACGCCATGTGGAGGGCTTACCGCTCCATTGACATTGCAAAGGAGCTGGGCTGCAATATGGTGGTGCTGTGGCTGGCAAGGGAGGGAACCCTCTGTGCGGAGTCCAAATCCCCGGTGTGGGCCACAAAGATGCTGATTCAGGCCATCAACAAAATGCTGGAATATGATTTGGATATCCGGATATGCATTGAGCCAAAGCCAAACGAGCCCATTGACAGAAGCATCTGCGGGACCATGGGCCATGTGCTGGCTGTGTCGGCAGCCACCATTGACCCCAAGCGGGTGGGCGGAAACCTGGAGAGCGCCCACGCCATCCTGGCCGGTCTTGACCCTGCCCATGAAATCGGATTTGCCATGGCAATGGGGAAACTGATGACCGTGCATCTCAACGACCAGAACGGAATCAAGTATGACCAGGACAAGGCCTTTGGCGTGGAAAACCTGCGGTCTGCCTTTAACCAGGTCAAGGTGCTGAAGGAAAACGGATACGGTGAGAACGGAGAATACGTGGGCCTGGATGTAAAGGCCATGAGGACCACCAGGGATGAGGACAGCTATAAGCATCTGGAGAACAGCCTGAATATATTCAAGGCATTGGAGGAAAAGGCGGACCGGTTTGACTATGAGTTCCAGAAGAAATGTGTGAAGAACAGAGACTTTGAGGGACTGGAAATGTATGTGATGAATCTTCTGATGGGCCTTGCATGATGTATATGTGAAGGACAGAAAAAGAGAGCGGAAAAAAGCGTCAAAAGGGGAAAGAATGGTGGCAAATAAGAGAGCAGTGGCAGCAGGACATATATGTATTGACATCACTCCCCTGTTTCCAAAGGGGAGTGCAGGGGAGGCGGGAAGGATTCTGGCGCCCGGAAGGCTGGTACAGATGGATGGGGTGGATATCCATCCCGGCGGGGCGGTTGCAAATACCGGCCTGGCCATGAAGCGGCTGGGGGTGGATGTCCGCCTGATGGGAAAGATAGGAAAGGATGAGCTGGGGGCCTTATCCTTAAGCGCCTGGAGGAACACGGGGCTGCAGAGGGAATGATTCTGTCGGACCAGGAAAAAACTTCTTATTCCGTTGTGCTGGCCATACCGGGAATTGACCGTATCTTCCTCCATGACCCAGGCGCCAATGTGACATTTTCCGGCAGCGACCTGGACTTTGAGGCAATCAAAGGGGCGGACCTGTTCCATTTCGGATATCCAACCCTGATGCGCCGCATGTACCAGAATCAGGGAGAAGAGCTGGCACGGATGTTCAGGCGGATAAAAGAGGGGGGAACCGCCATATCCCTGGATATGGCAGCCATTGACCCGTCCTCGGAAGCAGCGGGGAGGACTGGAAAGGGATTTTGGAAAAGGTGCTGCCCTATGTGGATTTCTTTGTGCCAAGCGCAGAGGAGCTGTGCTTTATGCTGGACCGGGAACGTTACAGGAATGGACCAAACGGGCGGAGGGCAGGGACATCACAGAGGTAATCCGGGTCAAGGATGTGAAGCCCCTGGGACAGACGGTCCTGGATATGGGGGCCGGGTTTGTATTGATTAAATGCGGCGCTCCGGGCATCTATTACCGCACGGCCTCCGGAAAACGGATAGAGGACCTGTGCAGGAAACTGAATCTTTCCAAGGAATCCTGGAAGGATAAGGAGGCTTTGAGCCAAGCTTTGAACCGGATGCGGTGGTGTCCGGTACAGGTGCAGGGGATACCAGCATTGCGGCGTTTCTGGCCTCAGTCCTGAGGGAGGCTGACCTTAGGGAGGCTGTGGAGATGGCGGCAGCGGCAGGCGCATGCTGCGTGGCTGCTTACGACGCTCTCAGCGGCTTAAAGTCCCTGGAGGAAATGAAAGAGAGAATCAGGCGGGGATGGAGAAAACGGGAATACAGACCGTGATAAGGCGGAGTTTATGAAAACGGCAGAAGCAACCATGAAAGGAGAAGAGAGATGGCAAAGACACTGACATACGGTATGGTAGGCGGGGGCCCGGATGCATTTATCGGCGATGCCCACCGCCGGGCAATTGGGCTGGATGGAACAGCAGTCATTGCGGCAGGGGTATTTTCAAGAAATCGTGAGAAATCCTTACAGACGGCGGAAGAACTTGGCATTTCCACGGACCGGTGCTATGAGGATTACCGGGCAATGGCCAGGGCCGAGGGAGAACGGGAGGACGGGATTGACTTTGTGGTGGTGGTCACGCCCAACCAGTCCCATTATGAAATCTGCCGGGCCTTTTTGGAGGCGGGAATCCACGTGGCCTGCGATAAACCGGTGACAACCACATACGGCAGGCAAAGGAACTGGAAGCCTGGCAGAGGAAAAGGGCCTTCTGTTCATGGTAACCTATACCTATATGGGCCATGTGACCGCAAAATACGCCAGGGAGCTGGTGGCTTCCGGCGCCATCGGGGAGGTGCGCACGGTCATGGCGGAATATCCCCAGGGCTGGCTTGCATTTGAGGATGATTTCGGAGGAAAACAGGGAGAGTGGCGCTGCGACCCGCAGCAGTCGGGCGGGGTGAACTGCCTGGGAGACCTGGGCACCCATGTGGAGAATGCAGTGGCAGCCATGACCGGGCTTAAGATTAAGCGTCTGCTGGCTAAAATGGATGTTATTGTACCGGCCGTGTGCTGGATGACAACGACAGCATTCTGGTGGAATATGACAATGGAGCAACGGGCATATACTGGACGTCACAGGTGGCGGTGGGGCACGACAACAGCCTGCGAATCCGTATTTACGGCAGCAGGGGCACCATCCAGTGGTTCCAGGAAACACCTGAGAGGATTACGGTCATAGATGCAGACGCACCATCCGGGAAATACACCGGGGATATGGCGCCATAGGGGAAAAGGCAGGCAAATATGGAAGGCTTCCGGCCGGACATCCCGAAGGATGGATTGAGGCCATGGGTAATCTCTACCGCGGTTTTGCAGAATGCATCCGCGCCAAGCAGGAAGGAACCTTCGATCCGGGAATGGCGGATTATCCTACGGTGAGCCAGGGCGTTGAAGGCTGGCGTTTGTGGAAGCCTGTCTGGAAAGCAATAAGAATGGAAACACATGGGTGGAGTTAGAGCGTAGATAAGGAGGATATGATTATGGCAAGACCGGTAACGATTTTTACAGGACAGTGGGCTGATTTGGGTTTGGAGGAAATGTGCCGGACAGCAAAAGATATGGGATATGAGGGGCTGGAGATTGCTCCTGGGGCCAGATTGATTTACAGAAGGCGGCGGAGGATCCGGAATATATAAGGGACTTGAAGGGCACCCTGGAAAATACGGACTTGGATGCTGGGCCATTGGCGCCATCTGCCGGGCCAGTGCGTGGGCGATGTGTGGGACCCGCGCCTGGACGGGTTCGCGCCGGCGGAACTGGCAGGAAAGCCGGATGAAATCAGGGCATGGGGCATACAGCAGTTAAAGGTACGCGGCCATGGCCGCAAAGGCCATGGGAGTCGGGGTGGTGACCGGTTTTATGGGTTCACCTATCTGGAAGATGTGGTATTCCTTCCCTCAGACCACAGAGGAAATGGTGGAGGCAGGGTTTCAGCAGATTAAGGGGCTGTGGACCCTATTTTCGATGTGTTTGACAAGTGCGGCGTAAAGTTTGCCCTGGAAGTCCATCCAACGGAAATCGCATTTGACTATTACAGCACCCGGAAACTGCTGGAGGTGTTTGAATACCGTGAGACTCTGGGCATTAATTTTGACCCCAGCCACCTGATTTGGCAGGGAATGGACCCGGCCATGTTCCTGTATGATTTTGCCGACAGGGTGTATCACGTACATATCAAGGACGCGGCCGTAAACCTGAACGGAAGAAATGGAATCCTGGGCTCTCACATTACCTTCGGTGACCCAAGACGGGGCTGGAATTTTGTATCGCCGGGCCATGGTGACGTTGGATTTGACAAATCATCCGGATACTGAATGTAAAGGGATATGACGGGCCTCTTTCCGTTGAATGGGAGGACAGCGGTATGGACCGTATTTTCGGGGGAACAGAGGCATGTGCATTTACGAAGAAGATTAACTTTTCACCGTCAGCTATTGCCTTTGACGATGCATTAAAGACAAAGTAAGAAGGACAGGTAAGAAAAATGCTGGTAAACTTAAATGACGTATTGATTCCCGCCAGGAGGGGAAAGTACGCGGTGGGACTGTTTAACACGGTCAACCTGGAACTGGCCAGAGGCGTGATGGAGGCTGCCGGGGAACTGGACTCCCTGTTATCATCGGAACAGCCGAGGTACTGCTGCCCTATGGGCCGATTGAGGACCTGGCAAATCTTCTGATTCCCATGGCGGAGAGGGCGTCGGTCCCTGTGGTGGTGCATCTGGACCACGGCCTGAAGGAGGAGACATGCAGACAAGCCCTGGACCTGGGATTCAGCTCCATTATGTATGACTGTTCCACCATGGAATACGAGGCTAATATCGAGCATGTAAAAAGGATGGCGGAAACAGCCCATGCCTGCGGGGCGTCCATTGAGGCGGAACTGGGTCATGTGGGAGATAACGGAGGAGAGGACCCATCCTTGTTTTATACGGATTCGGCCAGGCACGGGATTTTATTGAGAGGACCGGAGCAGATGCGCTGGCCATTGCCGTGGGTACGGCTCATGGCGCCTACAAGCTTCCGCCTAAGCTGGATTTTAACCGGATTGCTGAGATTGCGGAAAACATTCCAACGCCCCTGGTCCTTCACGGGGGCTCCGGTCTGTCGGATTCTGATTTCAGGACAGCGGTGGAGCGGGGAATCAGCAAGGTCAATATTTTCACGGATATCAACCAGGCCTGTGCCAGGGCGGCGGCCCTTGGCTACAGGGAAGGAATGGGGCTTACGGATATCATCCTGCCAGAGATAGAGGCGGTGAAACAGTCTGTGATGGAGAAGATGAGACTGTTTGGGTCTGTGGGCCGGGGGAGTGAGCGGTAAGGATATGAAACCGGAGTGGGATGCACCTGATTGACGTTGCTCTCATCAATATCAGGAACTGAATCTCGTTGTAACAGCGCAGCGTTTTGTGCTCACATTACTCAATCTGGAAGCTTCCACTACGGCTGGCAGAGACAAAAAAGGAAAAGCCATTGAGAAGAGTCACACATTGTCCATCTGTCCCATACAATATACCATAATCATATTTAAAAGGAGGATTTGATATGTGTTGTAATAGATGCTGCTGCAGAGGGTGTGGCTCCAATCAGAATGACTGGGACAACGACTGGTGGCCGGTATGGGACCGTGTGCAGGTGAGAGACGGTGGGCTTACCGCGCCGGCTTTAACGACGGATACAGAGTGGGATTGAAGACGGGAGACGGAACTGGCGTCCCTGCAACAGATAAAACAGGAGGGCGGATACCGGCGCATTGGCCGGGTCCGCCTTTTTGCGTGGTTGATGAGAGACGGGTTGAGAGAGCCGGGCCAGGCGCGTGTTTCATTATAAACAGAATGTTTCAAAATAATACCTTTCATATTTTGTCTTTTCCGGGGAACAATAACCATTAGTACGCATTGCTGGGAGGTGATGAAATGGAATCTATATGGTTAAAAGATATACGTGAGAATACGGAACATCCGGCACAGTCAGGTCCCGCGGACACGGGCCGCAAAAGCAGGACAGACCTGCCACCCAGGGCAGAGGTGGCTGTGATAGGCGCGGGAATGGCGGGTATGCTCTGCGCCTGCATGCTTGCGGACCAGGGCGCGGATGTGGCGGTTCTGGAGGCCAGGGTGGCGGGCCACGGTCAGACAAAGAATACCACGGCGAAAATCACATCCCAGCACGGACTTATCTATGACAAATTGGTCAGGACAATGGGACATGACAGGGCTTTGCTGTATGCGAGGGCTAACCAAAGCGCCGTTGAGGAATATGAGAGGATGATTCGGGCCCGGAACATTGACTGCGGCTTTGTCCGCCTTCCCGCCTGTCTCTATTCAAAGGAGGAAAGAGGAAGGATACATCTGGAAAAGGAGTACAGGGCAGCTGTAAGCCTTGGACTTCCGGCTGTCCTGACATCTGACACCAGTCTGCCCTTTCCGGTAACAGAGGCGCTTTTATTTGAAAATCAAGCGCAGTTTCATCCGCTTAAATTTCTTGAGGCTGTCAGGGAGGGAATACCTGTCTTTGAACACACTGCGTGCAAAAGGTGGAGGGGCATCGTCTGATTACGGACCGGGGAATCATGGAGGCAGAGAAAATTATTTTTGCCAGCCATTATCCGTTTCAGAATGTGCTGGATTTTATTTTGCCAGGATGCATCAGGAACGCAGCTATGTGCTGGCGCTGGAGGCCGCAGGCGGGAAGCAGGTTAATCTGGACGGCATGTATTATGGCGTTGATGAGGATGGACTGTCCTTTCGAAAGGCAGGTCCCTATATTCTGATGGGAGGCGGAGGACACCGCACGGGAGAAGGGTGTGACAGCTTTTCCTTTGAATACCTGAGAGGTCAGGCCAGAACCCTGTGGCCGGATTTGAGGATTGTTTCAGAGTGGGCGGCACAGGACTGTATGACGCTGGATGCTGTTCCCTATATCGGAAAATATTCCCGTCTGCGGCCGTACTGGTATGTTGCATCCGGTTTCCAGAAATGGGGAATGACCGGTTCCATGGTCTCGGCACTGATTTTAAGGAATCTGGTCATGGGCATAGAGAGCCCCTGGGAACAGGTTTTTTCTCCTCAGAGATGGACATGGAAGGCATCTGCGGGCTCCTTTTTAAAGGAAGGATATCATGCTTTACGCGGTCTTACCGCCTTCGGGACGCCCAGATGTCCGCATATGGGCTGCAGGCTGTCCTGGAACCAGGAGGAACACAGCTGGGACTGTCCATGCCATGGTTCTCGGTTTTCTGAAAATGGCAGTTTGATTGACAATCCTGCCCAGACTGATTTAAAAGCGGATAAGAGATAGATATCAAAGCCGAGAGGATTTTTTGTGGTACCGGGAAGTCAGGGACTTTTTAGAGGTTTGTGTTATAAAAAAACTATATATAACACAAAACATATATATTACGTCGATTGGACAAAACAGGCAGGTGTTTTTATAATAATCAAAGTAACATTACATTATTTATACTGAGACAATACAAAACCGGGAGTGGAAAATAATTATGAAGAGAAGATTTTTAGGCATTGTTTTATGCACTGCTGCATTACTGGCAGCAGGGTGTTCTTCCAATACAGATGCTTCAATGACGGCAGGCGGGTCAGACAGCAGCGCGTCAGCTGGCATGGCAGCGGATACAAGCGCGGATACGACAAAGGACACAGCCGCGGCAAAGTTAGAAACAGGTGAAGAGACAGGGAGTTCATCTGCTGTGAAGGCGGACCCGGTTGAGAAGAAAAAGGTCTATGTGTCACCGGACTGGGTTCAGAGTGTTCTGGACGGGAATCAGGAGGAGTCAAAGGATTATATGGTTCTGGAATGTGCCTGGGGTACTGTCCAGGATGCGGCGTCTTATAAGGACGGCCATATCATAGGAGCCTATCATATGAATACAGATGATATTGAATCAGAGGAATACTGGAATATCCGGACTCCGCAAGAGATAAAGGCTCTGATGGCTGAATACGGAATCACAAAAGATACAACGGTTATCTGCTACAGTGATAAGGGCACGAATTCTGCGGACGACCGCGTGGCATTTACCCTTTTATGGGCCGGTGTGGAGAATGTAAAATGTCTGGACGGCGGTTTTGAAGCCTGGCTTGAGAGCGGCTACGAGACTGAGAAAACTATCAATACCCCGCAGGCCGCTGACAAGGAGTTCGGCGTGGAAATCCCGGCCCATCCTGAATACATCCTGTCCATTGAACAGGTAAAGGAAAAGCTGGCAGATGACGATAACTTTAAGCTGGTCAGCATCCGCAGCAGGGACGAATTCCTGGGCAAGACAAGCGGATATGGATACATTGACAGGGCAGGCGAACCTGAGGGTGCTGTCTGGGGACATGATACGGATGACGGTTCCTATCTTAATGAGAACGGAACCACAGCCGGCCTGGATGTATTAAAGGGCTATCTGGAGGAATCCGGTGCTTCTCTTGACAATGAGCTTTCCTTTTACTGCGGCACAGGCTGGAGAGCCACGATCCCGTTCCTGATTTGCTATGAAAACGGAATGGCCAATATGACCTTGTATGACGGAGGCTGGTACCAGTGGCAGATGGATGATTCACTTCCGGTGCAGGTGGGAGACCCGGCAAATAGCGACTGCCGGTTTACCACGGTGGGTGAGTTGTCCACGGACAAAGCAAAAAAATAAAGATTGATGAAGATAAGCGTTGCGTCTTGATTAAGTCCAACGCTTATTAAATGTAAAAGGGAAAATGGTTATGAAGAAAGCTGCATATATATCTGTGACAATACTGGAAATCCTGTGCCTGGCAGGGGCATGGGCCATTCAGTATTTTACCCGCAGGAAAATGGGGATGGCACGGTACGTGGTGTATAAAAACCGGAGCTGGGAACCAGATATCCCATGGAATTGCTGGCAAATGGGGCTGTGCTTCTGATGGTGGTCCTGACCGTGATGCTTCTTCTCTATTTCCTGAGACAAAGAAGGAACCTGACAAAAACAGTGTGGCTTATGAATGCAGGTATGATAGCGCTGACATCTGCTTATGGGGGATTTACATGGATGAATTCAGCGGATGAGGTTCGGGCTTACTATTTCATCAGTGCGATACTGGGGGGCGTGTCCCTGATTCAGGTTGCGAAGACGTGGATTGGAATGTTGGTGTGCAGGCATGGCCGGCAGGGAATGGGATGAAACGCAGGGTAAGGAACAGAGGATGAAGGAAAGCGGAAAGCATAATAAAAAGAATATTAAAAAGCCGGTATTATTCACCGTAATCATCCTGGCGGTATTGGCCTGCAACCATGTATTCGGCTGGTCAGCCCGGGTAGGGGGCACAGACACGCTGGAGTTTCTGGGAAGAATGGCACAGGAGCATATGGCGGCTGCGGTTTTCGCGTACACGGCAGTCACGGTGATTGGCTGTGTGGTGCTCACGCTGCCGGGAGTTACATTTGCCATCCTGGCAGGCCTGCTGTTCGGTCCGGTACTGGGGACCTTATGCTGTACGGTGGCAGCTACTCTGGGAGCCATGGCAGCCTTTCTGGCAGGCCGTTTTTTCCTGAAGGACAGTATCAAGCCTGTGGTTATGAAGAATAAATACCTGAAAAAATGGCTGTTTGACGAGTCAGGGAAAAATGAACTGTTTGTGCTGATGATTACAAGGCTGGTTCCCCTGTTTCCCTATAACCTGCAGAATTTTGCTTATGGAGTTACGGACATCCCCTTTGGGACTTATTCCATATATTCCTTCGTATTCATGCTGCCCGGAACAGCCATGTATACAGTGGGAACCGCGGGCCTGGCTGACAGGGAGAACCGGGTTCTCTATTTCTCCATCACGGCCGTGCTGGCGGCAGTTGTCATTGGCTGGGTATGTTTTTTAAGAAAAGGTATGTACTGCGGGAGACAGAGGAAAGGTTGGAAGAGGATGAACGGGAAATTCAGGATAAAAGACAGCGATAAATGCGTACACTGCCGCATATGCCGGGAAAACTGCTCTTTTTTAAGTAAGTACGGCCTTGATATCGGTGACACGGCAGAGCTCAAGGAGTTAGCTTATCACTGTTTCCTGTGCGGAACCTGTACCCAGGTCTGCCCGCTGGGAATTGACGGCAGGGCGGTCATCCTGGATATGCGCCGGGAAAGGGTGGAGGAAAACCAGGGAAAATGTCCGGAAAAAGGGTACGCCCTGGTTCTGGCGGAAAAGCGGAATTATATTTACCGCAATAAACGGCGTCTGGCAGGCAGGAGCATTCTGTTTCCGGGGTGCAATTTTCCTTCCTTTTATCCAAAGACCACCAGGAAACTAATCAGTCTGCTGGAGGAAAAGGAAGATATGGGAGTCCTGTTTGACTGCTGCGGCAAACCGGTGGCAGAGCTTGGACTTAAAGGATGAGGAGGAAATCGCAGGAGGATAAATGAAAATCTTCGCAAGGCAGGGCTGAGGAGGCGTGATGCTCTGTCCCAACTGTTATGAGTTCCTGAAGGATAAGCTGGAGGTAAAGGTTATCAGCATTTATGAGAAATTAGCCCGGCTGGGAACGGGCCGCCAGCTGGAAGGGAACGGGGCGCTGTTCCTTCCATGCCCTGACAGGGAGAGAAAACAGTGGGTGCAGTGGCTGGCTCCATTTCTAAAGAATATGCCTGAGACTGTGCAGGGCGTCCAGTGCTGCGGTCTGGGAGGGTGCGCGGAGGAAAGGAGCCGGGAACTGGCCCGTGAGATGGCGCACCAGACCAGGGACCAGGGGAATGGGACTGTATTTACCTACTGTGCGTCCTGCGCCGGAAACCTTACCCGGGGCGGCTGCCAGGGGGTCACACACCTGCTGCCAGAGATTCTGGGATGTGATGAGAAGCCGGATATCGGGAAATCAATGGTTAACAGGATGCTTACAAAATTTTGGTAATGGTTTGGCAAGACGGAAGATGGAGAGAATCTGAAAGATGAAACGCGCGATTATTATTTTCACAAGGGTTCCTGAACCCGGACAGACAAAAACCAGGATGATGCCCGCGCTCAGTGCTAAGGGCTGCGCCCGTCTCCACACCTGTTTTCTGGAAGATATAAAGAGGGAATGCGGGAAGGTGGAGGGGCAGCTTTTTGTATGCTTTACACCGGACGAGGGCAGAGAACTTTTACATCCGGTTTTTGGCAGAGGGGAATATTACATTTCCCAGAGAGGAAGCGGCCTGGGAGAACGGATGTATCAGGCCATCCGGGAGGTATTGGGCCGGGGGTATGACGCATGTATACTCATGGGAACTGATGTACCCGAAGTGCGGGCAGAGTATCTGGAACGGGCATTTGGCCTGCTTGAACAAAAGGATGTGGTACTGGGGCCTACCAGGGATGGGGGATATTATCTGGTGGGCATGAAGAAACCGCGGCGGGCCGTGTTTGAGGTGGAAGGATATGGACAGGCTCCGTGCTTTGGGACACTGTGCGCCGGATTAAGACGGAGGGGTGCACGGTGGGATTTACCGAAGCAATGTGGGACATGGACGTTTACCAGGATCTTCAGGGATACCGCCGGAGAATGCGGGAGGATAAGAGGCTGCAAAATACGTCCACAGGACGGTATCTGGCAAAAACCAGCCGTATTTCCATCATTGTACCTGTCTACAATGAGGAGAAGACCATCTGTCAGATGCAGGACCAGCTGGAACCGTTGAGAGGAACATGTGAAATACTGTTTGTAGACGGCGGCAGCACGGACAGGACCATGGAACAGATTCGCCCCTGGGTTAAAGTCATACACTCAGAAAAGGGACGGGCGAAGCAGATGAATACAGGCGCCAGGAAGAGCCATGGGGATATTCTGTTTTTCTCCACTGCGACAGTGAACTGCCGCCCCGTCCCCTGGCTGAGATACGCAGGGTGATGAAGGACCACAGCGCGGGATGTTTCGGGATTGCCTTTCATTCGCGCAACTTCTTCATGTTTACCTGCCGCGTGATATCAAACCACCGGATTAAGGACCGCAAGGTCATGTTTGGGGATCAGGCATCTTTGTTGACCGCAGCCTGTTTTTCCACGCGGGCATGTTTCCGGAGATTCCTGTGATGGAGGATTACCAGTTTCTCTGACGCTTAAGGAGCGGGGAGTAAAGCTGGGCATGACCGGACGCCGCATCTATACTTCGGACAGGCGTTTCCCCAAAGGAACCCTGCCCAAGCTTAAGCTGATGTGGAAAATGAACCGGCTGCGTAAGATGTACCGGGATCGGGTGCCCATTGAACTGATTGACCGGATGTACCGGGATGTGAGGTGACATAAAATGGAACGGATAGCCGGATTAAGGGAATATGTGGCCTGGAAGCAGTACCGCAGCGCGCTGGGACTGCCTGACCAGGTGACGGAGGAATACCGTATGCTGGCCCAGGGGGAGTACAACAGGAATTACCTGTTTACCCATCCTGTCACCGGCAGAAAGCTGGTGCTCCGCGTAAACTGCGGCAGCCAGATGCATTTGGAACATCAGATACAGTACGAATACGATACGTTAAAGCTGCTCCTGCATTCGGGCAGGACACCGCGGCCTTTTTATGTGGACGGGAGTTTAGAGAAAATTCCTCATGGCATCATGGTGATGGAATTCCTGCCGGGACACCCCATGGATTACAGGACTGAGCTGTCCTCGGAGCGGAGTGCCTGGCGGACATCCACAGTGTCAGGGTGGGAAGCGGCAGCCATCTGGTTAGGCCGGAGGACCCCCTGGAGGCAATCCTGACAGAATGCGAGGAAATGGTCAGGACATACATGGATTCAGACCTGGGGGACCGGAAGCTCAAAATGAAAATAAGACAGATGCTGGACCGGGGCTGGAGACGCTGCAGGGAGGCAGCAGTCTGCAAAGGCTATGAATGCTGCGTCAACACGGAGCTCAATTCCACTAATTTCCTCATCAACGGAGAGGGAAAGGGAAACTACCTGGTGGACTGGGAGAAGCCTGTCCGGGGGGAACCGGCCCAGGATTTGGGACATTTCCTTGCGCCAACCACCACATTCTGGAAAACAGATGTGATTCTGAGCCCGGAGGAGATGGAAAACTTCATAAATCTGTATATACAAAAGGTGGACGGCAGATTTGACACAAGGGGCTGATGGAGAGGACTCTTGCCTATATACCCATCACCTGCCTGCGGGGAATTACATGGTGCGCCATGGCCTGGGTGCAGTACCAGCAGCCGGACAAGCTGCTGTTTAATCAGTCCACGTTTCAAAAGCTGGGGCAGTATCTGAACATGGAATTTTTAGAAAAGCTGGACAGGCTGTAGGAAAGGAGTCTGAATGGAGAAAAAACAGAGTAAATGGATATGGAAAACCGTGGTGGCTGCATGCATAGCCGCGTCCATACTGAGCTATATGTGCGTACCGTCCGTAAAGGATATGATGAATAAAATCGTTACCATGTTTGCCACCGGAGACTTTGGGGTGGTCAGGGAATTTGTGGCTTCCTACGGAAACTATGCTGCTGCGGTATCCTTCGGACTGATGGTGCTGCAGTCTGTTATGGCGCCTCTTCCGGCCTTCCTCATCACCTTTGCCAATGCGAATCTCTTTGGATGGTGGCAGGGAGCAATCCTGTCCTGGTCCAGTGCCATGGCAGGCGCCGCCCTTTGCTTTTACATAGCAAGGATACTGGGAAGGGATGCGGCGGAAAAGCTGACCAGCAAGGCGGGGCTTAAACAGATAGACACTTTTTTTTGATAAATACGGCAAAAATACAATATTGATTTGCAGGCTTCTGCCTTTTGTGTCCTTTGACATTGTGAGCTATGGGCGGGGCTTACATCCATGCCCTTTCTGTCATTTTTCATAGCCACGGGAATCGGACAGCTTCCGGCGACCATTGTATACTCCTATGTGGGAGGAATGCTGACCGGCGGCGCCAGGTTCTTTGTCACCGGCTTACTGATATTATTTGCCTTATCTGCCTTTATTGCCATGGTAAGGAAAATATATATAGAAAAACAAGATAAAACAAGGAGGAAGAAATGAAAAAGAAAATCGTTACATTAGGGCTCATGATGGTGCTGTCCATGACAGCAGTGGCCGGATGCGGCCAGAAAGCAGGAGTTGAAACAACAGCTCAGGCAGCGGCTGAGAGCACGGCGGCAGATACCACAGCCGCAGATGCAGCCGCGGATACAACGCAGGCAGATGCGGCAGGAACTGAGACAACAGCGGCAGCGCAGTCTGATGACAGCTATCAGTATGTATCTGCGGGAGACGCTGTGGCGGCGGCAAAAGATAAGAGCGCCCATGTGCTGGATGTAAGGGAATGGGATAACTATGTGAAGGGAAGGGTGGCTGATTCCGTTTGGTGCCCTATTTTCCCGTTGGAGGATGATTCCCTGGCAGATGCCATGAATACATATGCAAAGGAAAACCTAAGCGACGGAAAGAAAATCTATATCATCTGCAACAGCGGCAAGAGAGGCGCTGAGAAGGCAACCGGTGTTCTTAAGGAGGCCGGTATCGACGGTTCCCTGATTTATACCGTGGAGGGCGGAGCCAAAGCCCTGGAGTCTGAGAAAGGCGCCCTTACCACCAACCGCGCTGACGAGGATATCGACTGGAAAACAGTCACGGCGGCAGATGCCTTAAAGGCAGTGGGTGGAAGCGATGTTCAAATCCTGGATGTCCGAGACAATGATACATATGCAGAAGGCCATTTAAAGGGATCCCTCCAGAGCTCCTTAAAGGAAATCGAGGACCCGGCCGCACAGACTGCCATGTACAAGATGGCAAAGGAGGAGATGGATCCGTCCAAACCTGTATACCTGCTTTGCTACAGCGGCAACAAGTGTGCCAAAACTGGTATTTCCGTTATGAAGGATGCCGGATTCGATGTTGATAATCTGTTTATCATTGAAAATGGCGCAAAGGATAAGGATATCCAGGCTGCATTTGTGACAGAATAGGATAACCCTTCCGGTGATGTGATTTCTCCTGTCCGTACTGCATAAGATTACGGCAGGGGGAATCATAGATTCATCAGACAGGGTTATTATTTTTAAGGAAAACAGCGGAGGAGAAAGTATGAAGAAAAGAATCATGGCAGCGGTACTGGCTGCCGCAATGACGTTGTCCCTTGGAGCGTGTTCGGGCAGCGGACAGACACAGGACGCCGGAAGCAGTCAGGCTGAGGATTCCGGAGGCCGCCAGGCAGGGGATACCGGAAGCAGCCAGGCCGGGGATACAGACAGCCGCCGGTCCGGACTGGAGAATATGACCTTTGACCAGATGAAGGAGGAGGCAAAGGGAACAACGGTCACCTTCTACGGCTGGGGCGGGGATGAAAAACTGAACCGTTGGCTGGACGATGAATTTGCGCGGGTCATGAAGGAAAAATACGATATCACAATGGAACGTGTCCCCATGGATATCGACCAGGTTTTAAGCCAGCTCACCGGGGAGATTCAGGCGGGAGAGAAGGACGGAAGTATTGATATGATTTGGATTAACGGGGAGAACTTCCAGTCGGCAAAGGAAAACAATATGCTGTACGGCCCCTTTACAGACAAGCTTCCCAATTTTAGTGACTATGTGGATGGGGAAAGCGAGGACGTGACCATGGACTTTGCTTATCCCATCGAAGGGTATGAGGCGCCCTACGGTAAGGCCCAGCTGGTCATGGTGGCGGACCTGGCAGTGACGCCGGATGTGCCAAAGAGCGCCGGAGAGCTAAAGGAATTCGTGGAAAAATATCCGGGGCAAGGTGACATATCCCGCGCTTCCTGATTTTACGGGCAGCGCGTTTGTGAGGAATATTATCTATGAAATCTGCGGCTACGAGCAGTTTATGGATATGGCGGCTGATAAGGAAACTGTCCGGGCGGCAGTGGCGCCGGCCATGGAGTACTTAAGGGAGCTGAATCCATACCTTTGGAATCAGGCGCTGCCTTCCCGGACTTC
>ENA-OQCK01000327-OQCK01000327.1-human-gut-metagenome-genome-assembly--contig:-NODE-327-length-27463-cov-3.604734_pt1 | contig 27463 bp, 30 predicted proteins | sample MGYA00242498_ERZ504578 | MGnify/ENA primary metagenome ERZ504578 (study PRJEB26092, sample SAMD00036229) | human gut metagenome | host: Homo sapiens | study: EMG produced TPA metagenomics assembly of...
GTTCAGATAGTACTGAACGACTTCCATTGGTTCCAGTTCTTCCAGACGGGCTTTCTTGGCAATTTTGTCTTCTCCTTCGTCGGCATCATGTTCCAAATGACCTACGTCAGTGATATTGCGTACATAACGTACTTTATATCCTAGATGAGTGAGATAACGGAAGAGTACGTCGAAGTAATGGCCGGGCGTGCATGTCCCAGATGCGCATCACCGTAAACAGTCGGTCCGCACACATACATACCTACATGAGGTGCGTGGAGCGGTACGAATAACTCTTTTTTCTATCTAACGTGTTGTAAATGGTCAGTTGATGTTCCATAACGTTTGCTATTTATTCGATTTAAAACCACAAAATTAGAATAAATCTTTGATATATTACGATAATTCAAGTTGAAATATGTAACTCATAGCCATTGTTCTGTGTTGTGATTGAGATCTCTTTGTCTTTGGACAATACTTCACGCAGCTTTCTTATATAGTTGTAAAGAGTGTGTTCGCTTATTGGTACAGCTTTTCTTGCTGTACGTATCATGAGTATATAGACAGCATACATCTATAATTTGCATCCCCATCCTAGAACGGATTTTTTTAATATTGTTCTCATTGTTCTCATATTTTTGGGCAATTCCTTTATAATCAGATATGTGACGAATGAGAAATGCCTTTCAAAATTGGTATTTCTCATTCGTTTTTTACGTTCGTTAACTCAAAAATGGCTACAATGCATCTTTTTGGAGGGTATTTCTCATCATTGTTCTCATGATAGTTGGAAATGAAACCATTTGCTTATTTATATGAACCATATTGATAAACGTAAAGTAGGATGACCTTTGGTTATATGTTGTTGGCCCTGTTCTGATAACTTAAGTAGTCGATATTCGCAGATCCTCTTGCTGACATCACTGCGTTATGTAATAAACATCCGCTTCTTTCCACAAGAGTGATGAGGCCTGTGTACTGGAGTGGAAAGATCTCATCACTTTAGTAGAAAGAACTGTTCACTTTAGTGCAACGAGCTATATAATGGTAAGATTGATATACGATAGCTACTCTGCATACTGCTGAAACAGAGTATAAGACATACAATCAAAGGTTATGAAGGTACGGTTGAAAAAGGAATTGTGAGCATATGATGCTACGTAAATTTATAGTAAAAGTGTTCCAGTGCTTCCGCCACTCCGTCTTCTTCATTGCTCAGAGTGATATAGTCCGCCGCTTTCTTCACCGGTTCCTGTGCGTTGCCCATGGCAATGCCTAGTCCTGCAAACTTTATCATGGACAAGTCATTGTAGCCGTCGCCTATTGCTATCATTTCTTTGCGTTCTACTCCTATTTCTTTTAATAATACGGCAAGAGACAGGGCTTTGTCGATTCCTTGCGGGACTAGTTCGAGAAGTAAGGTTCTGAACGAAATACGTTAATACGTCCTTGCAACCGAAGACAAAGTTCGGCTTCTAAGGGGATGAGCTTGTCGGCATCTCCCACAATCAAGCATTTAGCTACCGGAAGCGTGATGTCTGTCAGGAAGTCGTTTGTTTCCCGAACTGCCATTTTATTCAGGAAAGCCTCTTTTTGAACATACGGGTCCTGAGAGTTTTCGGTTACGATTTCTGCTCCGTCGTAAGTCAGTATGCTTAACTGGTGGCTGCGGGCGCACTCATAGAGTACGGGGACGACATCGTTCGGCAATACATTCTCATAGATCATTTCCTGTGTTTCCCAATTGATGATTTCCCCTCCGTTGTAGGATAAGATAAATCCGCCGAACTCATTCATGCGCAATTCATTTGCCAACGGCACAATGCCATAAGTCGGACGACCGGAAGCAAGAACCAGACGGACGCCCTGTTCTTGTACACGTATCAATATTTCCCGGTTGCGGGGAGTAATTATTTTTTTAGAGTTGGTGAGTGTGCCGTCAAGGTCGAGCACGATAAGCTTGTATTTCATGCAGTGTCATTTTGCGTGCAAAGATAAAGTAAAAAAGTATTCTTGCAAGACAGTCCATATAAAGATGCAGTTTTTATTTTAGCAAATCCACCCACTGTTCATTGCTCAATGCAGGCAATGTTTCGCTGTCGGTAACAAATGTTTCTGCTAACTTTCGTTTTTCATCTTGCAGATAGAGAATTTTTTCTTCAATACTGTTCTGGGTAATGAAGCGATAGGCGATAACCTGCTTGTCCTGTCCGATGCGGTGGGCACGGGCAATAGCCTGCGATTCGGCGGCGGGGTTCCACCACGGATCGATAATAAACACATAGTCGGCTTGCGTCAGATTAAGTCCTACGCCTCCGGCTTTCAGAGAGATAAGGAAGGCTTGTACGTCTTTCTGCTCGGTGAAATGGGCAATTTCGGACGGCCGGTTGTTGGTTGCTCCTGTCAGTAGTGCATATTTCCAGCCCCGTTCGCGAAACGCTTCGGCGAGGACTTCCAGATGTTTGACGAAGGATGAGAAAATCAGTACTTTATGTCCTTCACTCCGTAGTGTGTCGAATATTTCTATTATTTGTATCGCTTTGCCGGATGCACCGTTAAAGTCCGGATAGATGAGTTGCGGATGACAGGCAAGTTGGCGTAGCCGCAGGATGCCGTTCAAGATACTGAAAGAATGAAGTTTATCCATACTTTGAGGCTGTTGGAGCAGGATATTCCGCAAACTATTTTTTTCTTGTTCGTAAAGAGTATTTTGTTCTTCGGGCATGTCACAATAGATCGTTTCTTCGGTAAGCGGGGGAAGTTCCGGAGCCACTTCACTTTTGCTTCTGCGAAGAATAAATGGGGATATCAGTTGTTGTAACTGTGCTTCTACACGGGTATTGCCTTGGCGGATCGGAATCATGAATTGTTTTTGAAAAGCACTCTCAGTTCCCAGTAAGTCCGGTTGGATGAAACGGAATTGTGCCCACAGGTCTTTCAGTGAATTTTCGATAGGTGTGCCCGTAAGTACAAGCCGATACTTGCTTTCCAGTTGGAGTGCAGAACGGAAGGTGAGCGATTCGCTGTTCTTAATATTTTGGCTCTCATCGAGTACGATATATTCGAATTTGTAAGAAGAAAGCAGGTCGATGTTGTTGCGCATCATGCCATACGTTGTGAATATCAACTGGAAACGTCCGAAGAACTTCCCGGGATGATTGGGGGGCACGACGATGCTACTGTTATATTCAATCATTGAAAGCGTTGTAAAGCGTTTCGCTTCCCGTCGCCAGTTGTGCAACAGCGACGTAGGAACGACGATGAGAGTGGCTGCTTTCCTTGAGGCGGGCGATTTATATATATGTTGTAACAACGTAAGTGTCTGGAGAGTTTTCCCCAGTCCCATATCGTCTGCCAGACATCCGCCGAATCCTAGTTTATGCAGATGCATCATCCATGAGAATCCTTTCTGCTGGTAAGGACGTAATGTTGCTTTTAGTGCTTTAGGGACGGAAACATTCTTAATCTGATTTTTGCCAGAGAACTTTTTAAGTCCTGTTCCTCCCAAGGCAGCTTGCGCGGCGCCTATAAATGTATGCTTCAATCGTATTCCCTGCTCTGTCTGAACTCCCATTTCCAACAAGTTCGCATACTTACTGAACCATTCCTCGGGTAAAAGGATCATGCGCCCGTCCGGTAGCAGATATTCTCTCTTTTCTTCGAGGATATGCTTGCGGAAGCGTGAGAAAGGAATGCGCAGGTTGCCGACAACAACGGTGATATGTAACTCAAACCAGTCTACTACTTCATCGTCACAGCTCTGCTCGATATGTATCTCGTCCAGGCAGTAAGGAGTGTTTCCCATATGGCCGGTCAGTTGAAAGTCCGATTGTAACATCTCCCGATGCTTATTGATCCACTCAACAAGTGTTTTCTCAGAAGAATCGCTGATAACCTGAAATGGATATCACCGATACGTTGCAGACCGGAGCTTTCTAAAAGCTGAATCGCTTTTTTTCGGCGACAATATCCCGTCGGAAGAAGGATACCTCACCGGAGTCTTTCCGATAAATGATTTTCTTCATTGCTGCTCCGTTGTCTGATGTAAATAGCTGGTCTCTATAACGAAAACCAAGCTGCAACAACTGTTCGCTATGAGTGATGTCTTCAAGTGACAGTAATGCTTCGCAGGCACATCTTTCTTCAGGGATATCCCACCCTTCGGTTATGATTTCGTGATAGCGTGCAATCGGAATGACAATATTGTCGATATACTTTTCGAGTTGAGCGGCACTTGCACTAATTGCCTTTTTCTTGGTGAAGGGTAAGAGCCGGACACTATCTATGTATGGAAAGAAGTATAAATTCATCCCTAACAATAGAGTAGCCGGTGAGGCAGTTAATGCGATAACGGGTTTTTGGTCGTCCAATGAAAATGGTTGCTTCTCATAATAACATTGCAGTTGATAGCGGAAAGTACTGCTGTCGACATGAAATGTAAAGCGGACTTCGGCGTCATGTGGATGTACGTGATAAGCATGGTGGGCGTACAACACTTTGCTTCCGGGCTGTTTCTGATAAAAAGATAACCCGTTTTCCCGTATGAGAGTAAGCATCTCGAGTAGTTTGCCTTCAATAAATGGCCGAATGTTATTCTTTACTTTCTCAGGATCTTGAGATAACTTATGCAGGAAGCGTGATACTGTCTTTTCGCGGGAATAGGCTCCCATTAAATATTTCTCTGTATAGTGAGAAGCGATGTCGATGGCTTGTCTTTCTGCTTCATTCATTTGTTCAATAGCTTCGGGAGAAGCGTGAAAAGCCTGTTCAATCAACTGCAACGTGCCATCTTCCAGTCGCTCTGCTATGTAAGGGATCAGTAGTATACCAAACACAGGATGCTCTGTATAAACGATGATGACTTGTCCGTTAGTTGTTTTCTCTCTCATTCTCTTTGGGCTTTAACTGACAAAGATACGGGAAAATCCTTAATTTTGCAGCATGATAGAAGAAAACAAACGAGTATTGTTAGGAATGAGTGGCGGTACGGATAGTTCCGTTGCCGCTATGAGACTGCTGGAGGCCGGATATGAGGTGATCGGGGTGACTTTTCGTTTTTATGAATTAAATGGCTCGACCGAATATCTGGAAGATGCCCGTAGTTTGGCGGAGCATTTGGGAATCCGTCATATAACGTACGATGCCCGTGAAGTATTCAATAAGCAGATCATTGAGTATTTCGTGCAGGAATATATGGCGGGGCGTACGCCGGTTCCCTGTACCTTATGCAATAATTATTTGAAATGGCCGTTGTTAGCGGAACTTGCCGATGAAATGGGCATATTCTATATTGCCACAGGGCATTACGTTCGGAAAGTTAAGTTGGAAGGTACCTATTATATCACATCTGCGACTGATTCGGACAAGGATCAGACGTTCTTTTTATGGGGATTGAAACAAGATATTCTCCGTAGAATGTTATTGCCAATGGGGGATATCACGAAAGTGGAAGCCCGTGCATTGGCTGCTGAACGTGGCTTCCGGAAAGTTGCTACTAAAAAGGACAGCTTAGGGGTTTGTTTCTGTCCAATGGATTATCGGAGTTTTTAAAAAACTGGTTGGATAAAAATGATCAGCTTTTTACCGCACATGGTCAGAAATGGTCAGAAATAGTCAGACGCGGGCGGTTTGTCGATGAAACGGGGTATTTTATTGCTTGGCATGAAGGATATCCTTTTTATACCATCGGACAGAGACGCGGGCTAGGGATACATCTGAATCGCCCTGTTTTTGTGAAAGATATATTTCCGGAAAAGAATGAGATAGTACTTGCCCCTCTTCAATCTCTAGAGAAAACAGAAATGTGGCTGGATAATTGGAACTTGATAAACGAAAACCGTGTACTCGGTTGTTCTGATATAATCGTGAAGATACGGTACCGCAAACAGGAGAATCACGGTACGGTAACTGTTACTCCGGAACACTTATTGCATATACAGCTTCATGAACCGTTGACTGCTATTGCTCCGGGACAAGCTGCCGCATTCTATAAAGATGATTTGCTGCTGGGGGGAGGGATTATAGTAAAAGCCCGATAACTATCCGACAGCCGGAATAACTTGTGCGAACCCAAGTCTCATCCATGCTGAGACCCGGATTCCGTCTACACGACACCCGGGTCTCAGGCAAGTAATCTTTGCAAAAAAGAAAACCTGTAATAACTATATGATAAGTATCTCTATATTTGAGGCTGGAATTCAACGCCAGCATTGTCTCTATGTATTCACGTGTATTGCTGAGTCTGGGGACTTTGTGCTGTCCTCCCAACTTCCCTCTCTGTGCCAGCCAGTCATGGAATAGTCCCGGTCGGGCAACGATTACTTCCAAGGGTTGCAATGCAATATCTTTCCAACGTTTCGCCTCATAGTCGGAGTTTACTTCCTTTAATGTTGCATCCAGTATTGCTGCGAACTTCTCAACGGAATCCGGCATTTTAGCGAACTCTATTAACCATTGGTGGCGGCATTTGGCATGTTCGTCCATAAACACCGGTGCGGCAGAATATTCACTCACTTGCGCCCCTGTTTCCGAACAAGCCTTTGCCAGTCCTTTTTCCGCATTATCTACGATTAGTTCCTCGCCAAAAGCATTGATGAAATGTTTGGTTCGTCCGGTAATGACAAATTTATAAGGGTTCTTGCCGGTAAATTTCACTGTATCCCCAATCATATACCTCCACAAACCGCAAGAGGTCGAAATGACCATTGCGTAATTCTTGTTAAGCTCCACTTCCTCAAGGCAATAGGCACGTGGATTCTCTTTGTCAACTTCTTCCAACGGAACAAATTCGTAGAAGATTCCGTAGTCGATCATCAGCAACATTGCAGGATCTGAAAGATCGTTCTGTGTGCCGAAATAACCCTCGGAAGCATTGTAGGTCTCTACATAGTGCATCTTCGGTGAATGAATCACTTGCTTGTATTGCTCACGGTAAGGAGTAAATGCAACTCCTCCGTGGAAGAAAACTTCCAGATTCGGCCATACTTCTTCCAACGTCTGTTTGCCTGTTTTTTCAAGGATCCGTTTGATAAGCACCAACATCCACGACGGTACGCCGGATAAACTTGTGACGTTGACCGGAATAGTACTGTTGGCTATCGCCTCTATCTTGGCTTCCCATTCGCTCATTAGTGCGATTTTCTTGCTGGGCACACGGACAAAATTGATAAGCGGATTGACATTTTGAATCAAAATAGCAGATAAATCTCCTACCAGGCTATGATTAGAATTGAGATTCGGACTATGGCTTCCCCCTAGGATCAATCCTTTTCCTGAAAAGAAATGGCTGTCCGGGTTGATGCGGAAGTAAAGTGCGGCAGCGTCTTTTCCTCCTCTGTAATGAATGTCTTGCAGTGCTTCCTTACTGACAGGGAGGAATTTACTTTTATCATTTGTCGTTCCGGAAGATTTGGCGAACCAACGTATTTCCGACGGCCAAAGCAGATTCTGTTCTCCTGCCCGCAAACGTTCTACATACGGCTTGATTTCCTCATAAGTCTGGATTGGAACACGTTTTCTGAAGTCTTCATAGCTGCGGATCGAGGAATAGTCGTACTTTTTCCCCATTCTGTCTGAGCAGCCTGATGTACTAAGCGGTTTAGTACACTATGCTGTATCTCACTGGCCTGAGTAGCATATAGGTCTATCTGTTTTAAACGGGAATCAAAAGTCTTACTAATAATTTTTGTAATATTCATTTCTGCTTTAACATAATAATGTTTAGTCGTGCAAAAGTAACTTATTTATCTTTTTTTTCTATCTTTACGACGGAAATAATCGTTAAAAATTGACGGCTTTCATATAATCTCCGAGTTTTAGACTAAAAAATGCGACAATGAGAATCGGAATTTTAACATCAGGGGAGATTGCCCCGGTATAAATGCCACTATTCGTGGCGTGTGCAAAACTGCCATTAACTACTACGGTATGGAAGTGGTAGGTATTCATAGCGGCTTTCAGGGGTTGCTCACAAAAGATGTAGAATCCTTTACAGATAAATCTTTATCGGGTTTGCTGAATCTTGGTGGAACGATGTTGGGGACTTCCCGCGAGAAGCCTTTTAAAAAAGGAGGTGTTATTTCGGATGTCGATAAACCTGCACTGATCCTTCAGAATATTCGGGAAATGGGATTGGATTGTGTTGTCTGTATCGGTGGAAACGGAACGCAAAAGACGGCTGCCAAATTTGCTGCCATGGGTGTAAATATCGTTTCGGTTCCTAAAACCATTGACAACGATATCTGGGGGACGGATATCTCTTTTGGTTTCGACTCGGCTGTAAGTATTGCTACAGATGCTATCGACCGGTTGCATTCTACCGCAAGTTCTCATAAAAGGGTGATGGTGATTGAAGTCATGGGACATAAAGCGGGTTGGATTGCTTTGTATTCCGGTATGGCAGGAGGGGGAGATGTTATTCTTGTGCCTGAAATACCTTATAGCATTAAAAACATAGGAAACACTATTCTGGAAAGATTGAAAAAGGGGAAACCATACTCTATTGTAGTAGTAGCTGAAGGCATTCGGACGGACGGTCGTAAACGTGCTGCGGAATACATTGCACAGGAAATAGAGTATGAGACGGGTATTGAAACCCGTGAAACCGTATTAGGTATATTCAACGTGGTGGTTCGCCTACTCCTTATGACCGTAATCTCTCTACCCGGATGGGCGGACACGCGACGGAACTGATTGCCAACGGGGAATTCGGGCGTATGGTTGCACTAAAAGGAGATACTATCGCTTCTATCCCTTTGGAAGAAGTGGCTGGGAAACTAAAGTTGGTTAGTGAAGATCACGATCTGGTGATTCAGGGACGTCGCATGGGGATTTGCTTTGGATAGATTCCACGATCGGTTCTGCCGTAATCTCATTGTCGAACTCATTTTCTTCCAATATATTGTCATTCAGCAATTCGATATCAGAGTCTGCATCCATTTCGGGTTCAGGTTCGGCTGCCATTGCTGATTGCTGCATTTTGGTTTCGTTGACGGTTGCCATGAAAGTCGGGTCCTTTACTTTCTTTATAGCCATCTGGGCGGCATTCTGTTGGGATTCTTTCTTGGAATATCCGGTTCCGGTTCCGGCAGGAAGTCCTTCAATGCGTACTTCTGTCTGGAAAACAGGATTGCTGTCCTGATCAAGGAATTGCTCAATCAGTTCAAAAGAAACCTCCAGTTTGCTCTTTTGGCTCCATTCGATCAGTTTTGATTTGAAGTTTACTTCTTTACGGGAGATTTTATCCAGATCAATATAACGATTAATGATTCGCTGCTCCATAAACTGTTTGCAGCGTTCATATCCTTGGTCCAGGTAGATCGCTCCGATAAATGCCTCGAAAGCATTCCCGTACATATAGCTGTTGTGGGAAGAAGAACGGGTTGAATATTTAATAAGTTTGTCCAGTCCGATCTCTACGGCAAGTTTGTTTAAAGTCTCCCGTTGTACAATCTTGGAACGTGTGTTTGTCAGGAAACCTTCCCGCTTCCCTTCAAAACGTTTGTAGACGATATCGCCTACGATAGCGTCGAGAATGGCATCACCTAAAAATTCCAGACGCTCATTGTTTAACGGACGCCCCTTGTCCGAACGGACAGATGAGGATTTATGTAAGAGAGCCTGCTCATAGAGCTGGATGTTACACGGGTAGAAACCGAGTATCCGGTAAAAACAAAGATAAGACTCTCTATCCCTGTGGAACAAGAGCCTTATCTTATCTATTTGGTTTCGTAACACGATTTTACTCAGCGTATTTTTTGAAGATAACGCACGCATTATGACCGCCGAATCCGAATGTGTTGGACAAGGCAACATTAACTTTCGCGTTTCTGTGCTTTATTGAACGTGAAATTAAGGTTATAGTCGATATTTTCGTCGTCGTCACCTTCTTCATGGTTGATAGTCGGGGGAACAATGCCGTTCTTGATGGCAAGGATACTTGCAATTGATTCTACCGCACCGGCAGCACCCAGCAAGTGACCTGTCATTGATTTTGTTGAACTGATGTTCAACTCGAACGCATGATCACCGAATACTTCTTTAATCGCTTTTGCTTCCGAAATGTCACCAACCGGAGTAGATGTACCGTGTACATTGATATAATCCACTTCTTTCGGGTCCATTTCCGCATCTTCCAATGCATTCATCATCACAAGTTTGGCTCCAAGACCTTCCGGATGAGAAGCTGTCAGGTGATGTGCATCAGCAGACATGCCTACGCCGGCAACTTCTGCATAGATTTTAGCACCACGGGCTTTCGCATGTTCCAATTCTTCCAGAATCAAGCAACCGCCACCTTCGCCCATGATGAAGCCGTCACGGCTTGCACTGAACGGACGTGAAGCCTTTTCGGGCTCGTCGTTGCGGGTTGACAGAGCATGCATAGCATTGAAACCACCTACACCTGCGGGGAAGATAGCCGCTTCCGAACCACCGGATACAATCACATTTGCTTTGCCCAGACGAATCAGGTTAAATGCATCTGCAATGGCATTGGTAGAAGTAGCACATGCCGAACAAGTCGCGTAGTTAGGACCATGGAAGCCATACATGATAGAAATCTGTCCGGCAGCGATATCCGAGATCATCTTCGGGATGAAGAACGGATTAAACTTCGGACCCATTTCCTGACGAGTGTAGTAGTTGCCTACTTCCTCTTCAAATGTATGTATACCACCGATACCGGCGCCAAAAATAACACCGATTCTGTTCAAGTCTTCTTTTTCTACATCAAGACCGGAGTCTGCTACCGCTTCTTTGGCAACTGCAATGGCGTACTGAGTGTACAGATCCATTTTCCTTGCCTCTTTACGATCGATATATTTCGTTACATCGAAGTTTTTCACTTCGCATGCGAATTGGGTCTTGAATAGCGACGCATCAAAATGAGTAATAGGCCCTGCTCCACTAACCCCGTTCACAATATTCTCCCAAAATTCGGGCACACCATTGCCAACAGGAGTAATGGCGCCAAGGCCTGTTACTACCACTCTTTTTAATTCCATATTGATGAAATCGGATAATTACTTAGCGTGTTCTTCGATATAAGATACAGCATCACCTACAGTACCAATCTTTTCTGCTTGGTCATCAGGAATAGAGATACCGAATTCTTTTTCGAATTCCATGATAAGTTCTACAGTGTCAAGAGAATCTGCTCCCAGGTCGTTAGTGAAGCTTGCTTCGGTTGTAACTTCTGATTCCTCTACGCCTAATTTATCAACGATAATCGCTTTTACTCTTGATGCAATTTCAGACATAACTTTAAGTTTTAATTAATAATTAGTTTTATTTCTTTAAATTTGCGGTGCAAAGGAATGAATATTTATCGTTTTGCGCAAATATTTGACTAAATAAATGCAATGTTTTGCACATTTTTCACTGTTTTGTGCATTGAAATCGAGAGTTATGAAGAAAAACATCGCTATTTTCGCTTCCGGTTCCGGCTCTAATGCCGAGAATATTATCCGGTATTTCCAAAAGAATGACTCTGCTCAGGTGTCATTGGTGCTTTCCAACAAAAGTGATGCCTATGTTTTGGAGCGTGCACACCGTCTAGGAGTGCCCTGTAACGTGTTTACAAAGGAAGATTGGATAGCCGGAGATGAAATTCTGGCTGTTTTGCAAGAGTATCGAATTGATTTTATTGTGCTGGCAGGATTCCTTGTCCGCGTGCCGGATTTACTTTTGCATGCTTATCCTGATAAAATCATAAATATACATCCTGCACTTCTTCCGAAGTTCGGCGGGAAGGGGATGTATGGAGATCGTGTTCACCAGGCTGTGGTTGCTGCCGGTGAAAAAGAAAGCGGTATTACTATACATTATATTAATGAACACTATGATGAAGGAGATACGATCTTTCGGGCGACCTGTCCCGTTCTTCCGACAGATTCTCCTGGGGATGTCGCCGAGAAGGTACACGCTTTAGAGTACGAACATTTCCCACGAGTAATAGAACAGATTATAACGACGTTATAATCCCCACACTAAATTAGCCTTCTAACTGTTATGTTGTTCAATTCAATAGAATATGTAATATTCTTGCCATTGTTTTTTATCGGATACTGGTTTATTTTTAAACGTTTGAAATTACAAAATATATTTGTTGTAATCAGTAGTTATATCTCTTATGGTTGGTGGGACTGGCGTTTTCTAATTTTAATAGCATTTACTACTTTGTGTAGTTATGCTAGCGGAATCCTGATAGAGCGGCAAGAACGTCGTTTGATTCAACGATGGATATGTGCGGCTAATATTACATTGAATTTGTTGGTGTTATGCATATTTAAGTACTTTAATTTCTTTTCTGAGAACTTTGTGTCCTTATTTGAGACTTTCGGGATTAAGTTGGATTGGGTAACATTAGATATTCTGCTTCCTGTTGGAATCAGCTTTTACACTTTTCAGGCTCTCAGCTATACTATTGATATATATCAGCATAAAATGAAACCTACACATGATATGGTGGCATTTTTTGCTTTTATCAGTTTCTTTCCTCAATTAGTGGCAGGTCCTATCGAAAGGGCTACTAACTTGTTGCCGCAGTTCTTGAAAGTTCGCACGTTCGATTATGGACAGGCAGTAGACGGAATGCAGCAGATACTGTACGGGTTATTTAAGAAAATGGTGATAGCCGATAATTGTAGCCGATTGGTCGATATTGTTTTTAGCAATTACCAACAGTTGGGAAGCATACAACTATTTTTAGGAGCTGTCTTCTTCACCTTTCAAATCTACTGTGATTTTTCCGGTTATTCGGATATAGCTATCGGTACAGCCAAGTTGCTCGGGATTAAATTAATGAAGAATTTCGATTATCCGTATATCTCGCGTAATATAGCGGAGTTTTGGAGAAGATGGCATATTTCGCTAACGACATGGTTTAGAGATTACATTTATATTCCTTTAGGCGGAAGCCGGGTAGGGAAGTGGAAAAGTGTGCGGAATACTTTTATTATATTTCTCGTAAGCGGCTTCTGGCATGGAGCTAACTGGACATTTATTTGCTGGGGACTTTTCCATGCTTTATTATTCCTGCCTTTATTACTTACTTCTTCCAATAGAAAATATCGTGGCATTGTGGCAGAAGGAAAACTTCTTCCTTCCTGGAAGGAGGCTATTCAGATAGGAACAACATTCTTTCTGGTAGTAATCGGCTGGATACTGTTCCGGGCAGAAAATATGGAACAAGCTATCGGCTATATCAGACGACTTTTTTCTATGCAACAGTCTACCGGCAATATGCCTTCCCACTCTTTGGAGGTAGGATTGTATATTCTGCTTTTCTGGATTCTGGAATGGTTTCAGCGAGATAAGCCATATGCGTTGCAGATTCAATTTCTAAAAAGTAAATCATTGCGCGTTGCTATCCTGACGTTTGTAATCTTATTCATAGAGATAACCATGGGTAAGTCCTCGGAGTTCATTTATTTTCAATTCTAAATAAGGAATATGAGAAAGTTCTTAAGAAATCTTCTTTTAGCATTAATTCCCGTAGCTGTTATTAATGCATTGTGTTGGGGAACGTTGGTCTTTTTAGCATGGCAAGATGATTTGACATATGTGAATTATGCGTCTGCACTGGATAAAGAAAAGCGTTTGGAAGAATTGGGAAATCAGTCCCGCTTGCTAATAATAGGTGGTTCTAACGCCCGCTTTGGCTTTGATTCTTCCATTCTGAGAGATACATTACATCTGGAACCTGTGAATATGGGAATACATATCGGGTTGGGATTGAATTATATGTTTGAGGAGGTTTACGACCATTTACGAAAAGGAGATGTGTTGCTCGTTTCTGCAGAATATAATCATTTTCTTAAGGAGGGCAGTTATTATGGGGATGAAGGTCTGACTGATATGTATCTGATAAAGCATGAATGGGGAAAGGCCTTATATAATATGGTAAATACACATAATTTTTTTTTCGATGTATCGCTTGATTCGTAAACGTGTAAAACGGATAGGTATGGATATAGAAGATATACCGGAGAATATGGAAGTTCGTACCAAATATAATGAATATGGTGATTATACCGGACATTATAATCTATCTTCTGCCGGACATTGGGACAGTGCCCCATTACCTATGGTATCACCCGATGAAAAAGTTTTTATAGATTTAAAAGAGAAAATATCTATTTTAAGTGAGCGGGGGGTGACTATTTTCTTCTTGCCTCCTCCATATTGTCGTTCTTCTTTTCAAAATGATTCTTTGGCCATTAACCGTATCTCGGAGAGTTTGAAGGCTATAGGCTTTCCTTATTATTTGGAACCTTCCGGTTGTGTTTATCCTGATAGTATGTTCTATGACTCGCGTTATCATCTGATTAGGGAAGGTGTGGTGATGCATTCTCGGAAGATAGCAGGTGAGTTGAAAAGAACTTTATAAATATATGTGAGAAATTGTTTTATTCAATTTTTATTATGTAGGCTTTTTCTTCTCTTCGTAACGGATAGTTTCCCCGTAATTCTTCAAACAGTTCCGGTTGAGCTTTCAGCCGGTCGCTGTCTTCGACAGGGTTATATATTTGGAGCAATGCTTCTTCCTGACTTTGTGCATGAATGATAGGAGAGGTGGGTGCGGGAGCGTTAATTTCATACTTTCCCTCTATATGGAAGAACTTACAGATTGCATCCAGCGACATTCGCGTTGCGTTAGCCTTGCCGTCAGCGGAATATCCGGCAATGTGTGGAGTGCCGATAATCACTTTCTCTAATAATTCACGATTGATTTCCGGTTCGTGTTCCCATACATCAATAATAGCGTCTGAGATAGAACCATTGTTCAATGCCTTCAAGAGAGTGCCCGTGTCGATAACTTCTCCTCGTGAAGTATTAATGATAACAGGTTTGCGTTTTAGCGAATTGAAGAAATCTTCATCTGCCAGGTGGAATGTTTTGTATTTGCCTTCTTTATATAAAGGTACATGAAAAGTGATGATGTCACATTCTTCCGCTATCTTATTTAAAGAGGTAAAGGATTCTTTTCCTTCTTTTTCTTCCCGTGGCAGATCGTTCAGTAGAACGCGTATGCCGAAGTCTTCGGCGACTTTGGCAACTTTACTCCCCACATTTCCTACTCCTACGATTCCAATAGTCAGTTCGTCCAGTTTCTTATTTCTGAGAGACTTCCATATCAGGAGTGAAGATTGAATATATTGGGCAACAGAAGCTGAGTTGCAACCGGGTGCATTTGTCCATTCGATACCTGCCCGCTTACAATATTCAGTATCGATATGGTCGAACCCTATGGTTGCCGTAGCTATAAACTTTACCCGGCTGCCTTCCAGTAATTCCTGATTGCAGTGAGTACGGGTCCGGATAATCAGCGCATCTGCGTCTTGTACCAGTTCCGGAGTAAAATCCTTTCCGGGGGCGTAGATTATTTCGTCGGCTATTGTCTGGACAGCCTCTTTTATATAAGGTATCTTATTATCGATAATAATTTTCATATACAATCTGTATTTAGTTCCCACAAAGGTAGGAAATAAAAAAGTAAGAAAGGGTTGCTTGTCTGAAAAATATTACATAGATTTGCCCTATTATATATCTATAAGCTAGTTAAGATTATGACATTTAGTAACCTTTGCAACGAGATTTTTTGGAAATCGACGACTGATTACCACGTAACGGACAGTGTAGATGCACCGATGAACAATCCTTACGAGTTGAAGACGATTGAGTATTATTTATACTTGAAAAATTGGATCGATGCCGTTCAATGGCATTTCGAAGATATTATCCGTGACCCTCAAATTGATCCTGTAGAAGCACTGGCTTTGAAAAGAAGAATTGATAAGTCCAATCAAGACCGTACTGATCTGGTTGAACTGATTGATAGTTATTTTTTGGACAAATACAAAGCTGTTAAACCGCTTTCTGATGCAACTATCAATACGGAGAGTCCTGCATGGGCAATTGACCGGCTTTCTATTCTTGCGTTGAAAATTTACCACATGAAGCAGGAGGTGGAACGTACGGATACTACCGAAGAACATCGTGAGCAATGCCGGACCAAGCTGAATATTCTGTTAGAACAGCAGAAAGACCTTTCTTCTGCTATCGAACAGTTGTTGGCAGACATTGAAGCCGGAAGAAAATATATGAAAGTATATAAACAGATGAAGATGTATAACGACCCGGCGTTGAATCCGGTGCTTTATGCAAAAAAATAACGAATGGCGCGTATTCTCATTATCCGTTTTTCAGCCCTTGGCGATGTAGCATGACAATACCTGTGATACATTCGCTTGCTGTGCAATATCCACAGCACGAAATCACTGTATTAAGTCGTGCCGTATGGCAACCTCTTTTTCAAAGTTTGCCTGAAAATGTGAATTTTGTCGGAGCTGATCTGACAGGTAAGCATAAAGGGCTATGGGGATTGAACAGCCTTTACTCGGAACTGAAAAGGATGCATTTCGATTACGTGGCGGACTTTCATCACGTACTTCGTTCGAAATATCTGTGTCTGCGGTTTCGCCTTGCCAATATACCGGTTGCTTTCATTTGTAAAGGGAGAGCCGGAAAAAAGAAACTGGTTCGCCGCCGTCATAAAGTGCTGGAGAACCAGAAAAGTTCTTTCCGTCGTTATGCTGATGTGTTAGAAAAGTTGGGACTGCCGGTTTTATTGAACTTTTCTTCTATTTATGGAGAAGGAAAGGGTGACTTCGCAGAGATTGAACCGATGACAGGACCGAAAGGAAAACAAAAATGGATCGGTATTGCTCCTTTTGCCAAGCATAAGGGCAAGATTTATCCGTTAGAATTGCAGGAACAGGTTGTTGCTCATTTTGCTGCTAATTCTGCGGTGAAAGTTTTTCTGTTTGGCGGTGGGAAAAGCGAACAGGAAGTCTTTGACTCCTGGATTGCTAAATATCCTTCGGTGGTTTCCATGATCGGTAAATTGAATATGCGTACGGAACTGAATCTGATGAGTCATCTGGATGTGATGTTGTCTATGGACTCTGCTAATATGCATTTGGCATCTCTGGTGAATATACCTGTGGTTTCCGTTTGGGGAGCTACTCATCCTTATGCCGGATTTATGGGGTGGAAACAATTACCGGTCAATACAGTACAACTCGATTTATCCTGTCGTCCTTGTTCGGTTTATGGACAGAAGCCTTGCTGGCGGGGCGACTATGCTTGCTTGAGGGATATAACTCCCGAACAGGTGATTGCAAAGATTGAGGGAATCATTGATTAATCATAAATAGCTTTTGAATGTATATGAAAGAATATGACTATCTGGTAGTTGGAGCAGGGCTGTTTGCGGCTGTGTTTGTTCGTCAAGCCATTGATGCGGGCAAGCGCTGTCTTGTTATAGATAAGCGTAGTCATATCGGCGGAAATATCTATTGTGAGAATGTAGATGGCATTCATGTACATCTTTACGGAGCGCACATCTTTCATACAGACAATAAAGAAGTCTGGGATTATGTGAACCGTTTCGTAACATTTAATCGCTACACTAATTCTCCATTAGCTAACTATGAAGGCATATTATATAATCTGCCTTTTAACATGAATACTTTTAATAAGTTATGGGGAGTTAACACTCCTAAAGAGGCTAAGGATAAGATTGAAGAACAACGTAGCGAATATGCACATATCCAGCTCCTGCCAATCTGGAAGAACAGGCTTTGACGCTTTGTGGAAAAGATATTTATCAGAAACTAATCAAGGGATATACGGAAAAACAGTGGGGGCGTCCTGCAACGGAGCTTCCGGCCTTTATTATAAAACGACTTCCTTTCCGTTTCGTTTATGATAATAATTATTTTAATGACGAGTATCAAGGCATTCCTAAAGGCGGATACAATAAGCTGATTGAAAGTTTGTTTGAAGGAGCTGATGTGCGTTTGGGGACGAATTATTTTTCTGCTCGTGAAGAACTGGATTCGCTGGTGGATAAAGTATTGTTTACCGGATGTATTGACGAGTATTACGATTTTCGTTTCGGGCATTTGGAATACCGTAGTCTTCGTTTTGAACACGAACGTCTGGAAATGGAAAATTATCAGGGGAATGCGGTCATTAATTATTGTGAAAGAGAGATTCCTTATACCCGTGTTATCGAACATAAACATTTCGAATTTGGTAAGCAGCCGCATACGGTGATCACCCGCGAATATCCTTCTGCATTCACTCCCGGGGACGAACCTTATTATCCGGTGAATGACGAGAGAAATATGCGGTTGTACGAGAAATACAAGGAGTTGGCTATACATACTCCCGGAGTCTTGTTTGGCGGACGTTTAGCTCAATACGCTTATTTTGATATGGACGATACAGTGGCTGCCGCATTGGTTTTGGCGCAAAATGAACTATAAAATATCATTCCTATGATTTGTTATCTATCAAGAAATTACCGAGGTGTCGATAATGCCGGAAATAAAGCAAAAACAGACATTGAACAGATAATGGAGTCGCATGGCTTCCGGAATGTCGGGCTGAAACAAACCCGGTATAGAAATGTCGTTGTAGCTTTTTGTCGTACCTTATTCAGTGTGCTGAAGAGTATTCTCTGTTTGCGTAAAGGCGATGTGCTGGTACTGCAATATCCTTTGAAGAAATATTATGCATTTGTCTGCAATATGGCTCATCTACGTGGCTGCAAGGTGGTGACGTTGATTCATGATTTGGGTAGTTTTCGTCGTAAGAAGCTGACTATCCCCCAAGAAATAGCGCGCTTGGATCACTCGGACTGTGTGATAGTACATAGTGAACGTATGAGGGACTGGCTGCTTGAACATGGAATTAAGGCCAAGCTGCAGATATTGGAGATATTTGATTATTTATCCGATAGCCAACCTGTTGCCGGCAATGATGTGCCGAAATCACCGAACCGCATCCTGTTTGTCGGTGCTTTGTCTTCTTATCATAATGATTTCTTATATAAACAGGCAAATTCTCTCCGTTCTTATGATATAGTGCTCTATGGAAGTGGTCTTGAAACCGAAAAACTGGAAGGAAAAGTTGATTATAAAGGCTTTGTCTCTTCGGACGAGCTGATAGCGACGGCAGAAGCGAATATGGACTTGCCTGGTATGGATCTTCTTTAGAGGGAGGAAGTGGTGCTTTGGGAGAATATCTTCAATATAACGCTCCTCATAAAATGTCTCTCTACATACGTTGCGGTCTTCCGATTATCGTTTGGGAGAAAGCCGGGCTGGCGCCTTTTGTGAAGAAGAACAATGTGGGTATATGTATCTCTTCTTTGACGGAACTTGAAGATATTTTACCTAAAATAAGTGCAGGACAATACATGGAAATGAAGAAAAATGTATTGCAAATAGCCGATAAACTTTCGCATGGATATTATTGCTTTAAGGCAATAAAGCAAGCCTGCGCAGACTTGGGAGTCGAAATAAAGGGCTAAATTGTCCCCTTTTATCTTAGTTTTGCGATAAAAGAAAAAAATATAGTCGGAATATGCCCTAATTTCTTTATCTTTGCACAATCTTTGTAAGTAGGATTTATAGAAGAGTGTAATGAGAGTGATTGTAAATCCCAAGTACACACATTTGCAAAAACAGATAGAGGAGATTCCCAAGTTCTTTGCGGATGAAGGAAAGGTGGTGTATGATGGGCGTAATATTCTAAAACGGATTAGTCTGGATAACGTTGATGTTGTTGTGAAAAGCTTTAAAAAGCCTCACATCATTAATCGTGTTGTCTATTCATATTTCCGCCAATCCAAAGCTGCCCGCTCCTATATCTATTCCATGGAACTTCAGAAGCATGGTTTCAATACTCCGGAACCGATTGCCATGATCGAACAATTTCAGAAAGGTCTTCTTACAAACAGCTACTATGTTTGTTGCTATGACAATGGTGAAACCGTTCGTTATTTGATGGACGGTAAGGTTGAGGGAAATGAAGACAAGTTACTGGCGTTCGCGCGTTACACTTTTGCATTACATCAGGCGGGTATTTTACATTTGGACTATTCTCCCGGCAATATTCTGATTCATCAGAATGGAGCAAATGAATATAGCTTCTCTTTGGTTGATGTGAACCGTATGCAGTTATTACCGGAAATAGATTGTGATAAAGTTTGCCGTAATATGTGCCGTCTGTGCATATCCCGGGAAGTGCTGGCATATATAATGACCGAATATGCTTCTTTGCGGGGTTGGGATGTAGCGGCTACTGTCAAGCTCGCTCTTTATTACAGTGATCAGTTCTTTACCCACTACATTTACCGTCGTGCAGCCCGAAAAGAGAAGTCAAAACATATCGTTTCGCATATTTTATTGTTCCGCTTATGTCGCTCTACGCGTAAGTTCCTTTCCTGGGAGCCTCACTTCTCGCATTATTTATTAGCGAAGGAAAAACATATTTATGATACCTACTTGTGTAAGTATGATTATTGCGATTTGCTATCTTCTGACTATCGGTAGTTAATTTACTTTCTTGTTGCCTCGAAGAACAACACTCCTGATCTTGTGTCTGAAAAATCCTTTTTGATTTCTGTATGTGCAGTTGTGTTTATCAAGAAACGCAGAAATAACCTCCTCGTCATCATGTAGGTGATAAGTACAGATGGCGAAATCTATTTTCTTGCAATCCCGGAAAAGCTGTTCACATCCGGCCAGCGCACGGCGCTCAGCCCCTTCTATATCCATTTTTATAAATAGATGCTCGTCCGGTTTGTCTCTGAAGAAATCGTCCAGTTTCTGTTCTTTGGGAGAATTACGGTTGCTCACATACTTCTGAACAATGGTTACCTTGTCTTTCCATGGCTCAAAAGTGGCCCTGATAGCTTCCAGCCACGATTCGTTCTGCTCAAATAAATAAACATGTTTGGCTTCTTCGATAATCTCCAGCGAAGAATATCCTTCGGCACATCCCACGTCAACAAAAACCTTTCCCGTTACGTCCTTATTATTATTGAAATAATGGTGTGCGGAGCGTTGGTCTTGCTCTATCATCAACGCCCTGTAATACTTCTGGATTTTATGGGGAGGTGTTGTTCTTTGGAAGTACAGGCGTTTACCATCCTCCTTTAGTACATAATACAAATTCCTATTTTCGTCTTTCCGTACATCAACAGGCATACTCAAATACTCATCTTTGAATTCGTATAAGTGTCTTGAATATCCATGTTTTCTGATGTATTTATAATACTTCAGATAAGGAGAATCCGGCTTATACCCTTTCATAAAATAATATGGAAGCGTACCATATATAAATTTCTTTATTGAGTGTTTAAGTATGTTCATCGTATTAGTTTCTTGTAGATGTTAATAATTTCTTCCGATTGTTGTTTCTCAGAGAACCGTTTCGCGAATTCCCGTCCTTTCTCTACCATGTTCTTCCTTTTATCGGAATTTGAATATATTTGTTTAAATGCATCAGCCAGTCCGGTGATATCATCCGGGTTTACGTAGATAGAGTCGGGCCCTCCGGCTTCTTCCAGACATGAGCCTGTGGCGGCTACCACAGGAGTACCGAATATAGTGCCTCTATGATGGGGATACCGAAACCTTCAAAACGGGAAGGATATACAAAAATCTCTGCTGATTGATAAAAAGCGGGCAAATCGTTGAAAGGGACATTACTGATAATATGCACTCTTTCGCCTAAACCGTTATCTTTGATAAACTGTTCAACCTTTTCTGTGTAGCCTGTACGGCGTCCTACGATAACGATATGAATATGTTGCGGCAGCATAGGCAATGCCTGTACTGCTGCAAGAATATTTTTTCGTTCTTCAATGCTGCCTACATTAAGTATATAGTGGTCCGGCAGCTGGTATTTTTTCCGTACCTCCTCCTTTTTTTCTTCCGTCACCGGATGAGTAAATGAGACGTCGCATCCTTGATAAACGACTTCTATTTTATCATCAGGGATGTTGAAGTATCGGATAATATCCCGTTTGGTACATTCACTGATAGCAATTATCTTATCAGCATTTTCGCACGCTTTACGGAATTTGTATGTATATATTTTCCTGTCAATAGATTGGTAATATTGCGGATACCTCAAAAATATCAGGTCGTGGATAGTTACAATACTTTTAATGCGACTTTTATGGATGTTGAGAGGAAGCTCGTTACTGAGTCCATGGAATAATTCAATACCTTCTTTCTCCAATTGAGAGGTGATTCCCCATACGCGCCATAATGAACTTAGTTTTTTCCAAAAAGAAGTAGCAGGATAGGCGAGAGTGAGCTGCCGGTATTGTCCGGTTAATAGATTCATCCTTTTGTTTTCCCGTTTTTTAGGTGCATACAGGACATAGTCATTCTCCGGATAGAAGTGGCAAAGAATATCCGCTACATAGCGGCTATAATTACCTAACCCGGTGAAATTCTGCACTGCACGTTTTCCGTCAAAACCTATTCTCATCTCTGTTGTTACCTACTGCTTATATGGTTTATAATTAGACTTCAAAATCCCGATAAGGTTTATTCAAGTCCAAATAATGAAAATTATGTTGTCTTTGTCCACTCTGTTTGGGAATCGTCATATAATCCCCATATTTCTGAGACAGATATGTGTCATATTCCTGTACGCCCCATACTTCTTCGTTCTCGAACAAGACAGGGGTAGGAACTCCCAAAATCTTTTTTGGCATGATTCCTTTCATGCCGTCGTCATAGTCACAAATAAGATCACTCTTGTCAAAGTCGTATTTGGTCATAACCTCTCTGATGCTTTTCTGTACTTCGGTGAGTGTGAAAAGCTTCCTGCATAGTAATGGTATCCATGAACTTGGCCCCTTTCCATGCTTATACGGGTCGCGGTGAATCAGGTAAAGAACCCGTTTGTAAAATTCATATTTGGCAAAATGCATTCTTTGTGCCATACGGCCTGTCGGCACACCGTCCAATGGGAATACATCAATATATACGCCTCCCAGATATTTAAGATGCATACGTTCAATTAATGTTGTGTCGGCATCCTGTATCTTGGCAAACGGAAGCGGGTATTCTTTGTCATTCTCAGCGCATACGGCTTCGTATGGCTCCGGCAACCATTCCTTGGCATTAGTCATTAATAGATCATAGTCTGCCCGTGGCATACCAATATCCAGATCATCATCCAGGGGATAAATCCTTTGTGGCGTACAGCTCCCAACATCGTACCTGCCATGATATAATATCGCAGGTTATGTTCTTTACAGACTTTATCTATTGCTAGTAAATTCTTTAAGATGCGAAGCTGTAAGGGGCGAATATCGTAAGTGGCCATTTCTATTCAAATTTTATATTAGTAAAGACTAGCCGGAATCAACTTCTGTGCTTGTTGGAAATCTTCTACCGTGTCCAGCTCTGCCGAAAAGAATTCGGTGGTGTCCATTACGTAGAAACTATATCCTTGTGGAATCAGTCTTTCAAACGCCCGTTCATAGAAAATATTGTCCAATCCTTCTGATAAGATCATCATCTCCAGTTCACGGAATAACGCTTGTGTGTATGCTGCCGACATCTTTTCAATACCTATTGATTCACCGATTGCATCAGGTATAGAGCAAACCTTACTGATTTCCACTACCTTTTGTTCATTGTCCACAATAACCTTAATTTCTTCGGCACCAAGTTCGTGGCGGTTGAGTGCCAATACATCGGCTTTGTCCGACCGGAGCAACTTCTCTACGATTTGGGGATCAAATACGATGTCACTATCCAGAAGTAATACCTCTTCCCCTTCCGTATAAGGCGGGTCAGCCACAAAGAATAGATATTGTTGGTTGATTCATATTTATCATTGTAGATGAAAGTAATACTTTGAGCCGGATAATGAGCTTGCAGAAAGTCGACTATTTGTTGCTGGCGATATCCGGTGACAATGATAAATTCGTTAAAACCATTTTGTATTAAAGCGTCGAAAGCCCTTTCCAACAAACAACGTTCTCCTATCTTGAGCAAGCATTTGGGAGTTGTGTCGGTCAGTGGGCGTAGACGTGAGGCTATTCCTGCGGCTAGTATTACAGCTTTCATTTGGATGCGATTTCTTTGATTGTATCTATGACGATCCGGTTCTGCTCAGGCGTCCCAGCGTGATGCGCAGATGAGTGTTGATATCCGGTTCATTCATAAATTTCACTTTATAACTCTGTTCGGCAAACGCTTTTTGCAGTGCCTCTTTTAATGCAATCGGATATTTGATTAAAATAAAGTTGGCTACCGATTCGTATACCTTAAATCCGGGCAGCACACCGATTTCTTTTTCATAGCGGGCACGATCTTCATTCATCAGTTTGGCGATGTTACGGTAGTGTGCATCCGATTTGAGTGCTGCGATAGCTATGTCTTCAGATATCCGGTTGTATCCCAGATATTTGTTGCTGTATTTGCTAAATTTTTCCAGTTCTTTACTCATGAAACCGAATCCCATGCGTAACCCCGGCAAGCCGTAAAACTTGGATAAAGTGCGGGAGATGATCAAATTCGGATATTTGTTCACCAGCTCTTTGATATATCTTGTGTCTGTTGAGACGAAAGAGGCGTATGCTTCGTCAATCAAGATCTTCGTTTTGGCAGGAACTTCAGCCAGCAACTCATCCAGTTCTTCCGGAGTCAGACCATTTCCGGTAGGATTATTGGGCGATGCAAGCAGTAAAATCTTCGGATTTTCTTTTTGTATCATATCTTTCATGGCGGCGAAGTCGTACTTGAACGTGTTTCCGTCTTCATAAAGAGGATATTGTAAAGTGCGACCGTTCACTTCATCTGCGATAGACTTATAATACCACCATGAGAATTTAGGAATCAACATCGTTTTATTTCCGTCTTCTTCTGTGAGGAAATAATGTACGGCCTGTTTCAGAATATCCTCTCCGCCGTACCCTAATAAAACTTGCGTCTCGTCTATATCGTATAATTCAGATAAGAAAACGGATAAAATGCTTTTTTTGCCTTCATCGTAAATACGGGTATAAAAGCAAAGTTTATTTATATCGAAGTTTTTGAGTGCTTCTACTACTTCTTTTGATGGGCTGTAGTTAAATTCGTTTCTGTCTAAAAAGTTTAAATTCTTTTCCATATTAGTTTTGTATGATTCCTTTTTCGCACCAGGTCAGCTTTTTGGTTTTGGTATCGCTCAAAATGCTGCGGTTATTGCTCAAATTGTCGGTTCCATGAAGTTCGTGATAAAGGTTGGAATACAATTCCTGCAAATTTGATAGTACGCTTGCGCACTCCGCTATTGATGAGTCGGCACACTAATTCGTGGTCTTCGCTTCCCCAACCCGTAATTGCTTCGTTGTATCCGTTAACTTTCAACAGATCTTCTTTCCAAAAAGCCATATTACATCCTCTGGAATAAGAAATGTCCCACTGGCGATAATGTTGTAACAGAGGACTCAGCCATGGCAAGTGTACTCCGTTGATTGTATTTTTTGTTCCTTTGTCGTGGATAGATATAACGCAGTTTTTTTCTGCCAACATCTTTTTTGTCAGGGCCTCCCGAATTAGCACACGGCTACCTGTTACGAAACTGCCTTTTTGGGCAAAGCGAACATGATCTTTGACAAAGTCTTTATGCAAAACGATGTCTCCATCGATTTGTATGATGTATTCTTTAGTAGCTTTTACAATGGCTTTGTTACGGATTGTAGCTAATCTGAACCCTAAATCTTCATGCCACACATGTATAATGGGAACTACAGAAGTAGTTGCCAATTGATGAATTAGCTCTCCCGTTTCTTCTTTAGAACCATCGTCTGCAATGATGATCTCATCGGGAAGGAGAGATTGACGTAGCACGCTTTTAACGCATAATTCTAATGCGTCGCTTCTATTATAGGTTGATATAATAAGCGATGTACTAATCTTGCTCGCCATTGATTTATTCATAAATTTATTACTAAGTTAGTTAAATAGTTAAGGGGTTTGTACTAAAATTCTACAAATGTAGACATTTTATTTGGTTGTAACAAGTGTTACTGCCTTTTTTGCTAAACATTAGAGGGTTAGCATCCTTTTTAGGATAATATCTGTATCTTTGCTGCGAATTTATCATAATAGCCAAGAATAATAGATTATTTGTAATGGAAAATCATTTGGTAGAGGTTAGTGTAATCATTCCTAATTATAATTATGCTCGTTTTTTGAAACAGCGTATCGAATCGGTGCTGTCACAAACATATACAGATTTTGAGATTATATTATTAGATGATGCTTCAACGGATGATAGTGTTTCTATTCTGAATAATTATCGTAATAATAAACATGTAAGTCATTTAGAGGTTAATTCGATAAATACAGGTAGTCCTTTTGCTCAATGGCAAAAGGCATCGCTTTAGCCCATGGTAAATACATTTGGATTGCTGAAAGTGATGATGCGGCTGAGCCTCTATTTTTAGAGAAAGCTGTTTCTGTGTTGAATCAGTATCCTCAAGCTTCTTTTTGTTTTTTGGGGTCACATTGTATTGATGAAAATGGCGCAGAACTTTCTACGGACTTTGATCGTTGGACCTCAAAGCAATTATGCCGCCCTCATAAGGTCGGGGTCTTCGATGGAAGGGACTATATAAAGCATAACTTGTATTGGCGTAATTATATTTATAATGCAAGCGGCGTTGTCTTTCGTAAACAATGTTTTGAACAGATACAAGATTTTCCTGTTTTTCGATGCGGTATAGTGGGGATTGGATGTTTTGGGTGGAGATGGCTCGGCAAGGTGAGGTGGTGGAGGTCTATGATAAACTAAATAAGTTTCGTTTACATGGAGATAGTACTACTAAAAAGGCAATAAGGTCTGGGGAAGGAATTAGGGAGGATATATGTATCGTAAAAACGATTGAGAGTTTTTCTCCAGATTTAGGTATGCAGAGAAAGGCTGTGCGTCATGGGGCTTTTTATAAAGAGATAAAAAGATTGAAGGCTGCTATAGAGGTGAAAGAAGAACTTTATGAGGAACTTACCCTTTCTTTTGATATAAGTGTTGGAGCGTATTATATAGAGCGTTTTAATAAATGTTTTGCTAGTTTGGTCCCACTACTAATTACTCGCGATAAAGATCGTTTATGATTAATAGAAGTTTTATGTATGTATTTGAAAATATGAATTGTTCTTGTATTTTGTAGAGTAATATTTTACTATTCTGGCATTATCCGTTTTTATTATTTTCGAATAAAATGATAGATAATTAGTTCTTTTTTGATTACTTTTGAGAATAACTGATAGTCATAGAACAAAAGGTGACAAATCTGTGTTTTCACTTTTGAAAATATTGTGGAGTTTCATTTTTTTTCTATAGTTCGTAATATCTTGTTGATAAAATAATTAATAGTTTGAGGTAGTATGGAGAATAGTGTGAAAGTATAGACTTATCTGTTGTTTGTTTTTTGACAGGTGCAAAGATGACTTGAATTTTGATCTATTCTTAAAAGTATTTTATATTCTTAAATTAGTCGAAGATATGTTTAATTATAGAATGCTTTTTAATATAAGTGACAGAATGAGGGATGCTCAAACGAAAAAGAAAACACTGTACTGTTTTTAGTGAGGTGACTTTACCTTTTTGT
>ENA-OQCK01000328-OQCK01000328.1-human-gut-metagenome-genome-assembly--contig:-NODE-328-length-27448-cov-8.370338_pt1 | contig 27448 bp, 28 predicted proteins | sample MGYA00242498_ERZ504578 | MGnify/ENA primary metagenome ERZ504578 (study PRJEB26092, sample SAMD00036229) | human gut metagenome | host: Homo sapiens | study: EMG produced TPA metagenomics assembly of...
GGAAGGATCCGGGTGGCTATAGAAACGTAGACTGCTTGGTGGACGAGTTGAACGGGCGTTTGCTGTTTAATGGATGGGGACATGATTTGATTAGCTATAATCTGGATGGCAATTATATCGGAAAAATAGAGCTTCTTATTTTTCTAAGAAAGTATTCTTGAGGTTAGTAAATAGATAATTTGGAAACAGCTTTATTCGATATAACACGGCCTTGTCATGACTGACTTGTGCCGTGTTTTTTTATTTATTTACTTGATCATTGTAATGATATTCTTCCCAAGTATGATCCCAAGGAAGACCGCTATCAAACCAAGGATATTACTGGCAAGTACATTGAGTAGTGCCATCTTGTATTCTCCGGTACGCATAAGTACCATCGTGTCGAGAGCGAAAGAAGAGAAAGTCGTGAAACCACCGAAAAGACCAGTGAATAGGAAAGCTCTTGTATTGATAGAAAAATTATAGGCTTCCGCTATACTCCAGCAGAAGCCGATTAAAAAGGAGCCGATCACATTGACCGACAAGATACCAAAAGGAAAGGAGTAAAGCATCGATCGTTGCACCCACGTGGAAACTCCGAACCGTAGCGCAGATCCGATAGCTCCTCCTATTATTAAAAGAAAAACCTTTATCATATCAACCTAGTGTGTTTTCCCCGGGCTAGGTTAAGGCCCGGGGAGATGGTAAATGATTTAGGTTTTCAATTTAATTGGCCGACTCAAACTGTCTCAAGAAACGAACATCGTTTTCCGAGAACATGCGTAAGTCTTTTACTTGGTATTTCAAATTGGTAATACGCTCAATACCCATTCCCAATGCGTAGCCTGAATAAACCTTGCTATCGATACCGCAGTTCTCAAGCACGTTCGGGTCTACCATACCGCAACCGAGGATCTCTACCCAACCGGTTCCTTTACAGAAGGGGCAACCTTTACCTCCACAGATGTTGCAGGAGATGTCCATCTCGGCGGATGGCTCCGTGAACGGGAAGTAAGAAGGACGCAAGCGAATTTTTGTATCCGGACTGAACATTTCCTTGGCGAAGAACAACAAGGCTTGTTTCAAGTCGGCGAATGAGACGTTCTTATCTACATATAACGCTTCTACTTGATGGAAGAAACAGTGAGCACGATAGGAGATAGCCTCATTACGATATACACGTCCCGGACAGATGATACGGATAGGCGGTTCTTGCTTTTCCATTACTCGGGTCTGTACGGAAGAAGTATGTGTGCGAAGCAATACATCCGGGTTATGCTGGATAAAGAACGTATCTTGCATATCGCGGGCAGGATGGTCCTCGGCGAAATTCAAGGAAGAGAAGACATGCCAATCGTCCTCGATTTCCGGTCCCTCAGCGATGCTGAATCCTAACCGTCCGAATATATCGCAAATTTCTTTCTTTACAAGTGATAGAGGATGACGAGTGCCTAGTTCGATCGGGTAAGCCGTACGAGTCAAATCGATATCATCGTTTGCGGTCTGTACATTCTCAAAGCTTTCTTTTAATTCGTTGATCTTGCTCTGGGTTGTTTCCTTTAGTTCGTTCAAGTATTTACCAACCTCACGTTTTTGATCAGCCGCTACATTACGGAAATCATTCATCAACGCCGATATCTCGCCTTTTTTGCTGAGATACTTTATACGTAAAGCTTCTAGTTCCTCGGCATTTGCCGCTTTCATATTCTCTACTTCTTGAAGCAGAGCCTTAATTTTATCGAGCATTTCTAATCACACTTTGTATTTGTCATGCAAAAGTACGCCTTTCTTTTGAAACCGCAAGGGATTCGTAAGGTTTTTTAGTTAAATGTAAGCGCAGACACTTAGGTGTCTTGTTTTATATATTAAAGTATTTATATATCTTCGCAGCATAATCAAACTATAAATTAATTAATGGAAATAGTCATTATTATTGGCCTTATCTTACTGAATGGAATTCTTGCGATGTCGGAAATCGCCTTGGTCTCAGCCCGGAAGGCTAGGTTGGAAACCGAAGCGAAACGTGGTAATAAATCTGCGGGCACTGCTTTGAAGCTGGCAAATGAGCCGGATAAGTTTCTCTCAACCATCCAGATCGGAATTACCTTGATCGGTATCTTGACCGGTTTGTACTCTGGCGAGGCGTTAGCTCATAATTTCGCTGTTATAATAGCGCAAATACCGGCCCTAGAACCGTATGCGTTGGGGATCGCTAAAACGACGATCGTTATTATCGTGACGTATCTTACACTTATATTCGGAGAGTTGGTACCGAAGCGGATCGGCATGGGGTGTGCCGAGAAGGTCTCTATGTTAGTTGCTAAACCCATGAATTTTCTTTCCTTGATATCCTCTCCTTTTGTTTGGCTACTTTCAAAGAGTACGGCGTTGGCTGTGAAGATGACGGGCGTGGATACGAAAGAGGAAAATAGGGTAACAGAGGAAGAAATCAAGGCGATCGTGAAAGAGGGCTTTGACGGTGGCGAGGTGCAAGAGGTAGAGCAGGACATCGTAGAGCGGGTCTTTAATCTGGGAGACCGTAACGTGGGTTCTATCATGACGCATCGTAGCGAGCTGGTTTGGCTGGATGTGACGGATAGTACGGAGAAGATTCGGGAGAAAGTGGAGGAGAACTTATTTAATATATATCCCGTGGCCTCGGAGAAGTTCGATAATATAGTAGGGGTCGTTTATCTGAAAGATTTGTTCGGAAGGATCGATCAACCGGATTTCTCGATCAATCAAGTACTTCGCCCGGCACAGTTCGTTCCCGAGAACCAGAGCGTATATAACGCCTTGGAATCTTTCAAGCAGACACACGTGAAATATGGACTCGTTACGGATGAGTTCGGAGGTATCCAAGGTATCGTAACCTTGAAGGATATCATGGAAGGCTTGATCGGGCAAGTACCGGAAGTCGGAGAGGAGTCCGAGATCATACAACGTGAGGATGGTACTTGGTTGGTGGACGGCCAATATTCTTTCTATGATTTCTTGGAATATTTCGACATGGAGGATTTGTATGCCGAGCATGATTATAATACCTTGAGCGGCTTGATCCTAGAGATATTGGAGCGTGTACCGAAGACGGGTGAGAAATTAAAGTGGCTGGACTTTGAGTTCGAGATCGTAGATATGGATGGCGCCCGGATCGATAAGGTTTTGGTCAAGTACTTGAAAAATGGGTAAAATGTCTTTTTAGAAGAGTACGCCGAGTGAGATACTCATCACGTTCGTTCGCTTGTCAATATTGATATCATAATTAATCTCGGGAACCGGGTTGTTGACTTTCTCGAAATCGGATTCCACTTGATTCAATCCGAACTCATAGACAAAGTCGAAGAATAGCCGTCCGATGCTAACCCCTACACCCGTAGCGATATTGACTCCGAACGGGGTGTTGTCATTCACGTATTCTACATGCGTGGTGGAAGACTCTACCGTATAGGCGATCTTATAGTTGTATTTTAATTTGGGGCCGACCATAAGGCTAAGTCCGTAAGGCCCTTTCTTCACTAGGTTATAGCCTACCATTATGGGAACCTCTAAGGAACTGGTTTTCATCATCAAGAGGTCGGTAGTTGCCGATGTATTGGACAGCATATTATTTTCCGGCAAACTTTGAGGTATGGAAAAACGGATATTTCCCTCGGAGCGATGCCATGAGAAACTAGGCTGGAGGAAGAACCGTTCGATATTGACCCGGCAAAAGACCGCGGCCAGATAACCTACCTTATATTCGATGTCTATATTCTCCGCTTCCTTCCCATTGATGGAAAGGGAGTTTATGACTGGGAAAGTGGCGTTGAATCCTACTTTGGCTCCAAAGTTGAATGCCTTGTCCTCGAAACGCATGAAGCTCTGGGCTTCTGCTAACAGACCGAAAGATAGCAACGCTCCTATAAGGTAGACTTTTTTCATACCGTTATTTTTTCTTTTTCACGGACCAGCCGAATTTACCGACAAATTCACCTAACCCGTAATACTTACCATGCGAGTAAGCCAAAAGATCCGCTTTCTGCATATCAAAAGCCCCAGTCTCTGGGTCTAGATATCGGTCGTCGGCCTGTACGTTTACGACATCAGCGATAAACATATCATGACTTCCGAGAGCGATTACCTCTTTTACCCGGCATTCGATACAAAGCGGAGACTCGTCTATCGTAGGGGCGTTAACGACGGTCGCTTTTCCGGGAGTGAGCTTCATCTCCTCGAATTTATGATGGTCTTTCCCTGAGTTTACCCCGCACCAATCCGTGGCGTAGGCCAGCTCACGATTCGTCAAGTTGATGACGAATTCCATATTCTTCTTCAAGATCGGATAAGAGAATCGTTCTGGACGTACGGATATATAACACATCGCCGGATTCGTACAAATCGTACCGACCATGCGACTGTTATTATATTGTACTCGGAAGGCTCATTCCCACAACTCACCATTACGGCTGGCAATGGATAGATCATGGTTCCCGGTTTCCAATCGTGCTTCATAATAAAACTGCGTTTTTATAATTGAAAGTTGAGAATTGAGAATTAAAGATTCCGTAAAGCTAATTCTCAATTCTCAATTCTCAACTTTCAATTATTTAATGATAATGTCTTCTTTATTAATCTTACGTTCGCAATAATGACATTTAATGGTTCCCTTCTCCTTGTCGATCACGTGGAAGCGGGAAAGCATCGGCTCATTATTGGTGATACATTTCGGATTGTTACATTTGACCAAGCCAATCAGCTCGTCGGGTAAAGTAACCGTCTTCTTCTCTACAACCTCATAATCACGGATAATGTTCAATATAATATTCGGGGCGATCATGGCGATACGGTTGATCTCGTCCTCCTCGAAAAACTTGTCGGCGATCTTGATCATACCCTTGCATCCCATCTTGTTGCTATGGAAATTATTGCCGATCGTGATCGTATTGTTCATTTTCTCCAGTCCCAGTAAAGAGGCTACCTTGAATAACTGGCTGGGAGGAATATGGTCTATGGCGGTACCGTTCTCTAAAGCGGCTACCTGCAACTCTTTTTTCTTTTCTGCTGACATAAAACTTCGTTTTTATTCGTCGATAGATATACCTAAAACTTCGCAAATGATAGCTTGGCGTGCGAATAGCCCGTTGCGTGCCTGCTGGATGTAATAAGCCTTTGGATTGTCATCTACATCGTAAGCTATCTCGTTCACACGGGGTAGCGGATGTAAGATACGCAGGTTCTCACGGCTGTTTCTCAGCATGTCGTTACGCAGGATATACACGTTCTTTACCCGCTCGTACTCTTCCAAGTCTGTGAAACGCTCACGTTGTACACGGGTCATATAAAGGATATCCGTCTGGTTGATGATATCTTCCGTGAAATCGGTATGCTCCTCGTATTTGAGCCCGTGCTTGTCGCAGAAGTCTTTTGCTCGTCCGGCATGCGCAGCTCGTTCGGCGCGACGAAGTGGAAGGTCGGATGGAAGTGAGACATTCCCACGATCAAGGAGTGAACCGTACGGCCATACTTCAAATCGCCGACCATCGTGATGGTGAGGTTATCCAGTTTGCCTTGTGTCTTGCGGATGGAATACAGGTCCAGCATGGTTTGCGAGGGATGTTGGTTCGCCCCGTCACCAGCGTTGATGATAGGGACATCCGTCACCTCGGAAGCATAGCGGGCGGCTCCTTCCAGATGATGTCTCATAATGATCAAGTCCACGTAATTGCTTACCATCAAGATCGTATCTTTCAAGGTCTCGCCCTTGGAGGAACTAGTCGTGGAAGCATCCGAGAAACCGATCACCCGTCCACCTAAACGGTTTACGGCTGTCTCGAAACTCAGTCTTGTACGTGTAGAGGGCTCGAAGAACAGGGTGGCGGCGACTTTGCCTTCCAGTAATTTCCGGTTCGGATTCTCCTCAAACTTCCTTGCGTTATCCAGAATACGAAGAATGTCCTCTTTGGAACATTGATCGATAGAAACTAAACTTTTACTTTTCATAGGTTGTGTATATTCTGTCTTATGTACGCGAATGTATAAAAAAGCGGAGACCGAAGGGCCTCCGCTTTATATTTTATTTTAAGAAATCAACTAGACTTGCCGGAAGATAGAACGTGTTATTTTTATCGACATAAACGACGACAGAGTTTAACCGTATCTCATCTTGGCCTTTCTTCCCGGACTTCACGATATTGGAGAACGGGGTGATCATTAGCTGTTTTTTCTTATCTTTCTTGTTCTTAACGATCAAGGTTGGAGAACCTTTCTCGTCGGCGGCAGGGACGATCTCGCAAGTGTAATCCTCGAATACGTCCGTGTGGCGTGCGAAGTTCTTTCTTGTAAGATCTTCCAAGTTTTCGTGTGTCAATCCGAACAAATTGCATAAGTACTCATTCAGCTCGATGTTCGTATTCATACCTAGGGGTAAGGTTCCTTGCGGATGGTAAGCGGCTAGGAATACTTCCTCGCCCGTATGGCCGCCGGTCGTGAAACCGAAGCAAGTGCGGGAAGTGATGATATGGGCCATCAATCCGGTTAACGAGCCACTGTACATGGAGGAATTATCCTCTTGTTTGCGTTGGTCTTCCGGTATCGGGCTATTCTTATAATCCTTGCAATTGTTCAATGCGTTCATCTCTTCCGGTGTCAGCTCGAAGCCGGCGTAGGTGCGGAATACGTTTTGCACTTCTGAGTTAGGAACGCTGTTTACCTTGTTGGCGAAACCCTCGGCGGTCAATTTATACAGGGAGAATTGGTGGAACAATTGGTCTTTCGTCAATTTATCGTAACCTTTACAATCTCTTTTACCTAGCTGATACCGCTGTTTCCGTGGTCGGGTACGATGACAACGGCAGTCTCGCCGTTATTGCGTGCGAACTCCAATGCGGCACCGCAGGCACGATCGAATGCCAAGAAATCGGTAGCCATACCTACCGGGTCATTACCATGAGCGGCCCAGTCCACCTTACTGCCTTCTACCATTAAGAAGAAACCATTCGGGTTCTTGGATAATTTGTCGATCGCCTTACGAGTCATTTCCTCGATAGAAGGTTGCTCTTCCGGATTGCGGTCGATATCGTAAGCCATTTCCTTATCGCCATATAAAGCCCACATCTTCTGATTATTATCGCACGCATACCTTTCAAGTCATTTTTATAAACATTGTATCCGTTCGCCAATAGATAATCTTCCATATCCTTCGTAAGGATAGAAGCTCCACCACCGATAACGACATTGATATCATTATGAACCATCTGCGGAGCGATCCAGTCGTATTTACCACGGTTGTAGCTATGAGCGGAGCAGTCCGCCGGGGTAGCGTGCGGGAATTCGCAAGTGAAAACCAATCCCGTGGCTTTGCCCTGCAACATCTTTCCAGCCTCCAATACGGTGGTAAGCGGTTGGAAGGCACGGGCCGGGTCGGTCGGGTAGATATCGTTATCACCGTCGTTCTCCGGGTAAGTGGATACATAACCCGTACGGCTCGGCTGTCCGGTCATGTAGCATGATGTAGTAGGAGCGGAGTCGCCGATAGGGGCGTTAGAAGAATGCGTACGCACCGTTCCGCAACAATACGTCGATGTTCAATTTTGGTTTGCTGGGATCTTGGTACCATTGTAACCAACGGGCGATAGAGATAGTCGCCAATGAGGTTCCGTCCGGGATTAAGAGAATCACGTTCTTGACAGGCTTCACGTTCTCCTTTTCCACGGCATTGGCCGGCATAATGATAATAGCCAGCAAAAGTAGAAAAGCTAATGTTTTTTTCATGTGCTTTAATTTAATAATGTATAACAAATTCTTCTATTAAATCTTAATTTCCAAGTGGGATGATCTCCTCGTTGAACCGTGTCAACTTCTCCACGCCCGTCTCCGTTACAAGGAAACTGTTCTCGATACCCACGGCACCGACACCCGGGATCACGAATTTGGGCTCCAAGGCGAACACCATATTCGGTAAAAGCTCCTCTTTCGAGCGAGGGGTAAGCACAGGTAGCTCATTGATCTGTATACCGATGCCATGTCCTACGAATTTAGCCTGTTGCTTGGTTCCCATAAAGTTAGCCGAAAGACCTTCTTTCTTAGCGATATTCGCCGCTATATTATATAAATCCGAACAAGCGGTTCCCGGACGGGTAGCGTTTTCTACCTCCTGCTGTATCGTAAGGGCCACTTGATGCGCCCGATATGCTTCCTCCGTCAGGCGGCCTACGGAGAAGACACGGGTCATGTCCGTCATATAAGCCGTATAATTGCCGGCCATATCCACCATGATAGCGGTACCTTCTTTTAATAAAGTGCCGTTAGCGCCTAGCGGACAAGAAGCGTCTATGCCGCCTCCACCCAAAGCGAAATCAAAAGGGGATGGGGTCTCGGCGTTTTCCCCGGCGAGAATACTACCCATATAGATATCCATATTGGCTCCGAAAGCACGGAAAAGACCGATCGAGCCGTTCTTGCGCATACGTTTCTCGATCTCGTACTGAAACTCCAAGTCTGTCATACCGGGACGGAAGCATTCCGGGATCTCGCTATAAGTAGCCTCGTGCTTGCGGGCGGCGATACGGAATTGCCCGATCTCCCAAGGGGTTTTTACCCGGCGAAGGTTTCGCATGAAAGCGGTGGCGTTACCAGCTCCTCCGGTTGGAATACCTTATCTAAACGGATGTATTCATTATAAGTTAACTCATCTGCCTCTAACAAGAGCTTTTTGGGCATCTTAATCCCTCGTTCCGCGAATAGGGGCGGGATGTCTTCCGGCTTACGGATGTATTCCACTTGATGTCCTGAAAGCCCGTTCGGTCGCTTGATCAAGAACCACGGCTCACCGTCTACCGGTAAATAAAAATAACCACTATAGATTTGTCCTGTCGTATAATAAAGATTTACATCTACGGTAAGCAAACAGGCATCCATACCCATCTTTGCCATACCATCTCTCATCCGATCCCATTTTATCTTTAGGTCGTTCTTCAATTCTTCTGAAATCATCTTCCTTTGTATTACTTTTATTTTGTACCGAGCATCAAAGGTAACAAGAATTTACGAGATTTAAGTGGATTTGATGTGAATAAAGTATTACAAACGCATATATGCGAATATACGGTTGAATAGGGAAATCTTCTTATGAATAAAGATAATCGTATCTGTATCTATTCCTTGATTCTCGTCGTGAATCCTATAAACACGCGTGGTCTTTACAGATCATGCGTGGTTTACAAAGACCACGCCGTGGTTTGTAGAATAGAAGTAGATCCGATATAGAATATATAAGTATTCAGCTGATTATTCTTGCGGAACAGATAGGGTATTCGATACTATTGGACCGGGATCTTGATAACCACCTTCCGGATATTCCCTTGGCCGATACCCGGGGCGTGCCCGTCTTCCGGGAAATAAATGGCGAATTGTCCGGGATAGATTTTCGTATAGGCGGTAGGTTTGTCGATATAAAAGGCGATATCTTGCTCCTCGTTGTATGGAACGGACTCCTCTAGTAATTGATCTCCCGGTTTCCATCCGATTTTCTCTACGCCCAATAAGGGGAATTGGATATCGATAAATTTCTTGTGGGTCTCGATGGCCGCTTCCGACTTCTCCTTTCCGAAGAGGCTGGCGATGCTAACCGTGAAACCTGCGTCCGCTATATCGTATTTACCATCTTCCATTTTTGAAAAATCAGTAGACTTAACATAGTCAAAAGCCTGCTTAAACAGCGGATGGATACATTCGATCCGCTTAGAGTTCTCAAGTGAGTCTAGAATCATATTGTTATTAAGTTTTAGTAATTGGTTTGAAAATCGTTACAAATGTCGGGTATTTCCCTGTTAAATAATAGTCATATTTCTCAAATAAATCTATTAAGTTCCTAGGTTTCTTAACGTACGTAAATACTGTTTCGTAAAGTTTGCAATCTGGTTGCAATCATATTTATCGTATCTTTGTTATTCATTTATATATAACTAAACAGGTGATACGATCTATGAAAGATTTGGAGACAATTATATTACCGGTTCTCGAGATGAGTTGCGCCGTATGTGCCAATAACGTAGAGAATACGGTGAAGGGACTTCCCGGCGTGGAGGAGGCATCGGTGAATTTCGCGGCGAATACGCTTTCCGTCAAATACCATCCATCCTTGATTACTCCTCAGAAAATGAGAGAGGCCGTGCAGGAGGCCGGATACGATTTGGTCGTGGAGGTAGAGGATCCGACGGCGGTACAGGAAGAGATGGCACGAGAGCATTACCGGAAGCTACGCCGGAATACGATCGGGGCGTGGGTACTTTCCATTCCGCTGGCCCTGCTGGGAATGGTGTTTATGCATACGCCCGGCGGTAACTGGATCATGATGGTGCTGGCTTGGTGATTATGATCGTGTTCGGGCGGTCGTTCTACGTGAACGGCGTGCGCCATGCGTTGCACGGTAGCGCCAATATGGATACGTTGGTGGCGTTGAGTACCTCGATCGCTTTCCTGTTCAGTTTCTTCAATACCGTATATCCGCGGTTCTGGTATGAGAAGGATTGGAGCCGCATGTTTATTATGAGGCATCCGGCGTGATCATAGCGTTCGTCCTGTTGGGCAAACTTCTGGAGGAGCGGGCGAAGAACAGCACTTCTTCCGCTATCAAGAGCTTGATGGGATTACAGCCTAAAACCGCCCGTCGTGTGCAAAATGGTCAAGAGGAAGAGGTCTCTATCTCGTTCTTGCGGGTGGGAGATCTTGTCAGTGTCCGTCCCGGTGAGAAGATCCCGGTGGACGGCACGGTGTCTCAAGGTTCATCTTCCGTGGATGAGAGCATGTTGAGTGGCGAGCCGATCCCTGTCGTGAAATCACAAGGCGACCGGGTCTTGGCCGGGACGATCAACCAAAAGGGCGCTTTCTTGATGGAGGCGACCGGGGTGGGGAGCGCTACCGTATTATCACAAATCGTACAGATGGTACAAGCCGCTCAAGGAAGTAAGGCGCCCGTGCAGCGTATCGTTGATAAAATAAGTGGTATATTTGTACCGATCGTTGTCGGATTGGCGATACTTACTTTTATCGTTTGGCTGGTAGTAGGAGGAAGCGGGTACTTCTCGTACGCTCTCTTATCGGCGGTATCGGTATTGGTGATCGCTTGCCCTTGCGCGTTGGGACTTGCTACGCCAACTGCCTTGATGGTCGGGATGGGTAAAGGCGCCGAGCATCATATATTGATCAAAGACGCTTTTGCCTTGGAAAACCTTTGTAAGGTGGATACCGTCGTGCTGGATAAGACCGGGACCTTGACCGAGGGCGTACCCGAGGTGACAGACTCTTTCTGGATATCGGAGGCGAGCGGGATATGCTGGATATCCTTTATACCGCCGAGATGAAGTCTGAGCATCCTTTGGCGTCCGCTATCCTCTCATGGTTGAAAGGAACGGAGGCCGCGGAGATCGACGCTGATAGTTTCGAGAGCGTAACGGGGCGTGGTATCCAAATGCAGGTACATGGCGTGACGTATTGGGTAGGAAGCAAAGGCTTTTTGGAAACCTTCAAGGCGATGGTTCCGCCCGAGGCTGGGCGGGAAATCATCCGGTGGGAAGAGGATGGCAAGAGTATCGTTTATTACGGTTGGGAAGCGGAATTGCTTGCGGTCATGGCTATTTCGGATCGGTTGAACCTACGTCGGGAGAGGCGGTAGAGGCCTTGAAAGAAATGGGTATCGAGGTTCATTTATTGACCGGCGATGGGAAACGGACTGCCGAGACCGTTGCGGCCATGCTGGATATCCGTCATTATAAGGCGGATGTCTTGCCGAGCGATAAGGAGGAGTATATCCGTTCCTTGCAAGCCGCCGGAAGGAAAGTGGCTATGGTGGGGATGGTATCAACGACTCGCAAGCCTTGGCCCGTGCGGATGTGAGCATTGCGATGGGTAAGGGAACGGATATCGCCATGGATGTGGCGATGGTCACGTTGATTACCTCGGATTTGATGTTATTGCCGGATGCGATCCGCCTGTCGAAACGTACGGTTCGCTCGATCCACCAGAATTTATTCTGGGCATTTATCTATAACTTGATCGGAATCCCATTGGCGGCGGGTGTCTTATTCCCGGTGAACGGACTGTTACTGAACCCGATGTTGGCGAGCGCGCGATGGCTTTCAGTTCCGTGTCGGTGGTATTAAATAGCTTACGGTTGAAATGGAGTAAACTTTAAATAATAAGTAGAGATATGGCAACATTAAAATTTAAGACAAACGCTAAATGTGGCGGATGCGTGGCGGCTATCGGCGCTAAATTGAATAAATTAGTAAAAGAGGACGCATGGTCGATCGACTTGAAATCCCCGGATAAAACATTGACTATAACAACCGATCTTCCGGCGGAGACCATTCTTTCCGCCGTATCGGAGGCCGGTTTCAAGGCCAGCGCCTTGTAGTCGTAGCGATCGGATGGATGAGAAAACAAAGACAGACTCATGGTGAGGAAGTAGCGAATGTGCTTACGCATGGCGCAGGCATGTTGTTCGGCTTAACGGCGATTATCGTCTTGATGATCGCGGGATTCGTACAGGTGATCCGTGGGTGATCGGTAGTTTCGCCGTTTATGCGTTGTGCATGACTTCCTCGTATGTGACCTCTACCTTTTACCACGCCGCTTCCGATCCCAAGCGGAAATGCCAGTTGCGCCGTTGGGATCATAGCGCTATTTATTTGCATATCGCGGGTACTTATACGCCATTTACCTTGGTGGCTCTCCGCGACGAGGGTTTCTGGGGCTGGGGATTATTTATTACGGTTTGGCTGGCCGCGGTTATCGGCGTATGGTTTAGTTTCCGTCGGATGAAGAAAAAGGATAATCTGAAAACGGTTTGTTATCTGCTGATGAGTTGGGTGGTGATTATCGCTTTCAAACCTTTGATCGATGTTTTCCAGCGTACGGATTCGATGTATGTCTTATATTGGCTGATCGGAGGAGGCTTGTTCTATTCCTTAGGAACGATTTTCTTCTTTCTGGATAAATATAAATATATGCATTCCGCATGGCATTTATTCGTTCTCGGGGGAACGGTTTGCCATTTTATAGCGATCTATAATTTGGTGTAAGGAAAAATAAAGAAGCCGGAACTGTGTTTGGCGGTTCCGGCTTCTTTTATTCTTGTTCTTCCGTATGTTGTTTCTCGTATTTATAATCCGCTAAAATCAACCCCATTGAAAAGCAAGGAAGGGATTCGCCAGCTGGAGGATAGGCGGGGGTCGTTTCCGACTTCCGCTAGGTTACTCCATAGGGAGAGCATATTACCCGTGGCGTTCATCTCGGAGATCGGTTGGGATAGCTTGCCTCTCTCGATCAAGAAACCTTCCACGCCATACGAGAAATCGCCGGTCGTGCTATTGCAGTTTCCACCGTTGAAGCCCGTCACCAATATACCTTTGTCGATAGAGGCGATCAATCCGTCCAGATCCTTATCACCATTCCGCATGGTAAGAATCGAGGGAGAGCCGATCGTTTGTTCCATGCCCATCTTGTTGGCGGAATATGTATCGATATAATACGTTTTCAATATACCCTGCTCGAATACCGGAAGACGTTTCGTGGCAACACCCTCGCTATCGAAATAACGTGCGCCGGAAGCCTTTACCAAATGAGGCTCATCTATCAAGGTCATCTTGTCGCTCGCTACCTTTTGGTCGATCTTATCCAACAAGAAAGAGTTCTTTTGCTGGATGGAGGAACCGTAAATGGCTCCGATTACTGGAGAAAGCAGACGACTGGAGTTCATGTTATCCACGATCATGGTATATTTACCGGACGCCACTTTCCGCTGTCCCAGTTTTCGAAGCACCCGTTCCAGCGCTTTCGTACCGATACCGGTCTTCACCAGCTCGTCATAATACAAGGAAGAGTCGTACCAATAAGACTCGGGACGGGCGTCACCCTCCCCACGGATGCTGACACTCCCCACCAAGCCATAAGAGGAACCGGAAGCCTCGCCTTCGAAACCGTTGCTGGCTACCATGTACTTAAAGTCCTTCTCGTCGCTGTAGGAAGCGTTGGCGGAGATGATCCGGTCGTCCTTGCCCATGATCTCCTCACAGACGCTCATGGCCAACGCTACCTTGTCGTCCGGTTGCACGGAGTCGAAATTCGGGTCGACCAATCGCAAGTCCGCCGCCCCACCTTTATAATACAAGGAAGCGTCCGGCAGCGTGCGAGCCTTGTCCTCGGCGAGGAAACGAGTGGCAGCGATACCATCCTTGATGAACTTCTCCAGCTCTTTCTTATCCAAGCGATTGGTAGAGTAGGAGCCGTAACGGCCGTCCACGAACAAATGAACCACCATGCTGTTCTCGGACGCCTGTTGCAGACGGTCTATTTTCATATCCCGTATCTCAAACGAACTGCTGGAACCATTGTAAAGCGTGACACGTGAAGACTGGCAACCATTCTTCAAGGCATATTCCATGGCCCATTGAGCCAATTTCTTATTTTCGTTTGTTATCATATTAGTTTTCTCCTCCTACTGTAAGTTTGCTGACTAAGGCCGACGGCATACCGCAGGTTACCGGGCAAGACTGTCCATCCTTACCGCAGGTCCATGTGCCGTTATCCATTTTATAATTATTACCCACCATCGTGATATCCGCCAACGCTTTCGGGCCGTTACCGATGATATTGATATCCTTGATAGGTTGGGTGAGCTTGCCGTTCTCGATCAAGTAACCATCCTTCACGAAGAAGGTAAAATCGCCCGCGCCGATCTGTACCTGCCCGTTCGTGAAGTTGGCGGCATAGATACCTTTCTTTACGGTAGAGATGATCTCCTCTTCCGTCACGTTGCCCGCTTCCATATAAGTGGCACGCATACGGGGGATAGGCATCTGACGGAAAGACTCCCGGCGGCCATTGCCCGTAGAGGGGATGCCGTAATGTTTCGCGCTGATACGATCGTGCAGATAACTGGTCAAGACTCCCTCCCGTACGATATAGGTTTTTTGTCCGTCCACACCCTCGTCATCGATATTGACCGAGCCCCGGTTGAAAGGAATCGTGCCGTCGTCCACCACGTTGATATGCTCGTTGCAAACTTTCTTGTTCAGTTGATCAGAGAAAATAGAGGTGTTCTTACGGTTGAAATCTGCCTCGAAAGCATGGCCGATCGCCTCGTGCAATAAGATGCCAGAGCCACCGGCACCCATGACAACGGGCATTTCCCCGCCTTTTGGCTTGATCGCCTGAAATAAGATAGAGGTCTTATCCACCGCCTCTTGGGCAAGCTCGTCGATCAGGTCGTCCGTCAGGAATTCCGCTCCCATACGAAAAGCCCGTGCGGCGTACGAGTCTCGATCTTCCCGTTATCCTCCATGATGCAGACGGCGCTCAAGGCGCTCATCGGGCGATAATCGTAATAAATCTGCTTCCGAGTTACAGAATAAGATATGAGAGGTCGTGTCTCCCAAAGAGGCCATCACCTTGGTGACCCGCTTGTCCTTGGCGAAGATCTGATCGTTCAGTTTCTGTAAGAAAGGCATCTTGTCATTAATGGCTATCTCGTCCCAAGGTGTTTGTACGCTATAGAAATTGTTCGTATGCTTTTCTTCCGTTAAGTTGATAGGAGCGGTATTCGCCGATCCTGTGGCGATCCGCGCGGCCGTACGAGCCGCCTTTAGCATCTCGTCCAAGCTGACGTTCTCCACGTAGGCATATCCCGTTTGGTCGCCGGACAAAACACGTACGCCCATCCCAAAATCGATGTTAGATGAGCACGGTTTACGGCACCATCCTGCAACCCTACGTTGTTCCTGTATGAATGCTCGAAAAACAAATCGGCATAATCCCCGCCTTTCTCCAAGGCTGCCGCCAATACTTTCCTCAAATCCCCCTCACTCACCTTGAAATAATTCATGGCGAATGAAATACCGGCTGCTTTATCACTCTCACTACCGGTGCAACTTCCTAGTAGGGAAGGAGCCGCTAATGTTCCAAGCATAACTATACCTCCTGTTTTAATGAAATCACGTCTGTTAATATTCATGTTGTTGTTGTTTAGCCCAATCCATCACGTTTGCGGGTGGACGTTGATTCAATAACTCTTTTTTCATAAAATCCATGTAAGGAGCTACGTGCTTGAAGAATTTCTTGTATCCCTTACATAGATAATTTAGTCCCGGCTCTCCATTCGGCGTATGGAGGAACCGGTTTTTCGGGCACTCCCCATGGCAAGCGAAAAGATATTCGCATTCCTTGCATTGCGTAGGGAGCTTATCTTCTTTATCCGTTCCAAACTTTTGTTGTACCGGACTGTACATCATCTCCGTTAATGTCTTTGTTTGGATATTCCCGAGTTTGTATTCCGGGAATACGAAATGGTCGCAAGCGTACACGTCGCCATTGAACTCCATTACCCCGGCGTGACCGCAATGGCGGGCCAAGGAGCAGACTCCGGGTTGCTCGCTACCCAGTTGGCCAAGGTGGAATCGAATAATTGGATGTAGAACTTGCCGACATCCTCTTTCAGCCACTCGTCGAACAAGGCGCAAAGGAAATCCCCCCATTTCTCGCTATCTACCGAGAACGGAGCTAGCTCGATCGCTGCGTCTTGCTCCTCGGGAGAAGATAACTTGGTACCTTCCTTGTGCCGGCCGATACGCTCCACGATCGGGCGAATTGGATGAAACGGCAATCCAGTTCCTTGAAGAATTATAGAATTCCAGCGGATAATCCACGTTATAATCATTCACGACGGCCATGGCGTTATATTCTACCCCATGTTTTTTCAGCAACTCGATTCCCTTCATCACCTTATAGAAAGAGGGGAGTCCCTGTCGGTTCCTACGGTATTCGTCGTGGAACTCTTGCGGGCCATCGATAGATACACCCACCAAGAAATTATTTTCCTTGAAAAATTGGCACCACTCATCATTCAATAGGGTACCATTGGTTTGGATACAGTTGTCTATTTGCCGTCCTCCCGCATATTTACGCTGCAACTCCAAGGCTTTTTATAGAAGCTGATCGGCCGCATCAGCGTCTCGCCTCCATGCCATGTAAACAAGACTTCTTGCATGGTCTGGCATTCCATGTATTCCTTGATGAACTTCTCGAGTATCTGATCCGTCATGATGTGATTCTTCACGTCCGGATAGAACTTACTTTTCTCAAGGTAATAACAATACTCGCATGCCAAATTACAAACAGAACCAACCGGTTTCAACATGATGTAGACCGGCTTGGCGAAAGGGGAAATATAGGAACTATTCATGGTATACTATTAGATATTACATTTCTATTTCAACTCGAACTCGCTAAGCACGATTTTTTGTTTTAGCTCGCTGAACGTTTGATCTGACTTAGTCAGTGTACGGAAGGTATATTTATCCCCGTATGTGGAAAGTACCTTTTCCATCTCATTTTCTCCGATCAGGAAATAACCTTTGGCGGGTGTTTCTTTATCGAAGTCATGGAAGATATTTCCCATATAGAAGTTTAATCCGTACAGATTCCGATAAATCCGAAGGTTATTTACGACATATACATTCTCTTTATTCAATGGAAACTCTTTCAGGATACGTTCAGCGAAAACACGGCAAGAATCCCCTTCACGAATACCTCTCATAATGACACCGTCAATTAATAAATTAACCGAGAATGTCAAGGCTATCGTAGCGTAGAGAATCTTGATATTTATTTTCTTGAACATCTGGTAATAGACCGTTCCTAATATCAATAGATTTATGAAGATAATACAGATCGTAAGCGCACTGGGGTGAACTAATACTTTTGATACCATTTGTACCATGTCCAAGGTCGATGCGTTTTGTGTATATTGACCGACGATACCAACAGGATCAATAATACCGAATACCGTAAGCAAGATCGCTATCATGACGACACTTACTACGGAAGCTAAAAATGCAGCGAATACCCGAGTTACTTTCGTACGGTATTCTGTAATATATAAGGCATACTGAGCCAAGAACAAGGCAATGAACGGATAAGCCGGCATTAAATATACGCTTCGTTTACTGGAAGGGATCGAATAGAAGAAAAGGATGCCGACTAAAGCAACCAAACTAAATAAACGAACTTTTTCCATGGAGCGGATACGTTTCCACGTATTCTTTAAGATCTCTTTAATAGGTTGCTCAGGCTTGCTAAGTTTCAGCCCGAATAAAGAGAAGAAAAAGAAAATAGTCCAAGGTATAAAGCCTGCCGCCAACGTCATGAAATTGTACCAAACACCATTCTCATGCCCCAGATCATAGGAAATTTCAGGAGTGTTAGGTGTAAGAAACGAGCGAAATTCTCCGCTAATACGACATTAAGGAACTCATCTCCCCCCTGCTTCCATGCGGCGGTATACCACAACATCGGTAGGAATAAAGAGGAAATTCCCGCATATAATAAAGTCTTGAATATGGTGAGATAACTGTATTGACCTAACATTAATAGATAAATGCCGAATACGAATAGGGGCAATACTACGCCTACCGGTCCTTTGGTCAGAACGGCGCATCCTAATAATAAAGGTATGAATATGGGAAGTCCTTTCAGCTCTAATTTATCTTCCCATCGATATAGCTGGAAAAGCCCTATGACGATGAAAGTAGTGAGCAGCATATCCACCCGGGTCGTCATGGCCGCCCGATGTATCTCTACGCAGGTGACCAATAGGAGGGTCGCTATGAATGCCTCCTGAAACTTTACGATTCGTTTACCGAAAAAGACCAATACGAACCCGATCAAGGTAATAAAGGCTAAAGCCGATGGCAAGCGGGAGGTGAACTCGGAAACATATCCCTGTGGATAGGAGAAAGCAGCCATTAACCAATGCGCCATCGGTGGCTTAAAAGCGAACTCGTTTGCGTAAGATTGTGGCAAGACCCAATTACCTGTCTCAAGCATGGAGATCGCTACGGCCGCTTCCCGAGGTTCCCCTTTGGTGGAAAAGTCGCCGAGGCCAATCCAAGGTAACACAGATATAATACAGATTACTACCATCATGGTTACCGGCTTTTGCAAGTAAAGATATTGAAGTGTAGGTGTACGCATATGACAATTAATATATAGGCTTTGGCCCATTAATGTTATAAAACAGTTTGCAAAAGAACAATTTTTTATGGACTTTCCCCGCATTTTTAGAAACTTTTTATGTGCCCAATGAATGTTTGATAGCCTTTCGTATCGCTTCCGCATCCTCCTTGTTTTCCTTTAATATGGAGAGAATCAGGTTTAAATAACTCTCTTTGTTACTGATACCGCAGATCGCGCATAGGCGGCTCTGTGGTAACATCCCTTTTTGATTATAAACACGGAGGATGCTTTTGTAGTTCTCCGTTTCTATATAAGACTCGAATTCTTCTTTTATGTTTTTGTATATTTCTTCCGCATGGATGTTCAGACGGATACTCTCTACATGTTCGGTTAATTGCTCCACCGTCGTTATCTTGCGATCAACGGTAGTCTCCAGTTTTTTACGGACTTGATGTTTAGCATGAAGGATTACTTGCGAGTCCAGTTCTTTTTGGAAAAGACGTACTACGTTTTCTTTCACTTGCTTGAAAACATCGTCCGGATCTTTCATCAACCGTTTGGCGACCGTCTTGATCACATCCTCTATCATCAATAGGTTCTCCACTTCCGCTACGTCCGGTACATAAATATGTTGTTCCCGCAGATAGTCTATTTCTCCTTGCGTACGCCTGTCACGATCTACGATACCTTTGCTATCTAATGTATGGAAGTCTTTCAGTTGGCCGAACGCTTTGGTTGTCTCGATTACTTTTTGGCAACCACCCATCGGTTTCACCAAATAATCGGGGAATATGAAGGGGTAAAGCTTACTGTCGATACTGTTCGTGTCGGTCCCTTCGATAAACAAGATCGGTTTCCGGCTGCCAAGTATTTCCATATATACTTCTTCCGGGAAACTTTCATTACTCTCGATCAACTCGTAATCCCATACGGAATGATCCGCGTCGTAAGAACGAATCCAGATCCGTTTGCTGTCGGAGCGGGAGGTGGCGAAATCAATGTCATGTGTGAGATAAACAAACGTACAGTCCGGGCGTATCGCCTCAATCTCGTCCCAAAGCTGGTTCTTTATGGAGTTGTGGAGAAGGGTTTCCGGCTCTTCGATCACGAGCAAGGCGTTCGGGCATGCGCATAATGCGGCCCCAATCAAGTAGAACACCAGTTTCTCGCTATCGCTCATGCGTCCGGCGGTGTAGGAATTTGAATCACGCCCCGTGGATACAAGTTCGATAAATCCCGACTTTCGTATCAGGCGATTATGCGGAAACATCTTTTCCCAGATCGCTTGTATAATATCTATCTTGGTGATCGGAGGATCTACTTCGTTATTAGTTTTGCTGGCTTCCTTGAAATTGACTGCCGCCTCGAACTCCTCGCTCTGGAGTTGCAAAATCAGTTTCTCGTATTCAGAAATACGTGGCATGAACAGTCGTTCTTTGATCATAGACTGTAAACGTGCGAATTCATTGGAGGCCGATAATTTAGATTCGTCATCGCTGATGAATAAGGCATGTATACCGGATATTCTTTTCGCTTGACCCGCATATCTCTCCAATAAATCTCTGCCAAAAGAGCTTTTCCCCGCACCGTTCGCTCCGATCACGACTAATATCTTCGTGTCTAGCATGATGGGATGTGTCACATTAACTTTCGTTGGGAGTGTTAGTTCCATACATGTTATTGATTAGGTTTTCAAAGATAAGCTTTTTCTTTGAAAGTTCGCACGAGACCTGAAAAATAAAGTGCCTTTCCCGAAACATCCTTAAAGACGGGAAAGCGCTTTTATTAAAACCTTAGCAGAGTTTTTTCTTATTTGCTCTTCTCCAAGATAACGCGAGCGAGGCGAGTTGTATTTGCATTAATGTATTAACATCCTCGTTCTCGAAATTGATGTCAGCTACTTTTAAACTTCTTTTGGAAACTACCGGAGCCGATTTAGCAGCCATTAATTCTTGTACTAATTCATCTACTTGCTCTTTGATTTTCTCTGCCTTTTTTGAATAATCTACTGTACGTGCCATAGTTCTTTTGATATTTTATTTTATGAATACTATCGCAAAGATAATTACATTTTTATAATACACATAATAAAACGTAAATATTCTGTGCTATTTTTACGAAAAAGTCCGAGCTGCAATATTTTCGCAGCCCGGACTAGGTAATTATCGAGATGAATGTGTGTTATGCTTTTGTCGTATTCGTCTCGGATACGTCATTTTTTACTTCCCAATGGAACGGTTCGAATTCAGTGTTCGGATCTACCCAAGATGCTTTCTTAGACGCATAGATAATAAACGGTGCCGCAACGACAACTATTACACCGATGAAGAGAACGGCGAACCAAACCGTATTATTTCCTGTAGAAATCTGGCTAGGAGGAATGAAACTTAATACGAACGCTAATAAGGAACCACAGAATCCTAAACCTCCGATCAACCACATCAAGCCATTGCCACCTTTTCCGATACGGAAAGGACGACCTGCCTTTTTCATCTTATAACGTAATGCGATCGCTCCGGAGAACATCAACATATACATTATTAAATATAAGATCACCGTAAGCTGTGATAAGATCTGATAAAAGCTTTGTACGGATGGCATTACCACGAATAATAAGCTAAGAAGTGTAACAGCCGCTCCTTGGATATAAAGGATGTTTTTCTGTACGCCGATCTTATTGGTCTTCTGGAAGAACGGGGGCAGATAACCTGCTTTACCAACTGCGAATATACCTTTGGAAGGACCAGCGACCCATGTCAATACTCCTGCTAATACGCCAAATGCCAAAGCGATAGCGATAATTGGGGATAACCATGAGGCATGAATGTACTTGAAGTAATTGTCGAATCCCACTAATAAACTTTGCGTAAGATTGATGTCTTTCTCTGGGATAATAATACCCAACGCAAAAGTTCCTAGTACGAAGATTACAACGGTGATCAAGGCACCGATAAATACAGCTTTCGGATAGTTTTTAGAAGGATTGTCAACGTCTTTCACGTGAATACCGCCCATTTCCATACCTGCGTAAAAAAGGAAGATACTTGCGGCTAAGACTAAGTTGTCGAATTTACTGAAGTCGGGGAAGAAGTTACTGTGGAAATCCATATTGGAATGCCCGCCAGTAGCTAGATATACGATACCTAAAATGATGAGTAAGGCCGCCGGGATGATAGTACCTACCATACCTCCAATTTTCGCTACTTTTCCAACCCAACTCAATCCCTTTAGTGAGATAAATGTAGCCAGCCAATAAATAATTAACACGATCGCTAACGTGTAGTATTTGTTATTCGCCAGCAGCATATCTTCGGGATGATCCATACCGATGAAGGCGATGGATACGGCTCCAAAAGTTAATACTGTCGGATACCAGATCGTACTTTCAATCCATTGAACCCAGATAGCCAGAAAGCCTAGACGTTTTCCATAGGCCTCACCTACCCAACGGAATACACCACCTTGTTTGTCTTGGAACATTGCCGCTAATTCCGCTGCCACCAAAGAGGTCGGGATTAAGAATACGATTGCTGCGAATAAGTAATAGAAAGCCGAACTTAGTCCGTATACGGCTTCTGCTGGCAGTCCGCGTAAAGATACTACTGCCGTCACGTTCATGATTGCTAGGGTAAACACACCTAGCTTTACTGTCTTGTTGATATTTGCCATAGATTTATGTTTTAAAAATGAGAATTACTTCTCTCGTTTAAGTCTGAGTTTATAACAGCGAATCAAAGAAGTTGTTTTGTTTTTGCTACGTAAAACTTGGTTAATTAACACATTTCGCTGTTTAAACAAATGGTATATGAGGTTTGTTGTCATAAACCAAAATGAAAAGGATTATAATTAAATAAATAGTAACGCTTATGAAAATGGCCGTATTTGATTTCGCATTGAGAAAGAAGGGAGTATATGGTGTGTTACATATCATTATACTATTGTTGTCGCTGTTCTTGGTTATCAGTATCTCCATCGATACATTTAAGAATATTCCCTTTTACACGCAAACTTCTTATAAGAAGATTCAATTATGGATCTGTTTGTTTTTTCTTTTCGATTTTGTTTTGGAACTTTTCCTATCGAAAGATAAATTACGTTATTTGCGAACGCACTTTATTTTCTTGCTCGTAGCGATCCCTTACCAAAATATAATAGAATATTATCATATTATCACCTCACCCGAGCTTAGTTATTTCTTACGTTTCGTTCCTTTGGTACGGGGCGGGTATGCGTTGGCGATCGTGGTGGGATGGTTATCGTATAATAAGGCATCCGGCTTGTTTGTTTCTTACTTGACGATGTTGTTGGCCACGGTTTATTTCTCAAGTCTTATATTTTTTGTCTTGGAGCATAAGGTGAACCCGTTGGTGGCTAATTATGGGGACGCTCTATGGTGGGCGTTTATGGATGTGACGACGGTTGGCTCTAACATATCCGCTATTACGGTTACGGGACGAGTCCTCTCAGTCGTATTGGCTGCTTTGGGCATGATGATGTTTCCAATATTTACGGTATATGTGACAAGCCTTGTCCAAAAAAGTAACGAGGAGAAAAAGAAGTTCTACGAGAACATACAGGCTCCTTCTCCCCAGCTAGAGGTGAAGGATAAATAGAATCCCTGGTTCCTTACGGTGGATACTGCGAGGTCTTCCCGTAGGGAGTAAATAAGGCTGGAGGAAGTGGCTGAGATTACACTATGATTTGCCGGAAAGTTTGATTGGCTTCTGTTTTTTTCGTATCTTTACGGCCCCTAAAACCAGATAGGTAAAAGATGATAAAAGATAAGCAGGCATTGGAAGGCGGGCGCATATCCATACTTGGCGCACGTGTTCATAATCTGAAGAATATAGATGTAGAGATTCCGAGGAATAAGTTGACGGTGATTACCGGCATGAGTGGTAGCGGCAAGTCCTCATTGGCGTTCGATACGATTTTCGCCGAGGGACAAAGGCGGTATGTGGAGACATTCTCGGCTTACGCCGGAATTTCTTAGGGAATATGGAGAGACCCGATGTGGATAAGATAACGGGCCTGAGTCCGGTTATCTCCATTGAGCAAAAGACAACCAATAAGAATCCTCGTTCCACCGTCGGTACGACTACCGAGATCTATGACTTTTTCCGTTTGCTTTACGCTAGGGCGGGAGAGGCCTATTCCTATTTGAGCGGGGAGAAGATGGTGAAATATACCGAGGATCAAGTCCTGAGGCTGATCTTGGATGAATACAACGGGAAGAAAACGTATCTCTTGGCTCCGTTGGTTCGTAATCGTAAGGGGCACTATAAGGAACTTTTCGAGCAGATACGTAAAAAAGGATATCTGAACGTCCGTGTCGATGGCGAGTTGAAAGAGATCTTCCATGGGATGAAGCTGGATCGTTATAAGATGCACAGCATCGAGGTAGTGATCGATAAGATGATTGTCTCCGAGGCAGACGAGCGTCGTTTGAAAGAGAGCTTGAAGATCGCCATGAAGCAAGGCGATGGCCTTGTGCTGATACTGGATGCCGAGACTAACGAGGTTCGCCATTATAGTCGTCGCTTGATGGACCCGGTGACCGGATTGTCTTACAGTGAGCCGGCTCCGCATAATTTCTCGTTCAACTCCCCTCAAGGAGCGTGTCCGAAATGTAAAGGCTTAGGACAGGTCAATTTGTTGGATATGGACAAGATCGTTCCCGATCCATCCTTAAGTATATATAGCGGTGGCATCGTCGCTTTGGGTAAATATAAGAATTCGTTGATATTCTGGCAGATCGAGGCGCTTTGCCAAAAGCATGGCGTGACGATCAAGACGCCTATACGGGATATTCCCGAGGAGGCGATGGACGAGATCATGAACGGTACGGACGAGCGGTTGCAGATCAAGAATGACTCGTTAGGATCGTCTAACTATTTCTTGTCGTATGAGGGAGTCGCCAAGTATATCTTGATGCAACAGGAGAGCGAGGCATCCGCCTCGGCGCAGAAATGGGCGGGACAATTCATCAAGATGGCCACTTGTCCGGAATGTAACGGCTGGCGGTTGAATAAGGAGGCGTTGAGCTACCGGATAGCGGGAAAGAATATCGCCGAGTTGTCGGCCATGGATATCTCGGAATTATACGAGTGGCTGGAGGGTATCGAGGAGAAGCTGGACCCGAAACAGCTTCGGATCGCTACGGAGATATTGAAGGAGATACGCTCCCGCCTGCGCTTCTTGCTGGATGTGGGATTGGATTATCTTTCCATGAACCGGGGTTCCGCTACCTTGTCCGGTGGCGAGAGCCAGCGTATCCGTCTGGCTACCCAGATCGGAAGCCAATTGGTGAACGTACTTTATATATTGGATGAGCCGAGTATCGGTTTGCACCAGCGGGACAACGTCCGTCTGATTAATTCCCTGAAGCAATTGCGTGATACGGGAAACTCCGTGATCGTTGTGGAGCATGATAAGGATATGATGCTGAGTGCCGATTACGTGGTGGATATGGGGCCTAAAGCGGGTCGTCTGGGGGGTGAGGTCGTTTTTGAGGGAACGCCCAAGGAGATGCTGCGTGTAGATACCTTGACCTCTTCCTATCTGAATGGGAACACGGAGATAGCCGTTCCTGCCGAGCGTCGGAAAGGCAACGGGCAGTTTATTACGATCAAGGGAGCCAGCGGCAATAACCTAAAGCATGTGGACGTGTCTTTCCCCTTGGGTACGCTTATTTGCGTCACGGGTGTGTCGGGTAGCGGAAAGTCTACCTTGATAAACCGCACGCTGCAACCGATCTTGAGCCAGCATTTCTATCGCTCGCTGGAAGACCCCTTGGCATACGACGCCATCGAGGGAATCGAGCATGTCGATAAGATCGTGAATGTGGATCAATCTCCGATCGGTCGTTCCCCCCGGAGCAACCCGGCTACCTATACGGGGGTATTCTCGGATATCCGGAATCTGTTCGTGGAACTTCCGGAATCGAAGGTGAGAGGGTATAAACCGGGACGTTTCTCTTTTAACGTATCGGGCGGACGGTGCGAGACCTGTAAGGGAAATGGCTATAAGACGATCGAGATGAATTTCCTTCCGGACGTGCTGGTGCCTTGCGAGGATTGTCACGGCAAGCGATATAACCGGGAAACCCTAGAGGTTCGTTTTCGTGGGAAATCAATTGCGGATATCTTGGATATGACGATTAATATGGCAGTGGAGTTCTTCGAGAATATCCCGACGATCTTATCCAAGATCAAGGTCCTGCAGGATGTAGGTCTGGGATATATCAAGTTGGGGCAACCCTCTACTACCTTATCCGGTGGCGAGAGCCAACGTGTCAAGCTGGCTACCGAGCTGGCGAAGCGGGATACGGGAAAGACGCTTTATGTATTGGATGAACTACACCGGTCTGCACTTCGAGGATATCCGGGTCTTGCTGGGGGTATTGAACAAGTTGGTGGATAAAGGCAACACGATCATCGTTATCGAACATAACCTCGATGTTATCAAAAGCGCCGATTACTTGATCGATATGGGCCCCGAGGGCGTCGCCGTGGAGGTAACGTCCTTTTCACAGGGACTCCGGAGGCTTTAGCGAAGAGTGGCGTCGGGTTTACGGCTCCGTTCTTGAAAGAAGAGTTAGATATAGCAAATAAGAAAAAATGAAGAATCCTATACAAATGATCAAGCAGTGCGTGGAGAAGGAGGAACCTTACTTCGTGCTGAGAGGGCAGGACGTATGTGCGTTGGCTGCCATAGAGACCTATTATGAGGAGGTGAGGAATAAGGTGAAAGATCCTTATTTCATCGAGGAGATCGAAGAGATCATGAAAGATTTCCGGGCGTACCGGGAGGAAGTGTCTAACACTAAAATACCGGATTGATTTATGGCAGACGACAGTTACAAGACCATCAAGCAAGTAGCCGAGGGATATTATACCGAGAAGCGCAGCCGCTTTATCTCGTATGCTATCCCCGTGCGTACGGTAGAAGAGGTGAAGGAGCAACTGGAGAAATACCGTAAACAATATTATGATGCCCGCCATGTATGCTGGGCGTATATGTTAGGTCCAGAGCGGCAGACGTTCCGGGCCAACGATGACGGGGAGCCTTCTTCCACGGCCGGGAAACCGATCCTCGGACAGATCAACTCGAATGAGCTGACCGATTTATTGATTGTCGTAGTACGTTACTTTGGTGGAATCGAGTTAGGGACCAGCGGGCTGATCGTCGCTTATCGCACGGCCGCCGCCGAGCTATCGCCGCCGCAGAGATCGAGGAACGTACGGTAGACGAGGACATCACGGTCGTTTTCGAATACCCATACCTGAACGGATCATGCGTATCGTAAAAGAGGATAACCCCGCTATCATCTCACAGAAGTTCGAGATGGATTGCGAGATGACGCTTCGTATCCGTAAAGGAGAGGCTGAACGCTCAAAAATCGTTTGTTAAAGGTTGAGACCGCTTATCTAAAAGAGTAGCAAGCGATCAACTAATTCAATTTTTCAATTGTTTTTTGTAA